>FWPU01012353.1_pt1 | contig 11373 bp, 5 predicted proteins | sample 2228361 | NCBI WGS metagenome assembly FWPU01 (sample SAMEA103939777, study PRJEB20133) | metagenome | reverse complement strand
TCGCCGCCTTTCTCACCTCCGTTTTTTGGGTTGAAAAAACGGCTGCCGGCTTCGGAGCGGCTGCTGCGGGCGTAGTAGTTGGGCGCGCGGCTCCTGTTTGGCCCCGTGCGTGTTTTCGTCCCGCTTTCGGGCCTTAATAATAGCGAAACAGCAGCCTTTCGCCTCCGCGCCTGCAAGCACGGCGAACCTGCAGTGCCGCTCACGCCGTTATTAAGCCCCCGGGGCGAGACGGGCACATGCCCGGCCCAAGCCGGAGCTCTGCAGGTGCAGGTGCGCCAAAAAACCAAGCCGAAGTGCTAGGGCCGTTTTTCCCCAAAAACGGCCTTGGTGAGGGCGGCGGCGGACGCAGCGCGGGTGGTTTGGAACACAGCCCTCGCCGGAAAATGTGTACCCTTTTAAAACTGCACCTGAAACCGCAGCCTCTTGGAGCAGGAGCAAAAAACTGTACTTTTACGCCCGCTCTCGTTTAATCTGCCTCCGCCCATTTGTTCACTAAACCCATGCTTAAACGGCTATGCGCCAAACATTTACCCTCCTGCTGCTCCTACTGACGAGCAGCCTTTTCTCCCAAAACATCACTTTGCGCGGTATCGTAACAGACCGCGAGCGCAACGAACCATTGCCTGGCGTAACGGTGCGAGCAGGCGCCTTGGCTACGGCCACCGACGCCGAAGGAAAGTTCCAACTTGCCCTACCGGTAGGCACCCATGAGTTGTCATTCACCTACACAGGCTACGAGCCGCTGCGCCAAATAGTGCGCGTGGTTGAAGGGCGCGCAACGGAGATAACTATTCAGCTGACTTATGCGGACAACCTCCTACAGCAGGCTACCGTTACGGCGGGCAAGTTTGAAAAGCCTTTGGGCGAGGTAACGGTCTCCTTGGACGTCCTGCGCCCGCGCCTCATCGAGAACGTGAACTCGACCCAAATTGACGAGTCCTTGGTCAAAATCCCGGGGGTCGCCATCGTGGATGGTCAGGCCAGCATCCGCGGTGGGGCGGGCTTTGCCTACGGAGCTGGCACACGCGTGCTCATTCTGGTGGATGACATCCCGGCGCTTCAGGCGGATGCGGGATACCCTAACTGGGCCGACTTCCCAGTGGAGAATATCGGTCAGGTGGAAATTCTCAAGGGCGCCGCTTCGGCCCTCTACGGCAGCTCGGCCATGAACGGCATCATCAACATCCGCACCCGCTACGCAACGGACGTCCCGGAGACAGACGTCGCCCTGTTTAGCCAAGTATGGGGCACCCCGCGCGACCGCCGCATGAAGTGGTGGGGCACGGATACTTCCGGCATCCTGTTGCCTATCGAGACGGGCTACAGCTTCGCGCATCGGCGAAAGGCTGGCCGCTGGGATATTGTGCTCGGCTCCTTCGGCGCATATCGCGACAGCTACAACAAGGATACCTATTCCAGATACATTCGCATAACGCCCAATTTGCGCTATCGCGTCAATGACCGCTTATCCTTTTCCCTCAACAGCAACTTCAACTTCGGACGCAGCGGCTCTTTTTTCACCTGGGCCAACGACACTACCGGAGCTTACTTGCCTGGCGACAACTCCACCACCGCCAACCGCGGGCGCCAGCGCTATTTCATTGATCCCTCTATACTCTACTTCGACCCCGCCGGCAACCGCCATCGCTTCCTGGGCCGCTACTATCACGTCTTCAACGACAACACCGACGATCAAAGCAACAAAAGCGACATGCTCTATGGCGAGTACCAGTTCCAGCGAAACATGGAAAACATCGGGCTGGTGCTCACCACAGGCGTCGTGGCCATCTATACAACGGTGCAGGCCATCCTCTATCGCGGCAATTACAACACTCAAAACTACGCAGGCTATTTTCAGGCGGACTGGAAGGCCTTTGACCGCCTCAACCTTTCTGCTGGCGTACGTTATGAGGAGAACATCCTCAAAAGCCCAGAGGTCATTCAGATCAGCCCTACAGAGTTTGACACTATTCCCAACGGCATTACCCGCGAAGGCCGGCCTGTCTTCCGCGTAGGGGCCAATTATCAAGCTGCCAAGGCCACCTATCTGCGCGCTTCGTGGGGGCAGGGATATCGCTATCCGACCATCGCCGAAAAGTTCATCAACACCTCCTTTGGCGTAGGTAATGTGGCACCAAACCCAGGATTGGTCTCCGAAACGGGCTGGACTGCTGAAATCGGCCTGAAGCAAGGCTTCGCACTTGGCCGATTCCTCGGCTTCTTAGACATCGCGGGCTTCATTATGGAGTACGACCAAATGATGGAGTTCGACCTCGACCGCATCTTTCCGGCTATTGTCTTCAAGTCTAAAAATGTGGGCGACACACGCACTACAGGCGCCGAAATATCCATCATGGGCCAAGGACGCATAGGACCGGGCACTTTCTACCTCCTCGCGGGCTGGACGCACATCAACCCCATCTATCGGCTGGCACCAGGGGAAGAATTTGACCAATCTAAGTACAAAACCTCCGTGGATAGGAACGTGCTCAAATACCGCTTCCGCAATATGGGCAAGATAGACGCCGAATACGCCCTTGGCCCTTATGCCGCTGGGGTGTCGGTGCAATACCACAGCCACATGGAAGCCGTGGACTTGGTGTTTGAGCTGGGCATCCCGGGCGTCAAGTCGTTCCGCGACCGCTACAACTCGGGTTTTAACATTCTCGACCTGCGCTTTTCGCGCAAGATAGGCGAGCACCTCAAGGTCAGCCTGTTGTGCAACAACGCCCTCAACCAGATTTATTCCTTCAGGCCAGCCCTGTTGGAGGGGCCGCGCAGTTACACTGTGCGATTGGACTGGAAGATGTAGGTTTCGTACCGGGCGGTGAGTTGCTCGAAGTCCGCCCAGTTCAAGGCTTCGGGGCGTTGCTCGAAGAAAGGGTCAGTGTGAAGCACTTCTGGGGGGAAGAAAGTCTTCATCGTGTTGCGGAGCATTTTGCGCCGTTGGTTGAAGGCCGTTTTGACGAGCAGCCGGAAGTTTTCCTCGCGGCATTGGAGCTCAAAGCCATCCTTGCGTGTAAGGCGGATAACAGCCGAGCGCACTTTAGGCGGTGGTTGGAAGGCGCCCGGCTCCAAGGTGAAAAGCGTTTCGATGGTGTAGAAGGCCTGCAGCAAGACGCTGGTGATGCCATAGGTGCGGCTGCCAGGTGGAGCGGCAACGCGGTCGGCCACTTCTTTTTGGAACATGCCCACCACTTCGGAAATGTAGCGGCGCTCGTCCAAGACGCGAAAGAGGATTTGCGTGCTGATGTTGTAGGGAAAGTTGCCTATCAAGCAGAAGAGGCGGTCGCCCCATATGGTGTGGGGGTCAAACGCCAGAAAGTCGGCAGCGATGAGGCGCTCGCCCAATTGGGGCAGATGTTTGCGCAGGTAGCTCACCATATCTGGGTCGGCCTCCACGGCGTAGGTAGTGTACTGGTCGCTGTGGGCCAACAGGTGTCGTGTCAGCATGCCCATGCCTGGGCCTACTTCGAGCACTAGTTGGGTTTCGCTAGCGCGTCGGAGCGCTTCGGCAATGCGCGCAGCCGTGTGGTCGCTTTTCAGGAAATGCTGCCCGTAGGATTTTTTCGGATACAACGAGGTGCGGTTTAGGAGAAAGGAAAGACGAAAGAGGAGGCATTCAGGGGATAACAGCGCAGGCTTGGGGCGTCAGGGCTTTTTCCTTGGGTATTGCCACCGCCACCATAATGCGATGATTGCCATCAGCACCAGGACTATTGCCGCATACGGTTCGTGAGAAAAGGGCAGGCGCACGGGAGTGGGGCTACCCGTGAGCACAAAGCCCGCCCAAAAGTAGGGGAAAGCATCGGGAGCACTGCTGAGGTACTCGCGTTTGGCGAGTAATAGCGCATCGTCCTTGTCTGCGCCTTGGCGCAGGTGGTGCAAGAAGCGCTGCGTCAGCTGGGCCGTAGCATCGTCGCGCACTTTCCAGAGGGTCATGACTGTAGCGGGGCAGCCCGCCGCCTGGAAGGCATGGGCCAAGCTGAGTACGCCCTCTCCTGGAGCAATCTTGCCAGCGCCCGTACGGCATGCGCTCAGGAGCACCACATCGCAGGCCAGCCACCGGTGGTAAATCTGGTGGGCAAACAGAAAGTGCTCGCCTGAGGCTGGTGCTGAAGGCCGCGGTGGGCCGCTAAGCTGAGTACTATTGTCCATGGCGGCCTCCTGTGGGGGAGTGGAGGCACTCGCAGGTGTGAAGGCCAACCAGGAGTAGTCGGGGAAGGAGTCGAAAGCCTCAGCGTGCCCGTAAAACTGGAGGATAGCGCTGCGGGGGGCGTAGTGCAGAAAAGAGTCCACAGCTGCAGCTGTGCCGCAGAAGGCGCGCCCGCGCAGGTAATGGGCCGCGCTATCCACGACCTTTTGGCCGTCCTTCACCGGAGCCATGCTGCTGCCAACGTATTCAGGAGCAAAGCCGATGTACGTGTGGTGTGGGCGCTGCCGCGGCTGCTGAGCGTAGAAGTACTCCAATGAGGCCGACAGGGTATGGCGAATGGGTACGCGCAGGCCTACATAGTCCAGTGCGTCGTACTGCCCTGCTTTTCGGACGTCAGCAGGCTGAGAAAGCAGCACATCGAAGGGCAGCAGTGCCAGCGCCCCGTCGGGCGACAGCGCAAGGCGTCGGGGTAATTCGGGCAAAACGGGTGCCAGCAGCACTTGGTATAGGCGGTGTGCCCGAGCGGTAAAGAGGCGCCACAGCTGCGGGTCTGCCGAGCGGTTTTCGGCGGTGTTGAGGTCATTGATGAGGGCGACGAAGTCGGTGATGTCGGCCTCATGGTAAGGTTGGCGTGCGAAGGCTATGCCCTGAGCGTCAATGCGCAAGAGATACACGAGTCCGCTGTCGGGGTCGGTGAAGTAGCTAATCCACCATTCGCCTGGGCGCAGTAGGTGGTCTCTGACCTCAGCGACAGTGGTCGTCGGCACTTGAGGGTGCTGGAGCGAGAGGTTATGCTTTTGAGCAATGGCTTCGCGCAGTTGGGCTTGTTCTTTTTCTACTTGGAAGAGCTGCTGCTTGAGGTCATCGGTTACGGTGGCGTCAGGCTCATTGGCGGCGTTGAGGTGTTGGAAGAGGGCGTTTTTGAGAAAGGCCCGCTGGTCGCGCAGGTCGCGCTCGCGCAGGATGAGGGAGTCGGCCACTTGGGCATTTTGGAGCAGGGCGTCGGCGGAGACCTTCTGTCGCAGCAAGATGGCCTTGCTCTGCTCCGAAGCAGCGAAGGCGCGATGTGCAGCGCCGAGTTCGCCCATCGAATAGCGCGCGTATAGGATACGGAACAGGCGAGCGAAATAGCGGCGGCTCTGCTGCGAGGAAAGCAGTTTGGAGGACTCGTAAATGGCCACATCACGTAGGTTTTCCATCATTTCAATGGCCAATTGAGCGGTGCGTTCGGCCAGTTCTAGGGTGCCTGGGTTGGGGTGGTGGTAATATTGCTGCCAGAGGGCTTCGCTTTTGAGGTCGAGTGCTTCGGCCACGGCATTTTCCGGGTCGGGGTCAAAGATTGTCGGGTCGGGGTTGTCTTCTGGGCGGGTAGGAGACAGGCGCGGGTACAGGCGATGCAGGGCTTGTTGGGCCAACAATAATGCGGTAGAGTCATGTGAGTGGTGGCGCAGTGCGCTCCAGCCCATAGCGATGAGCATTTTGCTCACTTCGCGCGGCTCGATGCCCGACTGTGGCTGGTCGGCTAATTGCATGGCTTGTTGGCGGGCGGCGTTGGCCAGATCGTGGCGCCCGATTTTTTCCCAGAGGGATGCTTGTACGTCCAGTGCATTGAAGCGATAGTTATACTTATTGGGCGCGAGCGTTGCCAAGGCGGCCTGAATGGTCTGGGTGGCCTCGGTCAGCTGGCCCACTTCCATCAGGGCAGAGGCCTTGTTGGCCAGTAGCATTCCGAGTGTGTTGCACCGACGCAGGCTGTCTTGTGGCGTTTGTGGGCGCAAGCGCTGCAGTTGAATCATGCCCTTGTTGTATTGTGCGAGGGCCTTTTGCATTTGGCCGGCATTTTGGTAGGCGAGGCCTAGGTCGCTGTGGATGTCGGCCGCTGTGAAGGCATTAGCGGTGGCATTACCGGCAGCGGTGTCTTGTTGGAGTAGCCGCAGCGCTGTTATCAAGAGCTTTTCTGCCTCTTCGTTTTCGCCCAAGCGGGTTTTGATGTTGGCCAACGTCTTGTAGATAGGCCCCGCAGGGTTGCGCGGCGTTACACCGCCGAAACGCTCGGAGAGTATGCACGCCTTTTCATAATGAACCCCCGCGGCGTAGTTGCGGCCCATTTGCCGCAGGCAAAAGCCCAGCATGGCGTGCATGCGTCCGCTGAGGCTATCTTCTTCCCACCACATTTGGCCCATGGCCTCTTCCAAGCGCCTGAATAGGTACTCATTATTCTTGCCGCGGTGATATCGAAAGCGTTCAGTCCAAGCGGAGACCCACTTGCTTGCTTCACGGGCTACAGTCAATCTCTTTATTGCCTCTGATAAAAGCGTGTCAGTGCGGGCTGTGTCAGTTTTAGCCAGGGCGATTAAGGAGTCTGCCACTTGGCATAATTGCACGGAGTCTGCGGCTGAAATAGTGGGGAGGGCGGAAGGCTCTCGCAGTGCACCTTCATCACAAGCGAACCACCCACCAACGAGCATCAAAAAGTATAGCCTTAGGCGAGGCATGGAAGACCGTTCTGTTTTTGCCCCCGAAACTACGCCGATGAGGCTTTTATTTTGGTAGAGATAAAGATTTTTGCCTCTCACAACGCGGCTTCCGCCATAGGGCAAATGCGGCTTTCTGCGAGCAAGAGGCGGCATTTTTTAGGGAAAGGGCAAAAACGGCATTGAGCAAGCGAAGAAATTCCGACATAGCCATTGCGTCTTTCTCCCGCCTTTGATCTTCCGTAATCGTTTCACCACAACATCTTAAAACCACTACAATCAAAGACCGTATGTATCGCCTTTCTCCCTGCGCCGCGCTTGTAGCGGCATTTGCTCTTTTTTGCGCGCTGCCTGCAGCCGCTCAACCCTACACTATCAGCACCTGCACTGACAGCAACCGCCTTTGGCCACCCGTGCGCTCTGAACAGATGACCAATGGCGGCGGGGCTTTGGTAAACCGCTATCGCTTCCATCTGGACTGGGAGCGCATCGCCGCTACCTCTTGCCACCAAAACCCGCCCAGCCCCATCGTGGAAGGCCAGGACTCGCTGGCGCGATGGATCTATTTTTGGGACTTTGGCGACGGCACTTTCAGCCGTGACAGCGCTCCAGAGCACATCTTCCGCCCGGGCACCTACACCGTCAAGACGGCAGCCAAACCCATCTACAGCGATGACGACGACCCCGTGGGCTTCGTCAGCCAGACCATCACGGTCAGCAGCTCAACGGAAACGCCCACTTACCCAGCTATCATTCCCACCGGCTCCAATGTAGCGCTCAATGTCAATTGGGCCGCTTCTCGGCCGGGCGGCTATTTGGTGTTTGCCATTACTTATCCCAAGGTTACCGCCAGCGGCCAGCCCGGGCGCACGGTGTACTTGGCTTTCCCGCAAGACGAGTTTGTGCTCGACACTGTACAGACAGGCCCTGTGCCTACCTTGGAAGGCAGCGGCCTGGAATGGGATGGCAAGCAGCACCGCGTCTATTCCTGGCGCTTTGAACAGCCCGACACCACCCCTACGCCCAATGCCGAAAACTCGCTCTTCGTCCACCTGAAAGTGAAGGACGAAGTAGCAGACCTCTTTCCCACCGATACGAGCAGTGTACTCACCCATGTGCTAGCCATGATCAAGATAGATGGTGCCGGTTCGGGCAGTGGCGGCAACATCATAGGCGGGGAAAAGAAACACGACAAATCCGGAGCCTTTGGCGGCGAGGGTGGCGGCGTGCCCAGTTCTTCTCCGTGGAGCGGCGCCGAGATGGTCTCGCGCACCATAGCCCTCAACTGGGCCTCTGACCCCAACTATATCGAAGTAAGCCCGCGCTATTGGGCGCCGGGCACCAAGGATGCCCTCCTCACGTACACTATCGGCTTCTACAATGGCGGTGCCGCCACCGCCGACACGCTGCGCGTCAATGCCCACATCCAGCGCGCACTGCTCAACCCGACAATACCCGGCGTGCTGTCGAGCCGCCCCGTCTTCCCTGCGCCAACCACGGGCACCGAGGGCGCCGACCACGTCATCTATTGGGCACACAATAATGCCCGGCTGCCCGCCTTAGGTCAGGCGCAGATGGTAGGCTTCGACAGCGCCAATTGCTTCGGAGAAATAAAGTTTCAGATGACTACGCGCCCAGGCTATACCTTCCGAACGGGCGACTCCATCAGCGCCATTGCTCACCTGCGCATGGAGCGCAGCTACGTCAGCACCAATACCGACGTACTTCGCGTGCGCTCGCGCTGCTTGCCCTCGCCGTGGTTCTGGGGCCTTAAGGTGCAGTACAATCTGCCCCACACGGACGGCCTATGGGAGCACCGCAACGGCTACCAAGTGGCCCTCACCATCCGCAAGCCGTTAGGGCGAGTGTGTGGGCTTGACGACAACGCCATCTTCGCTCCGAGGCTACCCAAAAGCGCCTTCCCCCTCCTGTGGTGGCAGGCCGAAGTGGGCTACGGCCAAACGCAGCTGACCTACAACGAGCAGCGGACGTTTAACGTGGGCCACATAGACGTTACGCCGCTGATGCTGCGCTTCGTCGCTCGCCAACCTCATCTGCCCGGCATAGCCCGCAGCATCGGTCTCTCGGCTGGCTACACGGCCTCCTTCCTGCTGCACGGCGACGAAAACGGCAACGCCCTCACCTGGACAGGAGCACCATTGGCCGACCGCATAGACCACTCTTTGTCCGTGTCCTTGGACCTGCTCAACCTCATCGGCAAGCCGGGCCTTTCGCTGGGCACCGGCTGGCGCTGGCGCAATACAGCCCTTGCCGATGTGGCGGGCGAGTGGTATCAGCATCCCTTTACCTACCTGCACTACACCTTCTAGCAGGTTCGGTAACCCACGCCCTCCTTTGGGGCGTTTTCTGTAGCCAACGGGCCACCTCGGCAACGCGCGAGTGGCCCGTTTTTTCATGGCGATGGCGTGCTGTGTTGCGCTTCAAGGCTCGGGCCACACCGGCAAGAACACGGCCGAGGGGTAGCGCGCATTTCGGTACAGCGTTATCTCTATGGGAATGAAGTCGCTGTCTTCGGCTTGGTAGATGTTGACAAATTGCTGTGGGTTGCGGTCGGCCAAAGGGAACCAACTACTCTGTACCTGTATCATGAGGCGATGCCCAGGCAAGAAGGCGTGGGCGACGTCGGGCAATTCGAAGCGCACGCGCTGAGGTTGATTAGGGCGAAAGCCCTCCGGTCTCTCGAAGCTGTTGCGGTAGCGCCCTCTAAAGATTTCGGCCCGCACGAGCATTTGGTATCCACCCAAAGGCACGCCGTTCTCGGCGCCGGAGAGGGTATCGGGAAATACATCAATGAGTTTGACCACAAAGTCAGCGTCGAGTAGTCGGTTGCTAGGAGCAGCGCCGCGGTCGTCGAGGCTGACCCAGAGGTCGGCCACCAGGGGGCCGTGCAAGCGCAGGGTAGAGTCGAGTGGTGGGGTTTCGTACACGAGCACGTCGGGGCGTCGGCTGGCGAAGCGCTGGTCGTCAGTCATGTACTCACGAGTGCGGCGCAGGTGTACACGGTCGGTGTAGGGCACGGGTTTGGCAGGGTCGCTAGGGTATCGGTCAGCCCCGGTGCTGGTCGTGGGTGCCAGGGTGCTGAGTTGTCCTTTGGCGTGCAGGTAGAAGGGCTGTATGCGCATGTTTTTTGGCGGCCATTGGTCGTGTTGCACCCAGCGGTTGGCGCCGGTTTCGAAGATGAAGGCTTCAGGCAGCTTCATTTCTCCGCGGCCCTTGAGGTAGTACTCGAAAAAAGGAAACTCGATGTCGCGCTGGTAGAACTCAGCAGTGGGTTGACCAAAGACGATGTTGCCCAAGCGGTCGCCGCGGTTGCGCGCCCAAGCCCCATGGCTCCAAGGCCCCATGATGATGCGGTTGCTGATGGTAGGCGGGTTTTGAGTTTCAATGGCCTTGTAAGTGGCCCAGGCGCCGAAGCAGTCTTCAGCATCAAACAGCCCGCCTACCGTCAGCACAGCCGGCTGTATGTTTTTCAGGTGTGGGCGCGGGTTGCGGGCTTTCCACCAGTCGTCTAAGTCAGGATGCTGCATGAGCTCGTTCCAGAACGGGATTTCACCCTTGAGGTACAGCCGATTGAAGTTGGGCAGGGCGCCGGTGCGCAGGAAGAAAGCGTAGTTATCGGGCGTTTTCCAATCGTTGAAGCCCTGTTGACTGCGTGTGGTGGGCTGTGGGCGCGGTTTGCCGAAGCCCGAGTAAAAGGCGAAGGCATCCATGAGCATGAAAGCGCCATTGTGGTGGAAGTCATCGCCGATGAACCAGTCCGTAACCGGCGCTTGCGGAGACACAGCCTTGATGCTCGGGTGAGCAGCCAGTATGGCCATAGTGCTGTAGAAGCCGGGGTACGAGATGCCGTACACCCCTACTTTGCCGTTGTTGCCAGTAGCGTGCTGCAGCAACCACTCCACAGTGTCATAGGTGTCGGAAGCCTCATCTACGTCAGTGTTGCCTTTCTTGTTAGGGATGAAGGGGCGCACATCCACAAACTCCCCCTCGCTCATGTAGCGGCCGCGAACGTCCTGAATGACGAAAATATAGCCCGAGCGCAACAGGTAGCTGTTCTGCATGCGGGCCGGAAAGGCCTCCACCCCATAAGGCGCGCAGGAGTACGGCGTGCGGCGCATCAGGATAGGGTATCGCTGGGTAGTGTCTTTGGGCGCGTATATGACCGTGAACAGACGCACGCCGTCGCGCATCGGAATGTACACCTCGCGTTTCGTGTAGCGCTCGCGTAGGAAGAGGGAGTCGTCATCGGCGGCCGTCTGAGCCGCAAGCCAGGGCGCGCCCGAGCACGCTAACAATAGAAGCAGGAAAATGGTGTGTGTTATTCGCATGAGCAGTATGTGTTTGAGTGGTGAAACAATAAGCGGCGAAGGTAAAACAGCCAAGGGTGAGTGATGAATGGCGCAGAGGAGGAATGGCTGGCGGCGGCTTGAGCCTCTCGGCAGCCCGTTCTTCTCTACTACACCCCCACCGACACGACGACTGTTTTTTTTGGGGGAAAACGGCCCCTCAACCTTGGCTTGGCCCTAGCACGCGCCGGCAGCCCCCGTGCCTCAGTCCGGCCCTCAGCGTGTGCCCGTCCCGCCCTGGGCCTTAATAATGGCGCAACCACACCCTCACAGCGCCGCGCCTGTGCCACAACCGCCCAAAATCACTATCTTTGCTTCATGATTAAAATCGCCAATCCACTCTACGACTCCGTGTTCAAACACCTCATGGCCGAGC
>FWPU01012352.1_pt1 | contig 11375 bp, 11 predicted proteins | sample 2228361 | NCBI WGS metagenome assembly FWPU01 (sample SAMEA103939777, study PRJEB20133) | metagenome | reverse complement strand
TCGTCACCCAAGGTGGGAGCCGGATGCGGTAATGCCGCACGTCCGGATCTGTGGAGGGGGGCAGGGGCAACCCTGCTCCCTACTCCGTTAGTCGAGCGTCCCCGCCAATCCCACCGTCCCATGCGCATTGCCCAGATCGCTCCGCTCTACGAATCCGTGCCACCGCGCCTCTACGGCGGGACCGAGCGCGTGGTTTCCTATCTCACCGAGCGCCTGGTCGCGCTGGGGCACACGGTCACGCTTTTCGCGTCGGGCGACTCGCGCACCCGGGCGCGCCTCGTGCCGGGCTGCGCGCGGTCGCTGCGGCTCAACGGCGGCGTGGGCGATCCACTCACCTACCACGTGGCGCAGCTCCGGCGCGTGTTCGACCTGCTCGACGAGTTCGACGTCGTCCACAACCACATGGATTATCTCGGCTTCCCGCTTGCCGTGATGTCGTCGCGTCCGGTCGTGACGACGATGCACGGACGCCTCGACCTGCCGGAGATGATGCCGCTCCTGCGCACGTTTCCCGAGCTCGAGCTGATCTCGATCAGCGACGCGCAGCGCGCGCCGGTGCCGGGAATCCGCTTTCGCGCGACGGTCGCTCACGGTCTGCCGTCCGACCTTCTCGTGCCCGGCCCGGGCGGTGATGCGCTGGTGTTCCTCGGCCGCATGTCGCCCGAGAAGCGTCCCGAGGTTGCGATCCGCGTCGCGACCCAGGCCGGCGTCCCGATCCGCCTCGCTGCGAAGGTGGCAAATGTCGACCGCGGGTACTTCGCCCGCGAGGGGCGCCCGCTGCTCGACCATCCGCTCGTCGAGTGGCTCGGGGTCGACGATGCGAGGAAGCAGGAGCTCCTCGGCAACGCGCGCGCTGCTCATGCCGATCGACTGGCCCGAGCCGTTCGGCCTCGTGATGATCGAGGCGCTCGCGTGCGGCACCCCCGTCATCGCGCGGCGGCTCGGCTCGGCCCCCGAGGCGATCGAGCACGGCGTGACGGGCTTCCTGTGCGACGACGCGGACGCGATGCTCGACGCCGTTCGCCGGGTGGACGAGATCGACCGCGCGGTCTGCCGCTCGGAGTTCGAGCGCCGCTTCACCGACGAGCAGATGGCGCGCGCCTACCTCCGGGTCTACGACGAGATCCTCGCCGGCGGGCAGCGCGGCGCCGCGTGAGCGCCGAGCGTGGGCGCACCTTTCAGGGTGCGCCGCGGGGTCCGCGTGGCTCCTTCAAGTCGGCCGCGTTCTCCTGACAGCGCTCGCTGCCGGTCGGACGACGCGGTGTCGTTGCGTTGTCCGTGCGCGGATCGGAGGCGGTCCCGCCGTCAAGCGCGTCCGGGTGGCCGGCGGTGCGGTCCCGTCGCCGGTCGTGCCCGCCGGGGCGGGGTCGGTGCGCGGCGCCTCGCCCGGAGCGCTTTTCTTGACGCCGACGTCCCGGCCGTTCGCAAGGACGGGAATCGCGACGAGCGCTGCGCTCAGCCCGACTGTCGCGAACGTCCGGATCCGGTGCTCGGCCACGTAGGCGCAAGCTCCAAGAACTCTGCCAGCGAGGTCCGAGAGGTCGCCTGTGCGTCCCCGGACACGGCCGCGGGCAAGGTCGTTTCCCAAGGTTTGTAAAGTTCGAACCTCGCTACGTCCGAATACGTCGAAGGTGCATCCGACAGACCGCAAGAACCGAGCACGCTCCTGAGCCCTGCGGGCGGTTCGCAACTTGCTCCGGCCCGGTCGTCGCGCAGCGCGGACCCGGGGGCAGCGGCATGACAGAAGGATACGGAACCCAGGAACCAGTGGAGCTCTCGGCCCTCGTCCTCGCGGGTGGCGACGGGACGCGGCTCCGCGAGATCACCCGGCTGCTCGCCGGTGAGCCGATCCCGAAGCAGTACTGCCGCATCACGGGACAGCGCTCGATGCTCGAGGCGACGCTCGACCGCATCGCACCGCTGGTCCCGCCCGAGCGAACGATGGTGATCGTCAACCGCGACCACCTGCCGCTCGCCGCGCCGCAGGTCGCGTCGCTCCCCGCGGAGAACGTGCTCGTCCAGCCGTGCAACCGCGACACGGGCCCGGGGCTACTCTGGAGCCTGCTCGAGATCGAGCGGCGGCGGCCGGACACGCTCCTCGCCGTCTTCCCGAGCGACCACTACATCGCCCGCGACGAGGCCTTCCGCGACGCCGTACGGCAGGCGGCGCGCCTCGCCGTCCGGCACCCGAGCAAGATCGTGCTGCTCGGGATCTCGCCCGATCACCCGGCGTCGGACTACGGCTACGTCGTGCCGTCGCGCGCGCTGCGCGGCGGCCTGCGCGCGTTCCGGGTCGAGCGCTTCCTCGAGAAGCCGCCGCCGCCGCTCGCCCGCGAGGCGGTCGAGCGCGGCGCCCTGTGGAACTCCTTCGTCATGGTCCTGCGGACGACCGCGGTGCTGCGGCTGCTCGCGCGGCTTCTGCCCGAGGAGCACCGGGCGATGGCGCAGGTGCTGGAGGACCCGCCCGGTCGCGACGCCTACTACGGCACCGCGCCCCCGTGGAACTTCTCGACGGCGTTCCTCTCCCGGGTTGCCTCCGAGCTGCTCGTCGTCCCGGCCGAGGGCACCGGGTGGAGCGACTGGGGCACGCCGCGCGCGATCGAGCGGACGCTCGCGCTCTTGCGCGTCGAGCCACCGTGGCGCGCCCGCACCGAGCGCCGCATGTTCGCCTGAGCCGCGGCGCGGCCCGTTGACCCGCCCCGGCGCGCGCGGACGATGGGCCGTGCACGCTCCGAGGAGGGTCTCATGGCGAGCTCCGAATCCCCCGTCTGCCTGGTGACCGGCGTCGGTCCCGGCACCGGCGCCGCGCTATGCCGGCGCTTCGCGCGCGAGGGCTACCGCGTCGCGATGCTCGCTCGCTCGGCCGAGCGGCTCACGTCCCTCGAAGCGGAGATCGCCGGTGCGCGCGGCTACCCGACCGACGTCGCCGACCCCGACGCCCTGCGTGCCACCTTCGAGCGCGTGCGGCGCGAGCTCGGGCCGGTGTCGGTCGTGCTGCACAACGCGGGCAACGCGACGTTCGGCGACCTCCTCCAGGTGACGCCGGAGCAGTTCGAGCAGGCGTGGCGCATCAACGCGCTGGCGCTGCTGATCTGCGGCCAGGAGGCGGCGCGCGACATGATCCTGGCGGGCGGCGGGGCGATCGTCGTCACCGGAGCCACCGCGTCGCTGCGCGGCGGCGCGGGGTTCGCCGCGTTCGCGCCGGCGAAGGCGGCACAGCGCTCGCTCGCGCAGTCGATGGCGCGCTTCCTCGGCCCGCGGGGGATCCACGTCGCCTACGTGATCGTCGACGGGGTGATCGACACGCCCGCCACCCGACGGTTCCTCCCCGACGCGCACGACGAGGCCTTCCTCCGTCCCGAGGCGATCGCCGAGGCGTTCCTCCAGCTCGTGCGCCAGGACCGCTCGGCGTGGACCTTCGAGCTCGACCTGCGCCCTTTCGTCGAGAAGTGGTGACCCGGCGCGGCGCGCGCGGCTCCCGGCGCGTTCGAAGGCCCTAGGCGGCGACCCGCCCGAGGAAGTCGAGCAGCGCCCCGGCGATCTCCTCCGCCGGGACGCGCCGCATGCCGTGGTCGCCGCCGGCGAAGATCCTGAGCTCGGCGCGCGGCCGGATGCGCTCGAGAACCTGGCGCAGGAGCTCCGTGTCGCAGAGCGCGTCGCGGTCGCCCTGGACGAAGAGCATCGGGCAGTGGACCGCGGGGAGGTGCGCGTCGCGGAGCTGCTCGGGCTTCCCCGCCGGGTGGAGCGGGTAGCTCAGCAGGATGACGGCTGCTGCCTCGAGCCCGTCCGCGACGAGCAGCGACGCGACCCGGCCGCCCATCGAGCGCCCGCCGACCGCCAGGCGGCGCCCCGCTGCGCCGGGCAGCTCGCGCGCCGCACGCACCGCATCGCGGGCGCTCGCGAGCAGCACCGGCATCCGGTCCGGGGCGCGCTTGCCGGCGAGGCGGTAGGGAAAGCGGGCGCGCACGACGAGCGCTCCCTCGGCCGCGGCGGCGCGCGCGACCTCGGCGAGCGAGCGCTCGGTCACGTCGCCACCGGCGCCGTGCCAGAGGACGAGCAGCAGGTTCGCGAGCCGGCCGTCCGCGCCGCGCGGCTCGTCGACCAGGAACGGCTCGAGCTCGCCCACGAGCTTGCTCAGCGCGGCGTCAGCAGGACGACCGGGATGTTGCGCGTGGTGCGCGCCTGGTAGTCGTCGTAGTCCGGGTACATCGCGACGAGCTTCGGCCAGAGCGCCGCCTTCTCCTCGTCCGACGCCCGGCGCGCGCGCATCGCGAGCTTCTCGCGGCCGATCTCGACCTCGACGTCGGGGTTGTCGAGCAGGTTCAGGTACCAGCTCGGGTGGTGCGACATCCCGCCCTTCGACGCGACGAGCACGATCCGCTCGCCGTCCCGCAGGTAGAGCAGCGGGGCGGTCCGGAGCTGGCCGGAGCGGCGGCCGATCGTCGTCAGCAGGAGGACGGGCGCACCGCGCAGGAAGGTGCCGCCGATCTTCCCGCCGGTCGCGCGGTAGACCCAGGTGTTGGCGTAGGACATCGCCTTCACCACGGCGCTGCCGATCTTCTCCTCGAACGGGGTCCAGGGGCGCAGGGTCTTGGGGGCCATGCGCGCGGCATAGCGTGCCCGGACGGAGCCGCAAAGCGCGGCGCGCTACTTGCCGATCCGGGCGAGGTGCGCCTCGGAGAACAGCTCGTCGCCGAGCCCCGAGTCGTAGTCGACGTTCTCGAACGACACTACCGTGCGGTAGCCGTCCGAGGGCGTTTCCATCTCGAGGCGCAGGACGGTCGGCACGCCCTCGACCTCCGCCCAGCGCAGCACGCGCAGGTGCTTGACGAAGCCCTCGGCCGCGAGGTCGATGCGGTGCGGCAGGTGGTTGTCGACCCGGATCCGGCTGGTCAGCCGGTCGTAGCGGAAGGCGTCCGGCGGCAGCTTGGTCTCGACGACGTAGCAGCGCGTGTCGCCGCACGGCTCGATGCCGCGCAGCTCGTGCTCGCCGTCGTAGTCGACGTAGAACACGGTCGTTAAGTCCTCGTAGGTGAACGTGCTGCCCTGGAAGTGCTCGCGGCGCAGGCCGGGCGACACGCGGCGCACCCGGCGCTGGCCGGGAAAGTAGACCCACATGTCGTCCTCCCCGGAGCGCCGCTGGTGTGCGAGGAACGCGGTGCCCGCGAGCTCGGCCGGCGACTCGAAGAGCCAGAGGAGGCTCCGGCCCTCCGGCGTGCGCTTCTCGTAGCCCGCGAGCGTCCGGACGCGCTGGTCGCCGTCCGGACCGTGGATCGTCATTGTGACGCGCGACGTCTTGTCTCGGGCGGCGGCGCTCACCGCACGCGTGGCCGCGAGGACCTCGGCGCCGGTCGCGAGCTCGGCCCGCGCCGGACGCACGGCCGGCCGGGCGAGCGCGAGGGCGACGAGCAGCCCTCCTGCGGAACGGAGCGTGCGCCGCATCGTGCCGGCGAGCTTCCGGCATCGCTCGACGAGGTGTCAAGCGTGAAGAGCGGGTGCGGCGCTCGCCGTGCTGCGGGACGACGCTGCGCCGGATGGATGCACTGCAGCTAGGAAGATTGGTCTTGATGGCGCGGGCGGCGTCCTGGTACCGGCAGCGGGCCGCCGCGTGCCCGGGAAGGAAGGAGCGCCGTGAAACCGATCGTCGAGCTCGACAGCGTCGTCAAGACGTACGGCTCGGGTGCCGCCAGCGTCACGGCGCTCTCCGGCGTGTCGCTCCGTGTGCCCGAGGGCGAGTTCCTCTCGATCATGGGGCCGAGCGGCTGCGGCAAGAGCACCATCCTCAACCTGATCGCCGGGCTCGACGACCCGACGCAGGGGACGGTGACGATCGCGGGGCAGCCGCTCGCGCGGCTCGGCGAGCGGGCGCGGAGCGATCTCCGCCTGCGCTACATCGGCTTCATCTTCCAGAGCTTCAACCTCCTGCCGCGCCTCACCGTCGAGCGGAACGTCGCCTGGCGGCTCGAGAAGCTCGGCCTTGGCGGGCGCGAGGTCCGCGCGCGCACCGCCGCGGTCCTCGAGCAGGTCGGCGTCGCGCAGACCGCCTGGCGGCGCTTTCCGAGCGAGCTCTCGGGCGGCGAGCAGCAGCGGGTCGCGGCGGCGCGCGCAATCGCGACCGAGCCGCGCTTGCTGCTCGCCGACGAGCCGACCGGCAACCTCGACTCCGCGAACGGCCGGATGATCCTCGACCTGCTGCGCCGCCTGAACCTCGAGCGGGGCACGTCGGTAGTCGTCGTGACGCACGACGCGTTCGCCGCGACCTACGGCCATCGCACCGTCGAGATGCGCGACGGACGTCTGGTCCGCGACGTCGGCTCGTTCGGCGCGCACCGCGAGCCGCCCGGGGTCCTCCCCCGCGACGCGGGGGCCCGACCGTGCTGAGGACGGCCCGTCTCGCCTGGCAGCTCGTCCGGCCGCAGCTCGGCCAGCTCGCGATGGCGATCGTCGTGATCGCGCTCGGCGTCGCGCTGTCGTCCGCGATGCTGCTCGCGAACCGGGCGCTGCGCGACCGCTTCGACGAGTCGATCGACGCGCTCGCCGGCGTCGCCGACCTGCAGGTCACGGCGCGCAGCGGCGGCACGCTCGACGAGGGGCTGCTCGAGACGGTGCGCGCGACCGGCGGCGTGCGGGCGGCGGCGCCGCTGCTCGTCGGCATGGCGTTCGTCGAGCGCGAGCCGCCGCTGCGCCTGCGCCTGATCGGCGTCGACATGCTCGACGACGACTCGGTGCGCGTCTACCGGCGGCACGACGCCGCGCCGGAGATGGAGGATTTGCTCGCGTTCCTCGCCCAGCCGGACTCGGTCCTCGTGCCGCGCGCGCTGGCCGTCCGCCTCGGGCTCGAGGTGGGTACGTCCTTGACCGTCGAGACCGGGCAGGGCCGCCACCGGCTCACGGTGCGCGGCGTCCTCGACGACGCGGGGGTCGCGCGCGCCGCCGACGGCAACCTGCTGGTCATGGACCTCTTCGCCGCGCAAGACGCGCTCGGCGTTCCCGGACGCGTGACCCAGCTCGACGTGGTCCTCGACCGCGCGGCGCGCGGCGCAGAGGTCGAGGCGCGGCTTCGCGCCGCGCTCCCGGAGCACGTCGACGTCGAGCAGGTGGGGGAGCGCAAGGCGGAGCTCTCGCGCGCCGCGGCGGCGTTTCAGCTCATGCTCGAGGTGGTCGCGACGATGGGGCTCGTGCTCGCGGCGCTGATCACCTCGAACCGGCTCTCGACCGTCTACCAGGGCCGGCGCTGGGAGATCGGCGTGATGCGCGCGCTCGGCGCGCGCCCGGCGGGGCTGGTCGGCACGCTGCTCGTGGAGGCGGCGATCGTCGCGGCGCTCGGCGTCGCGGCCGGCATCCCGCTCGGGCTCGTCTTCGCCCAGCTCATCGTGCGTCCCGTAGCCGAGACGATGACGCTCAGCCTGCAGCAGATCGTCTCGCCGACCTGGGTCGCGCCGCAGGCGACGCCGATCCTCGTCGCCGCAGCGGCGGGCCTCGCAAGCGGCGTCCTCGCGGCGCTCGTGCCCGCCCGGCGCGCCGCGACGGCGAGCGTCGTCGCGGTCCTCGCCCAGTGCCGCTCGCGCGAGCCGTCGGGCTCGACGCCGGTCCGGCGCGGAGCGCGTCTTGCCGTCGCCGGTCTCGCGCTCGCGCTGCTCGCGCTGCAGCTCGTGGTCGAGGTCGGCCCGGTCGCGGGCGCGACGATGGCGCTCGTCGCCGTCGCGGGCGGGCTCGCGGTCGTCCCGGGCCTCGGCGCGGCGCGCCGCCTCCTGGGGACGGTGCTCCGCCGTGCGCTGGGCGTCGCCCTCGAGGACCGCCGCGAGAGCCCCGACCGGGCGGCGGGCGCGGGCGCCGTGCTGATGGCGGGCGTCGCGCTCGCCATCTGGGTCGGCAGCATGCGTGACAGCTTCGAGGCGTACGTCGTCGAGCGCATCATGCTCGACCGCCAGGCCGACCTGATCGTGGACTCGGGGTTCAACGACGTCGCCGTGGGAGGCGACGACGCGCGCCTGCCCGGTGCGCTCCTCGAGGAGCTCGCACGGCTGCCCGGCGTCGCGGCGGTCGGCGCCGGAGTGAACGCGGTCATCCTCGAGCCGGAGACCGGCATCGTCGCCGCGGACCCCATCCGCTTCCGCGAGCCGGCCTTCGGCGTGTGGCCGCTCGACGACGGCGCCTGGGACGACGCGCTCGAGCGGGTCGCGGCCGGCGAGGCCGTGCTCGCCGACGCGAACCTGGTCGCACGGCGCAAGCTCAAAGTCGGCGACCTCGTTCGCCTGCCGACCCCTTCCGGCGCGCTCGAGCGGCCGCTCGCCGGCGTGACGCCGACCAAGTTCCGCTCCCCCGGCGGCGACGTCATGTTGAGCCGCGAGCTCTACCGGGAGCACTGGCGCGACGACACGGTGAGCCAGGCGTTCGTCGTGCTCGAGCCCGGGGCGGACCCCACGGAGGTCGAGCGAAAGATTCACGAGGCGCTGGGCGCGCGCCATCGGCTCCGCGTGCTGTCCCGCGACGAGCTCGCCGCCTGGTACGCGGACGGCGTGCGGCAGGCGTACGCCTTTCTCGACGTGCTCGTCGTCCTGACTTTCGTCGTGGTGTCGATCGGCACGAGCGACGCGCTCGCCGCGAGCGTCGTCGAGCGGACGCGCGAGATCGGCACGATGCGGGCGCTCGGCGCCTCGGCGCGCGACGTCGCGGCGCAGGTCGTCGCCCAGGCGCTCGCGATCGCCCTCGTCGGCTCGACGCTCGCGATCCTGGTCGGCTACGCGATGAGCTTCGCCTTCGTCGACGGGCTGATCCCGAGCGTCCTCGGCTGGCGGCTCGGGCTGCGGCCGTCGGTGACGGTCGCGGTCGCCGCGATCGTGCTCGGCGCGCTCGCCTGTCTCACCGGCGCGGCGTTGCCGGCGCTGCGCGCGGCGCGCATGCCGCCGGCGCAAGCCCTGCGCTACGAGTGACGGCGCAGCGCCGTGGAGCGGCTCCGTGCCGGGCGGGGCTCGGCGCGCTCGAGAGCCGCCGGCCGCTCGGGACGCTCCGCCGCGGCGGGCTCCGGCGCGCGGGAGGCGGCCAGCGCGTCGAGCGCCGCACGCAGCTCGTCGAGGTACTCGATGTCGCCCGCGATGTGGCGGAGCCGACGGCCGAGAAGCAGCGGCAGGATCGAGAAGGTCTCGCCCTGCGTCGCGCAGCGGTGGAGCTCGTTCTGCCGCTCGCGCTCGAGGCGCTTGCCGAGCAGCCAGACCTCCTCCTTCCAGGCGTCGGTCATCGCGCGAGCGACGTCGATCGGCGCCTCGGGGAGGAACATCGTCCGCGCCGTGATCTCGTCGTCGCTGCCGAGGCCGACCAGCGGCGGGCGCACGAGCCAGCGGTCGAACTCCTCGCAGCCCTTCGGTGTGATCTCGTAGGGCGTTCGCCGGGCGTCCGCGTCGGGCGGACGGGCGACGACCCGCGCGAGACCCTCGTCCACCAGGTGCTGCAGCTCGCGGTAGAACGTGCCCGTGCTCATCTGCACGCCGGAGCGCGCGCGGTACGCTTTCATGAGGGCGTAGCCGTGATGCGCGCCGCCGCGCCGCAGGAGGCCCAGGACGATGTACCGGAACATCGGTGCCCGGCCCCTACCAGCAACGCCGGGCGCGGGTCAACTTCTAAATTTCGTGTCGCGATTGGATGGATGCAACGCAGTCAGTCGACCGCCCCGCGTCGAGCGTGAAGGTCGGCGGCGGCCGCGACGTGCGTGCGGTCGGAGGAGGGTGACGCGCGCGTTGCGCGCGTCGCGATTTTCTCGAGCCGGACCTACTGGCTCATCGAGCAGGTGAGCTTCAGCTTGCTGCGCACGACCATGCGGCCCTCGTAGTCGACGTACTGGTAGTTGCAGCTCGCCGGGTCGAGGACCGAGCGGGAGAACAGCTCGGGCGGCGAGACCTTCGGGGCGTCGAGCTCGCTCTTCGCGGCCGCATGGAGCCGCTGCTCGATGTTCAGCGTGTGTGCTTCTTTGATCTTGGAAACCTTGGCCGCAGCTTCCGTCGCAAGCAGCGGAAGGGCCGCTGCCAAAAGAAGCAGGTACTTCCTTCGCATCGTGGGGGCCTTTCGGTGCGCTCGCTTCGCGCGACCGGCGGAATATGCCGATCGGTTTTCCGGCCGTCAAGTCGCTGTGAGGCGCGGCGGCGGATGCTTGCGCGGTGGCCGCGGCGGGGCAAGGATGCGCGCATGGCGAGGACCTCGCGAGTCGTCGTGCAGACTGCGCCGCGCAAGCTCGAGATGCGTGAGCTGCCGCTGCCGGAGATCGACGCCGACTCCGCGCTGCTGCGCGTCGAGGCGTGCGGCATCTGCGGCAGCGACGCCGAGCAGTACGCGGGCGTGCTGCCCGCCCGCTGGCCGACCGTGCTGGGACACGAGCCGCTGGGCATCATCGAGCGGATCGGCGACCGGGCGGCCGAGCGCTGGAAGGTCGACGTCGGCGACCGGGTCGCCGTCGAGACGCTGATCCCCTGCGGCCACTGTCGCGCGTGCATCGCGGGGCGCTACCAGGTGTGCCGCGGCCGCGGCGGGATGTTCGGCTACTCGTACGTCCCGGTCGACGTGCCGCCGGGCCTCTGGGGGGCGTACGCCGACTACCTCTACCTCGACCCGCACGCGATCGTGCACAAGGTCGATCCCTCGGTGCCGGCCGAGATCGCGGTCATGTTCAACCCGCTCGGCGCCGGGTTCCGCTGGGCGGTCGAGATCCCGCGCACCGGCCCGGGCGACACCGTGCTGATCCTCGGGCCCGGACAGCGCGGCCTCGCGAGCGTCATCGCGGCGCGCGCCGCCGGCGCCGCCACGATCATCGTGACCGGGCTCGCGCGCGACGCGAAGAAGCTCGCGCTCGCACGCGAGCTGGGAGCCGATCATGTGATTGACGTGGAGAGCGAGCCCGATGTCAAGCGTCGCGTGCGGGAGCTCACCGGCGGGCGGGGCGCGGACGTCGTGGTCGAGGTCTCGGCCAACTCCCCGGAGCCCGTCGCGGAGGCGCTGCACTACGTCGCGACGGGCGGACGGATCGTGCTCGCGGGAGTGAAGGGCTTCAAGTCGGTGCCGGATTTCATCAGCGACCTGATCGTCGTCAAGGAGGCGATGATCCTCGGCGCGTTCGGGGTCACGAGCCGCGCCTACGAGTCGGCGATCCGCCTGATCGAGAAAGGCGAGGTCCCGCTCGCGAGGATGCACACCCACGACTTCGCGCTCGAGCAAGCGGAGGAGGCGATCCGTACCCTGGCGGGCGAGGGGCCGGGCGAGGCCAGCATCCACTCCTGCATCGTGCCGCGCTGACGCGCGCGGCGACGCGGGAAGGTCGCGCAGCGCACGCCGCGCAGTGGTCGCCGCGCGTCAGGACGGGCGGCCGGAGCCGCGCGCCCGCCGCTCGA
>FWPU01012349.1_pt1 | contig 11376 bp, 11 predicted proteins | sample 2228361 | NCBI WGS metagenome assembly FWPU01 (sample SAMEA103939777, study PRJEB20133) | metagenome | reverse complement strand
AGGTTTCTTGACTATTAAAATTTACATTAGGTATAACCAGTAATTTTAATAATTGTGCATATGCACTGTAGTGATGTTTTGGAATTGAATCTACTCTCTTTATAATTAATTCATCAATTAATTTATCAATTTCATTAATTGATAATATATCACTATCTGATGTTTTTTTTATTTCTTTACTTGCAGCTATATCCCTTAAAACAAACTCCCCTCTTGTATTGTATTGTATAATTTTCTTATCACTAATAATTTTATTTTTCATACATTCATCTATAATTTCACGAAGTTTTAATTGAATATTTTCAGAAAAATTATCTAAAATTAATGCTTTGCTTATTTCTTCATTTAATTCAATCTTTAGTGTATTTTTTACAGTTTGTATAAATAAATTAGAATTCTCTATGAGAGTTTTTTTTGTATTATTTTCTTTATTAATACTTTCTTGCCATTGAATAAATTTATTTCCTTCTTCAAACAAAAATTTTAAATTAGAAATAACTAAAAGTTTTATCATTGGATCATAATCATAGACTGGAGCAACAGCTTGGCTTGCTTCCTGACGTCTTATTTCAGTAGCTTCTTTGTCTATAAATGTAAACTCTTCTGTTGCTTTAATTGTTTTATTAGCAATTTCTCCTTCTACAAGCTCCGGAATAAAAGGTCTCGTAGAAAATAAATATACAAAAATACAAATAAAAGCAGAAAAAATTAACCAAAATAAATTATATTTTGGTTTAAGAGATTTATGAAATCTATTAACTGTAGTACCATTAAGACTTTTCAATCTATTTTTTTCATTATTTTGATTTTTATTTAAAAGCATATCTTATAATAAAATATAAGACCCCAAATTACCGATTAATAAATCCTAACTTTTTTCTCTTTTTCTATTTTCATACTCTTCGTATGCTTTTATAATTTTTTTAACAAGTGGATGTCTCACAACATCTCTTTCATCAAAATAAATAATGGATAATCCTTTTATATTTTTAAGGATATCAGCAGCTTGAATTAATCCAGAGATGTTATTAGAAGGCAAATCAATTTGAGTTATATCGCCTGTAACTACTGCTTTTGAACTAAAACCTATACGAGTAAGAAACATTTTCATCTGCTCAGGCGTAGTATTCTGTGCTTCGTCAAGTATAATAAAAGCATCATTTAAAGTTCTTCCTCTCATATAAGCTAATGGAGCTACCTCAATTATCCCTCGTTGAATAAGTTTTTGTGCTTTATCATAATCTGTTAAATCAAATAAAGCATCATATAATGGACGTAAATATGGATTAACTTTTTCTATTAAATCTCCCGGCAGAAAACCTAATTTTTCTCCAGCTTCTACTGCTGGTCTCGTCAAAACTATCCTTGATACTATATGTTCATTTAATGAAGCTATAGCAATAGCCATCGCTAAATAGGTTTTTCCTGTACCTGCGGGTCCGATAGCAAAAACCAAAGCATCATTTTTTATTGCTTCGATATATCTTCTTTGATTAACACTTCTTGGAAATACAGTCTTTCTGTGGGATGTTTGAACAGCATATTCAATAAAATACTTTGAAAGATCTTCATTTGAATCATCTTTAATTAACTGAATAGCTAAATTAATATCACCATAATTTAAATTTTGTCCAGCTTGCTTAATCAATAAAAGTTGATTTAATAATTTTTCAGCTTTATCTACATTATCATTTTCACCTTCAATTAAGAATTTATCACCTCTTGCACTTATAGATACTTCTAATTTTTTCTCTATTAATCTTATATTTTCATCCAGAATTCCTAATAAACTTTGAGCCTCAGAATTGGTATATTGAATTTTTTTCATATATTGTTATTTTTATAATTGCGAATTAAATAGTAATCGCTTTTCGCACATCACAATTACATATTTTATATTTATAAAAATCAATAATTAACAATAGATAAAATTTTAATTAATTTAAAAAGGAATATCATCTTCCAATATAGGAGTTTCTTCTGTTGTCTCAGGCTCAGTTGATTCAGGAGGAGAAATACCTTGTTCTTTTTTAGGTTCTAATATACCAACATCTCTTGCTCTAATTTCATATGTAGTTCTCTGCATACCTTCTCTATCTTGCCAATTCCTACTTTGAATACTACCTTCAACATAAATTAGCATACCTTTCGTTATATATTGCTGACAGAATTCTGCTAATTTAGACCATACAACTATCCTGTGCCATTCTGTTTTCTCTTGTTTCTTACCTGACGGATCCGTCCATACATCTGATGTAGCTAATGAAAAATTCGCAACCGCAATTCCAGAACCGGTATACCTTACTTCCGGGGCTTTTCCAACATGACCAACTAAAATAACTTTGTTTATTGACCTCATTTTTATTACTCCTTATTTTTTATTCAAACCCCAGCTCCCTTAATTGTTCTTTTGCTAATTTTGCTTCATCCGTATTAGCAAAATCTTGCACCAACATCTGAAGCTCAACAACTGCTTGTGCTTTCTTCTCCAACTTTAAATAAGCTAATGCCTTTTTATAATGAGCAGCTGCTACCTTATCACTATTTGGATACTGCTGAATAAGATTCTCAAATTCTATTATTGCATCAAGATAATTCTTTTTACTGTATTGACATTCTCCTATCCAATATTGAGCTTTATCAACATATTCAGATTCAGGATACTTTTTAATAAAATCTAAAAAACCATTTATAGCTAAATCATATCTACCCCTCTGATAATCTCCATAAGCTATCTGATAATCTTTCTGAACTTCATCTTGTATTTCATTTTGTGAAGATATTATAGATTGATTCTGTTGACTTACAATATTATTAGTAGTATCGCTATTACCGGTTTTAATTCGCGATGCCAAATTCGATAATTGCTTATTGGTTAATTCTATCTTATTCTTTAAATCCTGTAGATCAGCTAATAGTATTTCTATTTGATTAATTAATTTAGATTGATTTGCTAATGTAACTTGATATTGTTTATTCATTTCATCTAATTTATCTATTATCTGTTTATTTGTATAATTTGTTGCTTCTTGATAATCCCAAAATTGCTTCTGCAAATCAAGAATGTATCTTTGTAGTTTTTCTAATTCTTCTTTTGTACTACTAAAAAGATAAACTGAAGATAATAACATTATTATAAAAGGTATTATTATTTTTTTCATTATCTTATCTTATATCTTATAACTTAATAATTTATTTTGCAATAGCAACAAAATGAGCTCTTCTATTTTGCCACCATGAATCTTCATTATGACCTAATGCAAAAGGTCTTTCTTCTCCATAGCTAATTATTTCTATCCGAGATTCTTCTACACCTAAAGAAACTAAATAATCTTTAGCTGCACTTGCTCTACGATGCCCTAATGCCATATTATACTCATTTGTTCCTCTTTCATCACAGTGTCCTTCAATTAATATGCGAACACTTTTCCATTTCTTTAAATAAGCAGCATCATGTTCTAAATTCTCTACCTGATCATCCCTTATATTATATTTATCAAAATCAAAAAATACATCTTTGAACTCTTTTGTTACTTCTTCTAATCCCATCTGATTAAACAATTCTTCTTCACTAATTTCTTTCTCTACCGGTGGAGGTGGTACTTCTTCTATCTCTTCCTTCTCAACTGGCGGGGGTGGTTTCACAGGTTCAACTACTGCTTTCTTCTTGCAAGCAAATGATAGCATTAATGCTATACAAATTATCATTAAGAAAATTGCTTTATGCTTCATAATTTTTCCTCCTATTTTTTTATTTTGAAACTTGCCAGGATGGATTAGTATTATTTCCTTGATAAGTTAATTGCTTTTGATTGCTACCGTCACTATCCATTACATATATTTGATATTTACCTGTTCTGTTAGAGGAAAAAACAATATGTAATCCATCTGGAGACCATTTTGGCGATTCATTACTTCCTTGATTCTCTGTTAATCTAATTATCTGCTGTGTTTGTAAATCAAGTTTATATATGTCAAAAATTATACCACTTCTTTGCACAAACAACAATTGATTACCATCAGGCGAAAAGGATGCTGATTCATTATATTCACCATAAAATGTTAATCTTCTTACATTAGTACCTTCTGCATCCATTATATAAATCTGGGGTCTACCACTCCTATCTGATGTAAATGCTATTTGTCTACCTGTCGGTGACCAAGCTGGCGATGCTTCAATCGATGAACTAAATGTTAACCTTTTTAAATTACTACCATCTGCATTAATTGTATAAATCTCAGGATTACCATCTCTTGAACTTATAAAAATAATCTTTTGACCATCTGCTGACCAAGATGCTAATGAATTTAATCCGCCTATTTCAGATAAAACTATTTTATTACCACTAAACATATTGTATAATAAAAGTACTGCTTTACTACCTCTTACTGTACTAAAAACTATATTCTCTCCATCGGGACTTAATGCCGGAAATAAGTCTAATATAGTATTATTTGTTATTCTCCTTTGATCATATCCATCATAATCCATTAAATATATTTCCTTATTCCCATCTCTATCCGATGTAAACGCTATTCTCGAAGTAAATAATGGAACCTTAATCCCCCATGTTACATTTAATATTTCATTAGCAAATCGATGTACTACCTGCCTTACATACTTCTTATCCCAATTATACTTTTTACCTTTTATTAAATCTCCTGTCCGTACATCTAATAATCTTCCCTCAAATGTAAACTCCCCATCCTTCACTAATACCTTTATTAATACTACAAAATCTGCTTTCATCTTTCTCCACATTAATAAATCTACATCAGTACCTTTATATATAGGTAATTCATTGTATTCTTTACTCTCTATCAAATTAAAAAGTCTCGAAAAAACTAAATCGTTTTTTAATACTTCATATACTACCTCACTCACTTCTCTTGTTTCATTATTATCTTCTATTAAATATATATTTTGCAATCCTAATGTCATAGGCTTGAATCCTTTTCCTTCTACTATAACTTTTATAGTCGCCTCCTGTCCTATACTTAATGCATAATTTAATATCATCAATCCTATTATTAATGAAATTGTCTTACTTCTTCTCATAAAACTAAATTATTATATATATAAATTATTAAATTTTGTCAATCTACACTATAATAAAATACAATAGAAAGAGCTAAAGTTTTCCCTTCATATTGATAAGGAAGAGGAGGAAAAGGAGCTGATAATGCTACTGCTCTTAAACATGCATTATCATATCCATCATCACCACTTTGACGTGCTACTCTATAATCTAAAAGATCACCAGTCCTTGATATCCTGAACCACACTTCTGCTTCATATATCCTCTGCTTAGCTGTCTTCAATATATGAACATTCCAGTTTGATTGAAGTTTATTTACAAGAATCTCTATATAATATTGATAAGGAAATATTTCTCCACCTCCTATCCCACCTATACCAGATGTACCTATTCCCAAGCTTAATCCCGGACTACTTGATTCTCTACCTCCTCTACCTATTGGAACATTTTTAGCTACTACAGGCGCTTCTCTCTTCTCCTCTTTCTTAGGTATTATCTCCGGAATCGCATCTTCTTTTGCCTTCCTCTCCTTTATAGGTTCATATTTCTTTATGCGCTGCGTTGTCTCTTCCTTATTTAAACCAGCTACTCTTAATTCACCAGCATTATATATATTTACTTGCATTACACTCCCTTTACCAAATGAATATATTTTACCCTCAGCAATCGCTTTAAATGAAAAATATATCATTATAATTATTATTAAAGAATGTATTATTATGGAAATAAATAAAGAAAATGTTAATTTACTTATATTTTGCTTTTCTTCAAATGAAAATGTATATGTTTCTAGCATATTTATTAAATTATTTCTTTATCCCATAAGGTTCCGTTACCATTCCAATTGTATCTATGCCAGCTTTTTTTATTCTATCCATAACTTTAATTACCATCCCATATGTAACATCTTGATCCGCTCTTAAATAAACTGCAGGCGAGCCCGACATCATCATTTGTCTCTGTAATTTTTCTTCAAATTCAGTCATTGAAACTTCATCCTTATTTATAAATATTTTATTTTCCTTAGATATAGTTACCACTACTCTATCTTCCGGCTTAGAATCTCTTATCTCAGTTTGTGGTAATCTTACATCTATGCCCTTCTGCAAAAGAGGCGCTGTTATCATAAATATTATTAATAATACTAATACAACATCTACCAATGGCGTAACATTTATTTCTGCCAAACTTGTCGAAATCCTTTCTCTACCTGATTCATTTACATTCATGTCCATCTTACCCTACCTATTCTATTTTATAATAATGCTCTATTATAGTTATTATCTCTCCAGCAAAATCTTCCATATCTGAAGCAAATGATCTAATTTGATTTATACAATAATTATATCCAATGACTGCAGGTATAGCAGCTGCTAAGCCCATTGCAGTTGCAATTAAAGCTTCTGCAATACCAGGTGCTACTACAGATAAATCAGTACTCCCTAACCTACCTATTTCTTCAAATGCATTTATTATACCTATTACTGTTCCAAATAATCCTATAAATGGAGTTGCACTCGCTGTCGTCGCTAAAAAAGATAACTGAGATTGTAGCTTATCTATTTCTGCATTAGCCGCTCTTATAAGCTGCCTCCTTATTGCTTCCTTATTTATACTATCTATAAAATTTGGATTACCCTCTTTCATCTTATCAAGCTGATACTGTAATTCATTATTCCCAGCTATAAACATACTTGCAAATGGACTCCTACGCCATTTCTGACTCTGCGATAATACTTCACGGAAATTCTGACTATTTTTAAATATCCTTAAAAAAAACCTGCTATCTCGCTTTGCCTTCTTTAATGCTAAATATTTATCTACAATTATTGCCCATGACACTACTGAAAAAAATAATAGTATCACTAATACTACTTTGGCTATTAAACTTGAACGTAAAACTATATTTATTAATCCTCCGTGCTCTCCTACATCTACCATTATCTCATATATATTAATTATAAATATATTCATATTCATATAAAATTATCATATTTACTCATCATTTGTCAATTTAATATATTATGGCGTAGGGGCAATTCGTGAATTGCTTTTATTGGGCAATTCGTGAATTGCCCCTACAATGTGGTTAAAATAAACCACAGAGAGCACAAAGGATAAAAGAATTAATAAATATATTTTCTCTCTGTGTTCTCCGTCCCTCTGTGGTTAATATAAACCGCAGAGAGATAAAGAACGCAAATGATAGAATGGCTGAAACATTGTTGAAACTCCAAAATATATTTAAAATCCCTTCAATTCCGATTTAAAATGAAAATTCTTTAAAAATCATATCATAATTTATTTGCCTGGAAAGAAATACTCCTGTTAATAAATTAGATGAACACCTGCCTCGCCATTCATACTTTTTTAAAATTTGACTATATTTTTCTTCCAGATTGATATCCAGAGTTTCAGGCTTAGTAATCACAATAGCAATATAATCTTGTTGCTTACCTAATAGAATAGCAATATGATTTAATTTCTTAGTAATTATAGATGCAATATATTTTAATTCATCTAATTCAAATTCATTTAATATATATACATTAGTATCCTTATTTTTATTAACACACCTCTCTATCAATAATTCAGCATATATATTTAAATAATTTTTCTTTAAATCAGCTAAGCTTTTCTTTAAATTTCCTTCAGAATCTTTAAGACGTTTAATTGAAGAAATAATATCTTCAGCTTTTGAACTTAATTCATTTCTTAATGAAGATATCATAATTATTCTATTAAAATAATCATCAAATGCTCTTTTTCCACATAAGAATTCTATTCTATATCCACCCTTATATTTCTCAAAACCGATAACTTTTATTAATCCAACTTCTGATGTACTTTTACAATGAGTACCACCGCAAGGTGTGCAATCTATATCTTGAATTTCCACTATTCTAATTTTTCCTTCAATTACGGGTCTTTTCCTTAATTTTAATGTACATTCCTCAATATTATTAAAAAAATGATACCTTATTGAATGGGCTTCTCCAACTACTTGATTAGCGTATTGTTCAACTAAATAAACACTATCCCAATTAAGATTTGTTATGTTTAAATCAATAGTATTTCTTTCTTCTCCTAAATGAGCAGAAATAGTATAAGCGCCTAACTTATCCAAAAATGAATGGGATAAAATATGTTGACCTGTATGTTGTTGCATAAAATCAAATCTTCTATCCCAATCTATCAAGCAATTTGCTTTTGTTCCTTCAGGTTCTTTCATACTAATATGCAAAATAAAATCTCCTTCCTCTTTAACATCTATTATTTCACAACCATTAATTTTACCTTTATCAAATTGTTGCCCACCAGAAGTAGGATAAAAATATGTTTTATCTAAAATTATTTCATATATATCTTTACATTTCTTTATGCTTATAATATTAGCATCAAAGCATGTAATATAAGAATCATAATAATAAAGTTTTTCAGTCATATTATATAAAGAAAATGGCGCGCTCGGAGGGACTTGAACCCCCAGCCTACGGATTAGAAATCCGTTGCTCTATCCCATTGAGCTACGAGCGCTCTTTTTGGTCGGGGCGAGAGGATTTGAACCTCCGACTCCATGGTCCCAAACCATGTGCGCTTCCAAGCTGCGCTACGCCCCGCTCTCCTTATCTAACAAGCAAAAAATATCATTAATCACTTAAAAAGTCAAGATTATCTTACTCGGTATTTTCCCCAAAAATTATAATCATATTAAAATAAATATTATGTCGTAGGGGCAATTCGTGAATTGCCCCCACCTTATATTCACGTATTAAATTTAATGCTCTATTATTTCAGATAATATGTTCATAATAATTTCGTTACCATATTGAAATGCCAGATGTGTTACGATATTGGTTTATACATCTTGCAAAATTCATCTTAAAACACCCGATAATTTATGGTCCTATCATAAGATGCCATTGTTTTATATTTGTAGGGGCAATTCATGAATTGCCCCTACAATGTTAAAATAAATCACAAAGATACAGAGAGCACAAAATATAAAGATGTAAAAGATACTATGATCTTATGAATTATGCATAATAATTTTCATACCTTTAAAATGGAAAAATGCTATTTGTTTATCCAAAATCACCTTTAACAAATTGCAGGCAATAGCATTATTCCCAATATTGTTGTATATATATAAATTTTTAGGAAAACTCCAGTAATTTTTTAAGCTTGAATTATTAAGGTTTAAATGTTAAGATAATATATAATTAAAGTTATAAAAATTAATTTATAATGCTTAAAATTATAATTACATATCTAATCTTTAAATAAGATGGAGGAGAAAGTATGGTACAAACACCTTATGAACCAGGCAAAAAGAAAGATTATACAGCTGGTATAACAATTGATGATAAAGGCTATTCTAAAAAAGTAGACGATACTATCTTGGTTGCAATAAAAAAAGAAGCAACAGATATTCATTTCGAACCTTTGCAACAATGTTTGAAAATAAGAATAAGAGTTAATGGCAAAATGGAAAATTTAGATGAAATTCCAATTAATGCTATTCATAATGTAATAAATAGAATCAAAGTCTTATCCTCAATGGATATCACAAAATCTAAGATACCACAAGAAGGCTATTTCAAATACACAGCAGAAAAGCTTATTGAAATATATAGTTATTTATTTCCATCAATCTACGGTGAAAGAATTGTTTTAAAACTCCAGTATAAAAGAGGAATCTCATTAAATCTTCATGAATTAGGTATGCAAAATACTATGTTAGAAAACTTAAAGAAAGCTCTATCACGACCTAATGGACTTGTTCTTGTCGTAGGACCTCCAGGTAATGGTAAAACTACTACATTATATGCTATATTAAATCATTTAAATTTACCTGATAAAAATCTAATGAGTTTTGAAAATGCTATAAAATATACTTTAAATAATTTAACACAGGGTAAACCGGACGAACGTACAGATTACACATTTCTTGATGGTGTTAAAGCAATGATGGAACAAGACCCAGATGTAGCTCTTGTAGGAGATATACAATCATTAGATGTTGCACGTATAGTTATCCATAGTGCTTTCTATAAAAGAATAGTAATTGCACGTCTTTCTGCTAATGATTCAATTAATGCAATTTCTTATCTTATAGATATGGGAATTCAACCATTTCTTGTTACTGCTTCTCTTAATGCAATATTAGCACAAAGATTATTGCGTAAATTATGCGATCACTGTAAAGAAGCATATGAACCATCTCCTGCTTTACTTAAAGAAATAGGTTATAAAATTAGACCAGATATTCAATTTTACAAAGCAAATGGATGTGAAAAATGCTCTAATACAGGTTATTCAGGATTAACAGGCATTTTCGAATTATTTACACCTAATGAAACATTAAATGAAATGATAATAGCAAAAGAATCAAGAAAAAATATTATTGAAGAAGCAATAACATCCGGTTTTATACCGATTAAAAAAGATGGAATTATTAAAGCAGCTTCCGGTATTACAACTGTAGAAGAAGTTTTAAATTCAATATAATAAATAATCTAAGTTAATTAATAATGGAATTACATAAATGGAACTTAACATATTCTGAAGCTATTGAACTCCAAAATAAACTAAAGCAATTAATCAATGTAGTTTCTGCGCCATTAAATTATGATCTTATAGCAGGAGCAGATGTAGCTTATGATAAAGAGTGGAACAAATGCAAGGCTGCATGTGTAATATATACAATTAAAGAGAATAAAATAATAGAGCAATCATTTGCAGAGAAAAAGATTACTTTTCCATATGTACCTGGATTATTGTCTTTTCGTGAGGTACCTGTGTTATTAGAAGCTTTTAATAAAATAAAAACTAATTATGATATAGCGATATTAGATGGTCAAGGTTTTGCTCATCCAAGGAGGTTTGGATTAGCATCACATATTGGTTTATGGTTAAATAAACCTACCATTGGATGTGCTAAATCAAAATTAATAGGTACATATAAAATACCACCAAATATAAAAGGTAGCTGGACATATCTTTGTGACAGGAATGAAATAATAGGCGTTGTACTAAGGAGTAAAGTAAATACTAAACCTATTTTTATTTCAATAGGGAATATGATAAATTTAAAAGATTCTATTGATGTTATTCTTAAATGTACTACCAAATATAGGATTCCTGAACCAGTTAGATATGCACATAATTTTGTTAGTCAATTAAAAGGGAATAAAAAATGATATATAAAATTAATTTAATATGATTAAAATTTTTGGGGAACTCGCCGGATTATTAAAATTGAAAATTATTATTCTAAGAAGTAAAATTCATATCTTAAATCAGGTAATATATGAATATTAAACAAAATAATGAT
>FWPU01012347.1_pt1 | contig 11379 bp, 12 predicted proteins | sample 2228361 | NCBI WGS metagenome assembly FWPU01 (sample SAMEA103939777, study PRJEB20133) | metagenome | reverse complement strand
AAAAACTTTCTTGAATCAATTGTATTCGGGCATAATATCAAAACTCAAAATAAAATCTTTTAGCTAAAATAAAGTCTTTGAAGATTTTTTTCATTTCCAGTTGATAAAATTTAATAATTTTTTCATATCTTTCTCTGAAATTTTTTTTAGTGTTTTTACGTAGAAAACAATAGAAGTTCTTGCTTCTGTAATTTTTTGTTTAATCTTTAAATTTTAGTTTTATGTTGTACAAAACCCAAACCTGCAAAGAAAGCCGAGTCGCTCTTTTAGAGAGGCGTACTTGGGGGTGGAGGCTTTTAGCCTATGCTCTTTTATTTTCCCTCCCCTCTTGCAAATCTTGCAAAAAAGAAGTAAACCCCGACCCCTTACCCCCCGAAACCCAGACAAGTGCGAACACCTTCGGTTGCCTGATTGATGGCAAACCCTACATCCCTGATGGCAGCGGTGGCTTTGGTGGAGCTAAACCTGTTACAGGAGGGTATTTGACAAACTATTGTAATGGTAGAGAATTACAAGTATGGATTAGAACTTACAGAAAAGATGGTTGGGATTTTAGTATTTACTTAGAAAATGTGGGTAATAAAACGGGTAAGTATCCTTTGAAATACACAACTCCTGGTGCTCCTACGGTTGTATGTCCTCCTAATCACGCTATTTTTTACAAGTACATTAGCCCTTCGGAAACTGCTGTATATGCAACCGACAGCGAATATACAGGCGAGGTAACTATCACGCGTGCCGATACGGTAAATAAAATTGTTTCAGGCACTTTCTTTTTCAAGGCTCGCAGACCAGCCACTGGCGAAATCATTGAAATTACCAATGGTCGCTTTGATGTACAAAATCAATAAACATTCAAAATCTAAAACTTAAAAATTTATGAAACGATATCTCATTTTCATTTTTTGGCTTTTGTGTTTAAGCTCACAAGCACAGGTCAATCAAGCTCAAATAGATGCTATCATTCCTAAAGAAAAAGTAAAAACAGGCATACTCTACAATCGTGTAATGCCTTTTGCAGGTTTGCAAACATTCGGGCAAAATGGTAGAAAAGATACTTCTCATTACGAGCATTTTATACAAGCGTATTATGAGTTGTATCAGGCTTCTTACAACAACAAAGAAATGCTTAGGTTGGAGCAAATCCGTAACTGGATACGCTACAAATCAGAAAGAAATATGCTTCTTTTGGGGCTGATTCATTATAATTTCAATTATTCCGAAGACTTATCTTTGGATAAAATAAGTCAGGAAGGTTTTACCCCCCCCCCATTCTAATAATCTGAAAATCAGAGACTTAACCACTTTTGTTGTAGCACCTCTTTCTAAAACTCCTCTACAAGCAGGTAAACCCATAACAGTAGAGTTACACGAAAAATTAATTTTCAGCAATACTACTTCTTCAATAGTTTATATACAACGTGAGTTGCAAGATTAAAAATTTGATTATCAAGTTTTTATTTTTAATAACTTAAACCATCCCTTATTCCCCTTGAAAAGGATGGGAGATAATTATACCTAAAATTTTGATTTTCAAGCGTATAGCTCGCAACTCCTTTGGAGAAGGGCTGGGGGCGAGGTTAAAAAACACAATATTGCAAAAACTATCAAATTTCTTAACAAATTGTATTTCAAATACTTTGTACTTATCATTTACGCTGGTATGTTTAAGGCTTGCTATTCATAATTTCTTCAATCTCTTCGGCTTCAATAGGGATGCTTTCCATTAGGTCAATGTTGCCGTCTTCGGTAATGAGAATATCGTTTTCCAAACGAATACCGATACCTTCTTCGGGAATATAAATACCCGGCTCGCAAGTGAAAACCATACCTGCATCAAAAATACGATACTTACTGCCTACATCGTGTACATCTAAACCCAAAAAATGCGAAGTGCCGTGCATAAAATACTTTTTGTAGAGTGGGTGTTCGGGGTCTTGCGATTCTACTTCGTGTTTTTTGAGTAAGCCCAAACCTATGAGTTCGCTTTCCATCATTTTTCCTACTTCTTTGTGATATTTTTCCAAATTATTGCCCTTTACAAGCATAACTCTTGCCCCACGCATTACACGTAAAACTGCGTCATAGACTTCTCTTTGGCGGGGTGTAAAACGCCCATTTACGGGTACGGTACGAGTGAGGTCTGAGGCATAATTGGCGTATTCGGCGGCTACATCAAGCAAAACCAAGTCGCCGTCTTGGCATTGTTGGTTATTGGCGTTGTAGTGCAAAACGCAAGCATTTTTACCTGAGGCAATAATAGGCTGATAAGCAAAGCCACGTGAGCGATTTCGTATAAATTCGTGTATCAATTCGGCTTCAATTTCATATTCCCACACACCGGGCTTGATGAAATTGAGTATTCTACGAAAGCCTTTTTCTGTAATTTGGCAAGCCTTTTTCATCAAGAAAATTTCCCAAGACGATTTCACAGCACGCAAGCGGTGCATTATGGGAGCTATACGTTTGTAATTGTGCAGAGGGAATTTTTCTTTGCAATATTTAATGAAACGAGCATCACGAGTTTCTACCTGAATAACCGCTCGGGTATGTTCGTTGGTATTGAGGTAGATATTTTCAGATTCAAAAGCGAGCAGAGAAAGCATTTTTTCAAATTCGCTCAGCCATTGTACATTTTGTATGCCCGAAATTTCGCGAGCCTCGTCCTTACTGAGTTTTTTACCTTCCCAAACAGCAATGTGTTCGTTGGTTTCTTTGATAAAAAGGATTTCACGCATTTTTTTATCGCGAGCATCAGGGCAGATAATCAGAATGGTATCTTCTTGGTCTATGCCTGTTAGGTAGAAAAGGTCGCTATTTTGGCGAAATGGCATAGTGCCATCGGCATTGGTGGGCATAATATCGTTGGAATGAAACACCGCCAGCGATTCGGGATAGAGTTTGTTGGCAAAATTTTTACGATTTTCAATAAAAAGAGCCTGCGGAATGGGTGCGTATCTCATAATTGTAAAGATTTATGGAGGCAATTTTAGCAAAAAATAAGCAGAAATCAATTTTTTCGTAAATTTTTGATTTTCTTTTGAAGCCAATTTTCCCAAAACACAGCCAGCCAAAACCAAAGCACCCACGAAAACCCCACCCGATAGCGGCTCAAAGTTCCAAAATTTGGCGAAGAAAGCCCTAAAAAAGTTGCCATAAGCCCTACAAATAGCAAAGAAGCTATCAGCAAAGAAATAGCTAGTCTCACTTCGTCTTTATTCCCCCTCTCCAAAGGAGAGGGGGCAAGGGGGTGAGGTGCAAAAAAAGTTGTCCCAATTATCAATAGCAACAAAAGCGTATTTTCTATGCTTGCCAGTAGCATAGCTACATTTTTAGTTTGCCAAGGCAAAGGGGCAAAAACTCCAAGCCAAGTGCCTTTGTAACTATTGAGCAGACAAGATTTCCAAGTAGGCTCTAAATCCAAATTTACGGCAGAGCCTTGTGGAGAGGCTTGTAGCGTGATTTGGTAGTTTTCGTGTAGGGCTTTTGGGAAAAAATCCCAATGCAGATTGGGGTGTAAAAAAGAAAGTAACCCAATAATGATTAAAATTAGCAGAGAGGAAGCCCATTTCAATTTTTTTGTAAAATTTTCACTTTGCCAAAAAGAAATCCAGCGTTCTGCCAGTAGAGCAAAGGCAATACCGAAGGCATAATAATACTTTGCTTTCCAAAGTATAAAAAACAAGCAAATGATGATTATACTACGCCAAAACGCTTTTTGGTGCAGATAAAATATCTGCAAATGCAGAGCTACCATTCCCCATATACACGTCAGGAGCCAAATTTCTTTGGAAGTCCCCGAAGTCCAGAAGGAAATTGAAGGCAAGTATATTATAACATAAACGGATATTTTCAGTTTGGGAAAGAGTTTTAGCAAAGTTTCTGATAGATGATAAGAGGCAATAAGATACAAAAGCAAAGCAAACATACTGCTCAGTAGCCAATTTTTTTGAGCCAAAAAGACAAAAAAGAAAAACAATTTGGCAGTAAAAAAAGCACGAGGTTGTTCGGAAAAATAAAATAATTCGGGTTTGTGAGGCTCATAAAAAAAAGTTTGCCCAAAATCATTCAGATTTTGCCAAAATAGGTCGTTGAGTTGGCAGGCATCTAAAAAAATAAGCCAAAAATCCCACTGATAGTGTGAGTAGTATTTTTGATGAACATAAAAGAAAAACCACAAAAAGGCTAATTTGTACAAAAAAAGAAAAGCCCACAAATTTCTTTTGGGGGCGGGTATTTTCCAAAGCAGAATACTACAAAGTGCTACAAAAATAATCCAGCCAATCATTGTAAAGAAACATTACGAAAACCAGCTATTTGGGCTACCCATTTAGAGGGTATTTTTTGGGTGAAATTGTTGTAGTATTTGAGGCTAAAAGCATATTTGCGGTAAAGTTGTTCGGTTTGGCTTTCAGATTTTTGCAGTTCAGTGGCTTTGTTTTGAATATTTGTATCTTGCAAGAGTTCGGTTACACTGCGAGTAAGTTCTTGCATTACTGCAATTTCTTTTTGTAAAGATTTTTCGGCTCGCAGGCGTTCTGCTACGGAAACATCAATGCCCTGAATGGTGCTACAAAGTTTTAGCACAAGGTCGTAAGTATGCAGAAAATCGCCTTTGGCGTGAATCAGATTGGCTAAGTGAGTAGCTAACTGAGCTTTTTCTTGAATGGCTTGCAAGTAGTTTTCAAAATTTTCTTCAAGTGTTTTTTTAGTGCGTTTGAGCGTATTGTAGCTCAGAAGCACTACCAAAAATAGCAAACTAAATAGTGCCAGCAGTACAGGAAATAGACCTATGGGTTCAAATTTCATAGCTTGAAATAGTTTTATCCAAAAACACTACAAAGCTACACTTGTTTTCGTAAAATTGTAAAAATTCTGTTATTTTTCCTTGAATTTTCTTGATAACTCTCTGATTTTTAGATATTTTACAAATGTTGCGAAAGCAGAAATCGCACAAACCACAAAGCCATAATAGCCATCTAAAAAACCTAAACGCAACACATAGCTGTAAAAAAATTTCCAAAGGGGATTGATAAAAAGTTTGTAAAGAGGAGCTTTTTTACCATTTTTTACGAGTGTTTCAGCCATTATACTCGTAAAATGATTGAGTTGGGCAATGTGTTGTGGAATAGAATAGTAGCTGTAATGGAGAATATCGCCATTTAGTTTGCCCACCGCCGAGTTTTTGTTTTGCATCTGAATATAATCGTGAGGATTGATACCAGCCCAGTAGGCTTTTTTTCTATGAAATAGTCGTATCCTTCTATCGGGATACCAATCGGTGTGGCGTATCCATTTGCCCAAATAGTTTGTTAGGCGAGGCATTGAAAAGGCATCGGCTTGTAGGTTTTCTTGTTTTTTTAGTGAAAGAATTTCGTTGGTGAGTTTTTCGGAAAGGGCTTCGTCGGCATCAAGGGAAAGAATCCAATCATAGGAGGCTTGGGCACTGGCAAAATTTTTTTGTTCTACATATCCCAAAAAGGCTTGCTGAATAAACCGGACTTGGTATTTATGGCAAATTTCAGCCGTTTTATCCGTAGAAAAAGAATCTACTACCACAATTTCATCGGCTACGGCTTGCACCGATTCCAAACACCGCTGAATGTTTTGCTCTTCGTTGAAAGTGATGATAACAACAGATAGCTTCATAGCTCAAAAGTAAGCAAAAAGAGGATTGCAAGCACAATCCTCTCTGAAATTTTGTTATTTTCCCAAGAATTAAAGTTTAACTTTTTGAACCTTAAACTTTGAACTCTAAAACTCCTTGTATTTTACTCTGCTACTACTCTGAAAGCAATGGTGTGCTTTACTTCTCTGTGCAAATCTAAGGTTGCTTTGTATTCGCCAATCATTTTCACTTCGCCCGCGATAGCGATTTTCTTGCGGTCAATATCAAAGCCTTGTTTTTTGAGAGCTTCAGAGAGTTGGGTAGTAGTTACAGAACCGAAAATTTTACCGCTTTCACCTACTTTAGCGGGGATTTCTAGCACGAGTTCGCCGATACGCTCAGCCAGAGCTACAGCTTCATTTTTGAGTTTTTCGGCTTTGTGAGCGGCTTGTTTCAAGTTTTCGGCGAGCATTTTCTTATTGCCTTCGGTAGCAAGTATAGCAATGCCACGAGGAATAAGATAGTTGCGAGCAAAACCGGGTTTTACCTTTACAACATCATTTTTATAGCCAAGACCTGTGTAGTCTTCTTTCAAAATCACTTCCATAATCAAAAATTTTACGTTATTTCAAACCATCGGTAACGAAAGGCAAAAGAGCCAAATGACGGGCACGCTTGATAGCCTGTGCCACTTTACGCTGATATTTCAGGCTGTTGCCTGTGATACGGCGAGGTAAAATTTTACCTTGTTCATTTACAAATTTGAGCAAGAAATCGGCATCTTTGTAGTCAATGTATTTGATGCCCATTTTGCGGAAACGGCAATATTTCTTTTTGGTTTCCTGCTTAGCACTGTGTATAGGTTCGTTGATGAGTGTCATAATTCCTCCTTTTTTATGCTACTGTTTGAGCCTCTTTTTTCTTTCCTACCAAGCCTTTGCGGCGTTTTTCGTTGTATTCTACGGCGTATTTATCCAAGGCGGTAGTCAAATAACGCATAATGCGTTCGTCGCGGCTGTATTCAATGTGAAGTGTATTCACAATGCTTACAGGGGCTTTGAACTCAAAAAGTTGGTAAAAGCCTGTACTTTTGTGCTGAATAGGATACGCCAATTTTTTCAACCCCCAGTTTTCCTCGTGGATAATTTCAGCACCATTATCTACGAGAATTTTGCGGAACTTTTCTACGGTATCCCTCATCTGTTCTTCAGATAAGACGGGAGTAATAATGAATACCGTTTCGTACTGTTTGTGGTTCATTGCAAACTTCGTTTTTTAGGTTAAATTTTGAGGGTGCAAATATACAAAAGAATTTTTTTCTCGCAAAAAAATATCTTGCTTTTTGCAAAAAATAGTCAAAAGTATTAAGTTTCAGGCTTCAAAAGGTGGCTTATGCAGTTTTTTTCTCAAAAAAATATTCTCGTTACAGGTGCTTCTTCGGGCATTGGTTTGGAAATGGTAAAATTGCTTTTAGATTTTCCTTGTAAAATTATTGCTGTGGATATTCACCCTTTGCCCGAAAGCCTTTTAGCCCAAGGAAAGGTATACTTTTTGCAAGCTGATTTGAGCCAAAAAGAACATTTAGAACTGCTTTTTGAAAAATTAGCTTCCGATTTTGATAAAATTGACGTTTTTATAGCCAATGCAGGTTTTGCTTATTACGAAAAATTGCAAGAACCCGATTGGGGGCATCTTGAAAAAATTTTCGCTCTGAATGTGTTTTCACCGATTTATAGTCTTTTGAAAATGCAAAAAAGCAATACGGAAGTAGTTTTTTGTATTACGGCTTCGGCTATGGCAAAAATGGGTTTGGCAGGCTACAGCCTGTATAGTGCCACCAAAGCCGCCCTTGACCGCTTCGCAGAGGCTTTTCGTTTGGAAAACCCGCATTTTCGCTTGGTTTTGGTGTATCCGATAGCTACTAAAACTCATTTTTTTGAAAATGCAGGCAAAGCTCCTTTGTATTTCCCTTCGCAAGAGGCTTCTCGTGTTGCTTTGAGTATTCTGAAAGGCATTTCTAAAGGCAAAAGAAAAATTTATCCTTCATTTTTGTTCCGATTGAGCTATTTTTGCGGCTTTTTACAAGAAAACCTGAACTACTTTTACCAAAAATATACCCAAAAAATATTTCGCAAGCGTTTTGGATAAGTTTTTGGGAAAAATAAGAAAAACTCCTAATTTTGCCGAATTGTAAAGCTAATTGTAGAAAGTTATGTTTCAAAATTTAAGCGAAAGATTAGAAGGTGCCTTGAAGGTTATCAAGGGCAAGCATAAAATCACTGAACTCAATGTTGCTGAGGCGGTAAAAGATGTTAGAAAGGCTCTCGTGGAGGCTGATGTGAATTACAAAATTGCCAAAGAAATTACAGAAAGAATTAAAGAAAAAGCCCTTGGACAGAAGATTTTGATAGCCGTTGAGCCTTACCAATTGATGATAAAGATTGTAGAGGACGAGCTGGCTCAACTAATGGGTGGACAGAAGGCTGATTTGATACTTACGGGAAGTCCTGCGGTTGTTTTGATGGCAGGTTTGCAAGGTTCGGGGAAAACGACTTTTTCGGCAAAATTAGCCAATCAAATCAAAAGACAAGGGCGGCAGGTACTTTTAGTAGCTTGCGACGTATATCGCCCTGCCGCTATTGAACAGCTCAAAACACTTGCCTCGCAAATAGGCGTAGATGTGTATAGCGAACCTGAAAACAATAATCCCGTAGCTATCGCTCAGAATGCTATTCAGTATGCCAAAACGAATCACAAAAATGTTGTAATTGTAGATACAGCGGGGCGTTTGGCGGTAGATGAGGAAATGATGAATGAAATTGAGCAAATCAAGAAGGCTATCAATCCTTGTGAAATTCTCTTTGTGGTAGATTCTATGACGGGGCAAGATGCCGTAAATACTGCTAAGACTTTCAACGAAAGGCTGGATTTTACAGGGGTTGTGCTTACCAAACTTGATGGCGATACAAGAGGTGGGGCGGCTCTTTCCATTCGGGCAGTAGTAGAAAAACCCATTAAATTTGTAGGTACAAGCGAAAAAATTGACGGCATTGATGTTTTCCACCCCGAACGTATGGCTCGCCGTATCTTGAATATGGGCGATGTGGTAGGTCTTGTGGAAAAAGCTCAACAAGCCTTTGATGAAAAAGAAGCTGAAAGACTCAACAAAAAACTTCGCCAAAATCAGTTTGATTTCAACGATTTCCTTTCACAAATTCAGCAAATTAAGAAAATGGGTAATATCAAAGATTTGATGTCTATGGTACCAGGTATGTCCAAAATGATGAAAGATGTAGATATTCCTGAAGACGCCTTCAAGAGTACCGAAGCCATTATTTTTTCAATGACTCCCAAAGAAAGAGAAAATCCTCAATTATTGATTTCGGGCAATGGAAGCGGAAGCCGTCGCAAGCGTATTGCCTTGGGAAGTGGAACAAGCATACAAGAAGTGAATACCCTTGTAAAACAATTTGAAGAAATGCGAAAAGTTATCAAGAAAATCAATGCAATGCAGAATACAGGCAAAAGACTTGGTAAAATTTTTGGAAGATAATTAGAAATATTTGATTTTTAGCTTAATAGCTTATGTATTTGGAAAAAGATTTTTTAGAAGCTATATCTGATTCTTTCAAAAAATATTTGGAATATGGAGCTAGAAGTACAAAAAAACTTATGCCTTTACACGCTTTTTGGGCTAAATACTTGAAAAATGTTTTTGGAAATGATTATGAAATACACTATTTAGGAGAAGGTTCAAAAGAATTTACCATTGAGGGAAAATACTATTCCAAAGATGTAGATGTAACCGTAACGCATCAGCAAAAACCTGTATTTGGTTTAGGGATTAAATTTGTAACTTCTAATTTGAAGCAAAATATCAACAACTACTTTGAAAGTATGATGGGGGAAACTGCGAACATTCAAAGAATCAATGTACCCTATGCACAGCTTATTGTATTTAGACATAAAACCCCTTATTACAAAAAAGATAGCAATAAAATCAAACACAAAAAGGCTACTAAAATTGAAATAATCAATGAAAATGATTTGAGAAAGTATGTAAATTTAACTTTTGATATACAACAGGCTCATAGACCTTTGGGAATTGGAATTATGATAGTGGATATAGATGAAAGCACTTGTCAGGTAAGTAAAGTTGAGCCAAAAATGATTTTGAGAGAAGAAAAACTTGCGAACTTACTGCAAGAAAAAGTTTCTGTAACAAACTTGTGCAAAGAAATAGAAAGTTTTGCCCAATTTCATAAAATTCAGTAGCTATGGCTTCCCTGACGAAAATTTATGATAAACAGAAACTTTTTGGTAAAATTTACACGCCTCGTTTTATTGTAGAAAAAATTTTGCAAGAAATTGGTTTCAACGATAGCTCTATTTTGGGAAAAACTATTTTAGACCCCGCTTGTGGCGATGGACGCTTTCTCATTGTTGTTGCAGAGAGTATCATAAAATTTTCTCCCAAAGAAATGTTGAAAGAAAATTTAGAGAAAATATATGGTTGGGATATTGACGAGCAAGCAGTAGCTCTTTGTAGAGAAAATCTGAACAATCTTACCAAACCTTTGGGAGTAGAAATTAATTGGAATATTGAAGTATGCAACTCTTTGAAAAAAATTATAGACTTTGAAACTACTAAATTTGATTTTATCATAGGCAACCCACCTTATATTCGCATACAACATCTGCCTCATCAAGAAAGAAAATTTATACAAACTTTTTACAAGTTTTGTAAAAACGGCTCTACCGATGCCTACATTGCTTTTTATGAATTATGCCTTTCTCTGCTCAAAGAAAAAGGTATTTGTGGGCTAATTACCCCAAATACTTTTATGTATAGCCAAGCGGCTAAAGCAATGCGTACTTATTTTGCAGAAAATCAAAACTTAATAAAAATTATCAATTATGCTGATATACAACTCTTTGATAATGCTACGACTTATAGTGCTGTTGTAATTTTTGGAAAAACAAAACAAAATCATTTTATCTACGAACAAGCAGAAAGTTTGAATAAATTTTTACAAAGAACGTTATCATTTGAGGAAATTAGACATAAAAAGAACTGGAGTTTAAGTGTTAAACCGCAACTTTTGCTACAAGGAGCTAAGCTAAAAGATATTTGCAAAATTCACGTCGGGATAACCACTCTTTGCGATAAAGCCTACATTTTCCCTATTCAAGAAATAGAAAATGAACCTGATTATGTGCTTGCCAATACGTATTTCAGAGGTGTTGCAAAGATAGAAAAAGCTATTTTGAAGCCAATCATCAAGGCTTCAAGGCTCAAAAGCAGTTCGGATAAGATTACAGAATATATTTTATTCCCCTATCAGAAAGTTGGCGGTAAGCATAAAATAATTTCAGAAGAATATCTAAAAAACATCTTTCCACTTGCTTATGAATATCTTTGTAGTGTGAAAAATGAACTGGATAAACGAGATAACGGAAAACCTAACCCTGTGGCTTGGTATGCTTTCGGAAGAAGCCAAGGGCTGGATACAAGTTTTGGGAAAAAGATACTTTTTTCGCCTATGAATAATAAACCTAATTTTATCTTGATAGAAAATGAGGAAACTACTTTTTATTCAGGATACTGCATTAAGTATGACGGCGATTATGAGTTCTTATTACAGCAATTAAATTCTGAAAGACTTGCCGAATTTATTGAATATTCCAGCCGTGATTTTCGTAATGGTTGGAAAGCATACAACAAAAAAATATTAGAGGAATTTATTATTACTTCAATACCAAACGAAAAG
>FWPU01012346.1_pt1 | contig 11380 bp, 6 predicted proteins | sample 2228361 | NCBI WGS metagenome assembly FWPU01 (sample SAMEA103939777, study PRJEB20133) | metagenome | reverse complement strand
TCGCGGCCCCCGGCATGCGCTGGCTCCTCTGGGTCGGGCTCGCCGGCATGGCGCTCCTTCCGGCCCTGCTCGTGCGCCTCTGGCGCCGGCCGGCGCGCCGCCTCGCGATCGTGCTCGCGGTCTACGGCTACGGGCTCACGACGTTCAGCCTGCTCGACTTCCAGGGCTTCGGCGACCTGCTCGCGCTCCTCGCCGTGGTGGCGTTCTTCGCCGGGGTCGCCGTGGGCGACGCGTGGGTCGTGCTGCGCTGGCTCGTGCGCCGCGCGACGGCTCGCGACGCGGCGCCCGGGCGCGTCGCGCGGCTGGAGGCGGCGCTCGCTGCCTCCGCGGTCGTCGTCCTCGCGCTCGCAATCGGCGCGCTGCGCAACCCGGTCGCGCCGCTGCCGCCGTCGCGCCTCGGACGGGCGGGCGAGACCCTGGCGGACCAGCGTGAGGTGGCGCGGCAGCTCGCCGCGCTGGGCGCCGGACGGAAGGTCGTGTTCGTCGGCTGCGCCGAGCAGCTCTACCTCACGGGCTCCGCGAACCCGCTGCCGTTCATCTTCTGGAACGCCGCGACGCTGTCGTACTACGGCGCGTCGCCGGACGAGAAGCTGCTCGACGGGCTCGAGCGCGCGCTTCGCGAGGCGGAGCCCGACGTGATCGTCTGCGCCCGACCGAAGGTGCAGCGCCGTCTCGTCGAGAGCGGCGACTTCCGCCCCGTCGCGCTCGAGGCGCCTTCCGGGCGCTACCGCATCTGGCTCGCGGTCGCCGCGCGCGAGTAGACGCGCGCCGTCTCGGCGCGCGCCCGCGGGCCGCCGATCAGTCGTCGACGAGCTGCTTCGCGAGGCGCGGCACCATCCCCATGCCGCCGGAGCGATGCACGTGGACTGCGACGATCGTCACGAAGATCGCGAGCGACACCAGGGCGCCGATCCACCGCGCGCGCGAGCGTGCGAGCGCGGCGCGCCACCCGACGACGAGCGGGCCCGCGTACAGCATCAGCAGCGGCTGAAGCGGCAGCCGGAAGCGGTGGTTCGCGTTCGCCACGGTGTAGATCCCGAGGTGCATGACGATCGCTCCCACGACGAGCAGCTTCGTCGGACCGCCCGGCACGAGCCACAGCGCGACGATGCCGAGCGACGAGAGAAGCACGTACGTCCAGGCCTCGATCGGCACGAGCTGGACGACGAGCGGCTGGGCGGCCGCGCCGAACCAGCGCCGGCCCGCGAAGCGCGCGAGCTGCGTCCTCGGCTCGAAGAGCAGGTACCAGTTGCGCTGGATCTTGCGCAGGATCCACGTCGGCTGCTCCGCGCGGATCGCCTGCAGCGCGACCTCGCGGGCGTACGCCTCGCGCTCGAGCTCGTCCGGCATCTGGCGGTAGCGCTGCGCGAACTCGTGGCTCCAGCCGAGCTGCAGGTTCGAGCCGTGTGCCGGCAGCAGGTTGCCCTGCGCGATCGGCAGCCAGCGCGTGGTCGAGACGAGGACGAACGAGCCGTGCAGCGCGTAGTTGCGCGCGGTCCACGGCAGGACGACGAGCAGCAGCGGAACGACGACCAGTGCCGCCCCGTGCACGGTCGGCCCGATCCGGAAGCCCTCGCGCCACCACAGCCAGACGAGCACGACCGGCGCGAAGTAGAGCAGCATCTCGCGCGTCAGCACCGCCGCGCCGAGCAGCACTCCCGCTCCGACCAGCCAGCGCGCCCGGCGATCGCCGTCGAATCGGTCGAGCGTCCAGAGGATCGCCACGAGGAGAGTGGTCGCGAGGGTCTCCGCCCAGAGGAAGTGCGTGTAGTGCACGAGCTCGGGATGCAGCGCGCAGAGCAGCGCAGAGACGAGCGCCGCGGCCGTCCCGAAGCGCCGCGCGACCAGGTCGAAGACCAGCGCGATCATCACGAGCGACACGCCGATCTGCGCGACGCGCACGGCGGTGAGCCCCTTGCCGAAGACCAGCATCACGGCCGCCATGAACGCGGGCCAGCCGGGCGGGCGTACCGATCCCGGATAGCCCGCCCCGTCGACCAGGCTCCGCGCCGCGTACACGTAGTACCCTTCGTCGCCGTGCGGTCTCGCGGCGTCGCCGAGCAGGACGAGCGCGAGAACGCGCACGACCAGGGCGACGAGCAGCACGGCGGTCAACGCGACGGCGCGCCGCCGGGTGGCTTCGGAGCTCGGGCGCATTCCGGGGCCTCGTACGGACGCGAGCTCCGCTCGGCAAGCGGATCGAGGCCCGCCGCGGCCGCCCGGAGCACGCCGGGCCGCGGCTCGGGACTTGCCGTCGGCGGGCTCGCATGCTGTCGCGAGCGCGAGGCTCGATGCGCAACCGGCTGCTCCTTCTCCTGCTCCTCGTCAGCGCCGCGTCGCCCGCGTGCGACCGCGCTCGCGGGACGCCGCCCGAGGCCGCGCCCACGGCACGAGCGACCAGCGCCTCCGTGCCGCACGCGAGCAACGACGTGGAGCGGCCGTACTCCGTGCAGCTCCACGTCCACGGCTCGTTCAGCGAGGGGATCGGGAGCATCGACTCGCACAGCCACGAGGCGAGCGACGTCGCGGTCGACGTGATCTGGTGGAGCGACCACGACTTCCGCCTCGCGACCTACGGCCACGCGTCGACCTTCGGCTTCGAGAGCTGGACCGAGCCCATGCCGCCGCAGCCCGAGACGACGCAGCACCGCAGGAGAAGGCTCGCGCGCAAGCGCCTCGTGCCGGCCGCGCACAACGAGTCGCTCCGCGGCGAGGCCGAGCTCGTCGCGGGCGACGCACGCGAGGGCGAGCGCAGCCTCCGCCTGCGCCTGGTCGGGGAGTCGCCCGCGTTCGAGAGCTATCGCTTCACGCTCGCCGCGGACCGCAACCTGTTCAAGCGTCCCCTCGCCTCCGAGGTGACCTTGCTGCTCTCGGTCTTCCCCGAGCAGATCGGCCCGGACGCGCGCATCGCGATCGACGTCGGGCTCTCGGAGCACCCGCCGCGCGAGGCGCTGCCGTTCGCCCCGTACCGCGTCCGCTACCTCCTCGATCCGGGAGGCGGCGAGCCGACGCGCGACGGCGTCACGTTCGTCGTTCCGGTGGCCGTCCGTCAGGGGGAGTGGAACGACCTCGCGCTCCCGGTGAGCCGTGATGCCGTGCGCGGCTTCCCGTTCATCCACGGCGAGGACAACAGCCTCGCGAGCGTCTCGCTCGCCGTCGAGGCGCGCGGCGGGCACGAGGTCCGCGCGCGCTTCGACGACTTCCGCATCGAGCAGGAGCTCTCGGGCCCCGCGGCGTTCGCCCGCCAGGCGTCCCTGATCGACGCGGTGGCGCGCGACTACCCGAACGTCAAGCAGCTCCAGGGCATCGAGATCTCGTGGATGTCGAGCCACCTGAACGAGTTCAGCGTCGACACGAAGCTTCTCGACTACGACGCGCTCCGCGCGGACGTCGAGACGAGCCCGGCGCCCGGCGACGAGGGCAAGTCGCTGCGCGAGCGGTTCACGCGCCGCGCCGTCGAGCAGGTCCACGCGCGAGGCGGGCTCGTGTCGTACAACCACATGTTCGGCGCGATGCTGCCCGGCGCCGCCCCGAAGCTCACGCGCGAGGAGGTGCTGGAGAACCTGCTCGCGAACCGCGTCTTCGGCGCCGACATCCTGGAGGTCGGCTACCGCGAGCGCGGCGGACGGACGCTCGACGATCACCTGTGGGTGTGGGACCGGCTCGCCGAGCACGGGCTCTTCCTCGTCGGCACGGGCGTGAGCGACAGCCACGGCGGTCCGCGGCAGCGCTGGCGCAAGAGCGAGAACAACTTCGTGAGCTGGATCTACGCCCGCTCGCCGAGCAAGGCGGACCTGCTCGAGGGGCTGCGCGCGGGTCGCGTCTACTTCGGCGACCGCGTGCTGTTCGACGGCACGCTCGACCTCACCACCGAGCGCGGCGCACGGATGGGCCAGATCGTGCTCTCCGACCGGCCGAACGACGAGGTGCGCGTCACGATCGACGGGCTCGAGCCCGGCGACGTCGTGCGCGTCGTCGTGTCGGGGGAGAGGGTCGCGAGCAGCGCCGTGGCAGGCTCGCGCTACGACCAGCGCATTCCCGTCACGCTCGCGGACTCTCTCCCGACCACCGTACGCGTCCGCGTGGACGGGGCGGACGGCGGCCCCAAGGTGCTGAGCAACCCGATCACCTTCGTGCGGAGCGCGCCCCCGCCGGGGCTCCCCGCCGCGCGCGCGGCGCTCGACCTGGGCGCGATCGCGAGCCGGAAGATCGAGCGCTTCACCGTCACGGGCGCGCGCGACCTCGGCCGCGAGGGGGGCGTGGAGATCCGCGGACGCGGCGAGAGCGGACGCCTCGAGCTCGCGTGCTCGAGCGCAGACGGCGAAGCGTCGGTCGAGCTCGAGGGGCTCACGGGCTCGTGGTCCCGCGAGGCGTCCGGGCTGGTGGTCAGCGAGCTGACGGGCGAAGGGACGATCCGCGTGCGCGGCTGCTGACGCCGCGTACCTTCAGCCGTCCTCGCCGAGCAGGACCACGACGTAGGCGCCGTGCCGCGTCACGGGACGCCCCTCCTCCGCGAGCCTCCTGAGCAACGGCGTGAGCGGTCCGCTGCGCTTCGCGACCAGCGCGTACGGCCGCACCTCGCGCAGCAGGTCCTCCGCCTGCTGCCGCTTGCCACGCCGCATCTGCGGTCCCAGCGTCACGACGGGGCGCTCGAGCAGCGTCGCGTAGATGACTCCCATGTCCCCCGCGATCGGCGCCCCGGGGGGCACTCGCTCCTCGAGCTCGCGCGTCACGGCCAGGAGCTCCTCGTAGCGGCGCGCCGCGTTGCCCGGCAGCACGGTCGCCGTCGCGGAGCGCGCCGCGAGCAGCACCAGGAGGAGCGCCAGCACCGCGTCGGCCGCACGAGGCGGCGCGATCCGTGCCGCGAGCGAGCGCACCGCCGTGACGCTCGCGCCGAACACCAGGACCACGGCGACGAGCGAGAGCCGCAGGGCCGGCTCGGGGTAGACGAGGAGCAGCGCGATCGTGCACACGGCGAGCCACTCGGGCGCCTCCCGGCGTCGCGCGAGCACGAGCCCGAGCGCGGCGATGCCGAGCGAGGCGAGCACCAGGCGCCGCGGATTGAGGACCCGGCTCGTCGCTCCGGAGGCGATGCTCGCGGCGTGGAACCGGACGTTCTTCGCGATCCGCTCGAGCCAGACGCGCGGCGGGACGGGGGGCGAGCTCGGATCGGACGGGTCGCTCTTGAACAGCACCGTGCCGTAGGAGTGCAGGTACGGCGACAGGACGCCGGGCGCCGGCGCCGGCGGCTGCAGCGCCCACGGAAGGTACGCGAGACCGGCGACGGCGAGCGGCACCGCGATCCGACCGGCGCGGGCGAGAGGCGTCGGCGCGAGTCCGTCGCCCGCCGTGAGAACGCGGCACCCGCGGTCGAGGCAGAACGCGGGAAGGAGCAGGAGGTTCGCCGAGCGCACGTACGACGCGGCCGCGATCGCGATCCCGACCGCAACGTCACGCGCGAGAGAGGGCTTGCGGTCCGACCAGCGCAGCGCGACGAGCGCGAGCAGCGCGAGCGCGAGGCCCGGCACGTCGGACAGCACCTGCGTCGACAGCCGGCGAAGCTGAGGGTTCGCGAGCAGGCACGCCGCGGAGGCGCACGCGACGACGCTGCCGACGCGGGGCAGCAGCAGGACGTAGAACAGCCCCACCGCGGCGACGCCGAACGCGCCGACCAGGAGGTGCAGGGCGTGGAAGTCGTACCCGCGCCACGCGACCAGCGGCGCGAGCAGCGCGCTGAAGCCCGGCGGGCGGAGGCGAAACGTCTCTCCCATGAGGGTGTAGCCGTTGCCGTCGGCGAGCGAGCGCGCCGCCATCAGGTAGCGCGCGGCGTCCGGCCGCGGATACCAGTAGTCCGTCGCGGAGGTCGAGAGCACGACCGCGGCGAGCACGACGAGCGCCGCGCCGAGGACGAGCGCCATCCGGCGCTCGCGGGTCGCGCTGTCCGACGCCGAGAAGACGAGCGCGGCAGCGGGTTCGGTCCGGTCCGGCATCCCGCGGACGACTAACAGGGCGAAGCGCGCGACCACAACGCCACCGCACGCACGGCGGCGCGAGGTTTCCCTCAGCGGCCGCGTTCGGGCCGCGCACGGTCGGGCTGGCCCTCGCGCGGCCCGCAGCGCAATGCGGCGGCGTCGAAGACGCGCACGACGTCCTCTCCCTCGCCGAAGCTCGCCAGCGCACGATCGGGCGGCGGCGCGAGACGCGCGAGGCGGCAGCGCGCGTCCCGCTGGCGGAGCACCACCAGTTCGATCGGCACGCGCTCGAGGAGCGTGCATGCCCCTCGGGGCTTCATCCAGCAGCCGATCCAGTGGAACGTGCTGCGCTCGGTGAGGACGGCCATGCGCTGCGGGGCGACCATCGCGACGGTCGGCGCAGGAGCGCGCGCGTCGAGCCAGCGGGCGAGCTCGCGCTCGGCGGGCGTCGGCCCGCGCGCCGCCGATGCGTCACTCGTCATGAAGGCACGGACGCCCCCCGCGACGGAGACCAGCACGCCGAGCACCACGAGCATCCCCCATCCCCGCGCGGCGCGTCCCCCGCGGCGCACCGGAGCACAGAGCGCCGGCAGCGAGACGATCAGCAGCAGGACGAACGGCAGCCGGTGGCGGACCTCGAGCGGCTTCCACAGGTGGAGGGGCGCGAGCATCCCGAGCGCCGCGAGCACGACCGCGAGCGGCAGGACGGCGTCCTCCGGCGGCGGTGCGGGCCCCTGCCGCGAGGCGCGCCTTGCGAGCGCCAGCAGCGGCGCGAGCAGCACCGACCAGGCGATCGGACCGAAGATCGCGACGTACGAGCGCGGGTAGCCGGGCGTGAAGCTGCGCCAGGTGCTGTTGACGGCGCGCGCGACCGCCGTGCTGAGCCGCGTGTCGCCGGGCGTCGTCAGTCCGCGGGGCAGCCCGTCCGTCTCGCGGTAGGCCGAGAAGTCGAGCATCACGCGTGGGTCGATGCGTCCGGTGATCGTCGTCAGACGAACGAGCCAGGGCACCACGACGACCGCGACGCCGCCGATCGCGGCGAGCGCGAGTGATACGCGCCGCCGCCTGCCGCTCGGAAGAAGCAACGCGGTCGGCAGCGCGACGGCGAGCGTCCCCATCTGGTAGCGCGTGAGGTACGCGGCGCCCGCGAGCGCTCCGCTGGCGAATGCCCAGAGCCCGCCGTGGAACCCGCGCAGCGCCCGCCCCAGTGCGATGAGAGACGCGAAGGTGAGAAGTAAGGCGAGCGGCTCGGTGAGCGGGAAGAGCGCCGCCTCGCGAAAGGGCGCAAAGGACGCGAGCACCGCGACCGCGAGGTGCCCGAAGGTGATCGGGAGCGGGCCGACCCGGATCGCGACGGCGTCGCCGATGCCGAGCGAGCGCGCGACGTCGTTCGCGAGCACGTAGACGAGCGCGAGCGCGAGCACCGCGCAGAGCGGCGGCAGGATGCGCACCGCGACATCGAGCGACGTGAAGGCCCCGACCCCGCTGAGCAGCAGAGGCCACAACGGGTAGGCCGTGGCCGGCTGCGGCATCTCGCGGAGCCCCTGCATGAACAGCGAGACGCGGGTGATGAAGCCACGGCCACTCGCGATGTGCTGCGCGAGGTGGACGTAGTACGCGCCGTCCATTCCGTAGGCTCCCGGCGCAGGGCGCTCCCACACGAGCGTCCCGGCGAACGCGGCGAGCATCGCGAGCAGGAGCGCCCGGCGGATGATTGCTTGACCGGCGGGCATCCGCGGAACGTTCGACGATCGGCGGACGAAGTTCAAGCCGCGGCTCGACGCTGCGGCCTTCCCCCGTCCGCCTCGCCGAGTGCCTGCCGGGCCGCGCGCGTCGCCTCGAGCGTCGCGAGACGCTCTTCGCCGCGGCGCGGGCCCGGCGCGGCGCCGGCACCTCGACGATGCGGCGCGCGCGCCGGGGCCCCGCGGTCAGTACACGCGCGCCTCGAGCCGACCCTCGATGATCGTGCCCGGCCCCAGCGTGACGTTGGTATGCCCCGCCAGATGCACGCAGCCCGTCGACGTCACGCGAAGGGGCACGGACATCGCGTCCTTGCCGGTCTCGACGGCGCCATCGTTGGCCCGCACGTACCGCACGCCGGTGATGTTTTGGCCCTCGAGCCGGATCGTGGCGTCGTTCTCTTGCGCCGCGGGTTCGCCGCACAGGTCGGAGTAGAACCACCAGGTGGCGCACTCGCTCGGGTCCACCGACGGCGACGTCGTCGAGTTGCACCCGATGAGCGCGTTGCTCGGGTCGTAGACGTCGATGGTCGAGCCCGGGTCGCCGGTCCGGTTACACTGCAGCGACATGAAGGAGCTCGTGTACTTGAAGAAGCGGTTGTTCACGTTCGAGGGGTCGCCGCTGCCCGTCTGTGCGACGATGTCGAAGTCGTCGACGCCCGAGGCGGACGAGTCGTAGAACCGGTTGGAGGGAGCCATCACGAAAGACGTACGCGGCGGCCGGGGCGTTTCCGTCCCCTTCGATCTTGACGTCGCCGAAGAAGTTCGCGCTGGAGCTCTGCACGACCAGGCGACCGACGGCTCCCTGCCCCTCTTCCGCGGTGACCACGTTGTCGAAGAAGGCGTTCCGCTCGGACGAGCGGACGTGGATCGGGTCGTTGATGAACATGTTGTGGCGGACGAGGTTGTCGCGCGAGTCCTCGAGGAAGAGCCCGGGGCCGTCGTTGTCCCTGATCATCGTGTTGTTCTCGATGACGTTTCCGTCCGAGCACAGCACGTAGAGCGCCTCATCGCGTCGGGCGGATTCGGGGCGCCCGGTATCAGCGCTCCGAGGCCGTCAAGGGAAAGTGAAGTAAATTCTGCGCTTGCGCACGGCAACCCGCACGTCGGCTGCGTCGATGCGATGCGGAACGACGCCGCAAGGAGCACGGCACGCGTCGGGCGGAGATGAGCGAGGAACCGCCTCGCGGGTGCTTGACGAGGGTTCGCCGACCTCCGCGCGCGCCCGCTCGATGCGTGACCAGCGAATTTTTGTTTCGGACTGGCCTCGCTCACCGGCCGGGAAGGCGCGCGACGTGCACGCGCAGACCGGTCATCCCGCCGCCGAACGGCGGCGCCGGCTGCGACCCCCGTCGACCGGCGCACCCGCCGTCTGCGGGGGCTGAGGCTGCACAGCCCCCGCAGAACGCGCCGAGCGGACGCACGCCAAGCGCAGCGAGGCGAACGCTAAAGCGAAGCCCCTCTTCTGCCGAAGACCCGGCGATGTCCGAAGGTGTGCAGCACGACCACGCGGAGCCGGGGTCCGGCGACCACCCGGCCGTGCCGCAGGACCTCGCAAGCGCCTACGCGAGCGAGACCGCCCGCCTGGTGCGCCAGCGGCTCGACCTCGCCGTTCTGCTGTACGCGCTCGCGATGGGCGTGGTCGTGTTCTTCCAGCGGCACATCCCGGGGCACGAGGGCATCCTGTGGGCGTACGTCGCGGAGCTCGCGTTCTGCGTCCTGGGCGTCACGGCGACGCGCGTCCCGTCGCTCGTGCCGCACACCAACGCGATCGCGGTGCTCACGGCGTCCGCGCTGGCGGTCGTGATGCTGGCCTACAGCGGGTGGACCGGCAGCCGGGCGGAGCCCCTCGCGATCGGGCAGGTGTGCGTCATGACGTGCCTCGCGGTCGTTCTGCCGTGGGGCTTGCGCTCGCAGGCGATGCTCGTCGCGACGTCGCTCGCGGGCCTCGTCACGGTGCTCCCGCTCCTCGACGCGCGAAGCCCCCTAATCTTCTCGCTGGTCGCCGTGGTGACCGGCGCCACGGTGTCGGTCGCCGCCGCGTTCTTCCTCGACCGCTACCGCTTCCAGGCGTTCGTTCGGGCGGCCGAGCTGTCGCGCGCCTACGCGCTGCAGCAGGAGGAGGCGGAGATCTCGCGGGCGCTGCTCCACGTCGGCGAGACGCTCAGCCAGTACATGGGGCGCGTCGACCTGCTCGAGCGCGTGAACCGGCTGGTCGTCGACACCCTCGGCTGCGACTTCAGCTCGACCTTCGCCTACGACGCGAAGCGCGACGCGTTCCGCTTCGTCGGCACGGTGGGCACGGCGAGCGAGGTCCGCACCGAGCTCGAGCAGCTCGAGTTCGCGCCCGACAGCATGCCGATCTTCGAGCAGCTCCGGCGTGGCGCGGTCGTCGAGCTGCGAGACGCCTCGCGCCAGGACCTCGTGCCTCCCGAGCTGCTCCGCCGCTTCGGTGTGGCGTCGGTGCTCTGCGTCCCGATGCACCGCAACGCGGAGTTCCTCGGGCTGATCGGTGCCGGCTACCGCACGCGGACCGGAGCCTTCTCGCGCAAGCAGCGGAAGACCGCGCTCGGCATCGCCCACGCCGTCGTGGTCGCGCTCGACAACGAGCGCCTGATCCGCGACCTCCGCGCGGCAAACCGCCTCAAGTCGGACTTCGTCGCGACCATGTCGCACGAGCTGCGCACGCCGCTGAACGTGATCCTGGGCTACGCGGAGATGCTCGCCGAGAACGACCTCGGCGACCTCGAGGTGCCGCAGCTCGCAAACCGCATCCGGCGGAGCGCGTCGACGCTCCTCGAGCTCGTCAACGCGACCCTCGACCTCGGCCGCATGGAGTCGGGCCGCGACGTGATCCACCTCGAGCCGGTCTCGCTGGGCGCGCTCCTCGCGGAAGCCGAGGCGGAGTTCGAGCCGCTCGCGCGGGACGCCGGGCTCGCGATGTACTGGCGCGACGAGACGGACAACGCGTCGCTCTTCACCGACCGCGTCAAGCTCAAGACGATCCTCAAGAACCTGGTCGGCAACGCGATCAAGTACACGCCGGAGGGCGCCGTGACCGTCACCGCCACGCGCGACCGCGGCGACGTCGTGCTGACCGTGCGCGACACGGGCATCGAAATCGCACGCGAGCACTGCTCGACGATCTTCGAGATGTTCCGCCAGATCGACGGCCCCGCGACACGCGTGCTCGGAGGCGTCGGGCTCGGGCTCTACATCGTGCGCCAGCTCGTCGACCGCCTGCACGGCTCGATCCGGGTCGAGAGCGCGCTCGGCGTCGGATCGACCTTCACCGTGCGGCTGCCCGAGCGCGCCGACGCGCTCGCGGAGGCGGGGAGCGACGAGCCGCCTGCGCCGTCGCCCGCCGCAAATCCGCTGGCCGGTCTCGCCTGAGAGATCGCGAGCGGCCACTGTAATGTCCCCCACGGAACAAGACACTGGCACCGGCCGGAAATCGGGCCGTGAAGCCGCGCGCCAGGTCGTCTGCGATCCGCTCGGACGACGAAACTCCGCATGTCTTCGTGCGTAGGGTCGGTACCCCCCGGGCCGCTGCGGGCGCGTACGGGGCTCTGCGGGCGTCGTCCAGCATGCTAGCGACCGCTCACGCCGCCTGCGCCGGGGCGCCGAGGTGCGCGGCCCGGTACTCCGCCGGGGTCTGCCAGCCGAGCG
>FWPU01012072.1_pt1 | contig 11381 bp, 10 predicted proteins | sample 2228361 | NCBI WGS metagenome assembly FWPU01 (sample SAMEA103939777, study PRJEB20133) | metagenome | reverse complement strand
AGAGCAGCACGGCGTCCAATAACGCGCCAGCGTTGCTCACGCGTAGAGCCTCGCGCAAAGGGTCAGGCCTCCTGGCCCTTTTGCTGTTTCCAACAGTAACTGCATACGCCTAACCGTATCCCAACTTGCCACATACGCGAGGGATATGCTATGATCTCTTATGGGGAAAGGTGGATACACAGGAGGTGAAACTATCGCCGATACACGGGTGCATGAGATTCACGAACCAAAAGAACTAGGATTTCTTGTTGGCGCCCAAGTCAAGGGTGAACGGGAAACTTGGGACATCCACGATTGCCTGGACGAACTGGAACTTCTGGCCTCGACAGCCGGAATAGAGGTCGTTGGGCGCACCTATCAGTATCTTGACGCGATCAACCCCGCCACTTACATCGGCTCCGGCAAGGTGGAGGAAATACGCTCCCTGCGCGAGACGTTGGACTACACCGTGGTCATCTTTGACGACGAACTTTCGCCGCGCCAGTTGCGCGAGTTGGAAGAGGCCTTGGATGTCAAGATCCTGGACCGCACCTCGCTCATCCTGGACATCTTCGCGACCCGCGCACGCACTCGCGAGGGTCGCCTCCAGGTAGCCCTGGCACAATACCAGTACCGCTTGCCCAGGCTAACCCGTGCCTGGACACACCTGGCGCGCCAGGTCGGTGGCTCTGCCGGCCGCGGTGGCATCGGCGGCGTTGGGCTGCGCGGCCCCGGCGAGACGCAACTGGAAGTGGACCGACGCGAAATCCAGCGCCGCATTGCGCAACTGCAGGACGAACTGGAGTCAGTCAGGCACCATCGCGAACAGTACCGCAGACGTAGAGAGCGTGCTAACCTGCCTGTAGTGGCCATCGTGGGCTACACGAACGCAGGCAAATCAACCCTGCTCAACACCTTGGCGGGCACAGACCTGCTCGCCGAGGACAAACTGTTCGCTACCCTTGACCCAACGACCCGCCGCATCGTGCTGCCGGGTGGACAGGTGGTGCTGTTTACGGACACCGTAGGTTTCATCCGTAAACTGCCCACGACTCTTGTGGCAGCCTTCCGCGCGACCCTGGAAGAAATCTGCGAAGCCGACCTGCTCCTGCACGTTGTGGACATCTCGCACAAAAACGTGCACGAGCATCTGCGGGAAGTGGAGAGCACGCTGCGAGAGATTGGCGCGGACCGAATTCCCGTCCTCACCGCGCTGAACAAGATGGATCGCCTGAATAGCCCTGACATCCGCAGAACTCTGCGCCGTCAGTATCCCAATGCAATCCCGATCTCCGCGCTCACAGGATATGGGATAACGGATCTGCTGAAAGCCGTCGCCCGCATGCTCGCCGAGCAATGGATTGCGGTAGAAGCGAACATTCCCTACACAGAGGGCGAACTCGTAGCATTGATGCACGAGCGCGGCGTGGTCCAGCACGAAGAACATGGCACCGGTGGCACTCACATTGTGGGCCGGGTACCGCGTTGGCTGCTGGAGACAATACGGCCCTACTTAGCCTAACCCTGCAATACCGGAGAAGTGCGCGATGAAAGTCATGCTGCGATTTTTTGACTGGCTGGCCAATCACAAGGGCGTTCCTGTTCTTGTGGCCATCGGACTGATCGTCGTGAATTTCCTGCTTGTGCTGCTGGTTCCGGAAGGGTGGGGGGCCCGCACAAACGTGTGCCTGCATGCCGGCTTGATCGTCGGCCTGTTTGGCGAACTGCTGGCCGACGTGCTTGGAGCAGCCGCGCGCCGGGCGGCTGTCTCTGGCCACGCAGCGGGCTCATGCAGTGGGCCCCCAATGGGGCCGTTGGGGGGAGGCGTGGGACAGCGTTGCATCTTCCGACTAGATATATTATGTTTACCTATCCCGTTTGCGAAGGCTTTTTGTTGACATAACTAATGGCGTGTACTCGCGCCAGACCTATACTGCAAATGCACCGGCGCCGCGCGCCCGCCACAGCCAAGCATCCTAGACCCACAACGCAATCGCACAGTTTGTTGGTCTCCCTTCGCTATGCTACAATACGCGCGCTGACACAACGCCCGAGCGACAGCCCTTGACTCGAACGCAGCGCCTTTCTATTATGTAAAGTTTCGCGGGGTGATAACCCAACGTGGAAGACACCAAGACGGTTGCTACCAACCGAAAAGCCTATCATGACTACTTCATAGAAGAAACCTTTGAGGCGGGAATCGCCCTCACGGGAACAGAGATCAAATCTGTCCGTGCTGGCCGCGTCAACCTGCGCGATAGTTTCGCGCAGATCAAGGAAGGCGAACTGTGGCTTCAGAACGCCCACATCAGCCCCTACGAGCACGGCAACCGCGCGAACCACGACCCCAAGCGCCCGCGCAAACTCTTGATGCACAAGAGAGAAATCCTGGCTCCAGAGCAAAACCCAAGAGCGCGGATACACCCTTGTCCCTCTTCGCATGTACATCAAAGCCAGGCGAGCCAAGGTGGAGATCGCCCTGGCCAAGGGCAAGAAACTCTACGACAAGCGCGAATCCATCGCCAAGAGAGACTCGGAGCGCGCCATCCGCCGGGTTCTCAAAGGCCGGGCCGACGAGTTTTAGGCGAGCCTAGCGCGAGTACAGGTACTGCAGCAAGACCCTTCCCACCATCTCGAGGCTCTCGGCCGACACCTTGTCGCTGGTATCCTCCACGGTGTGCCAATAAGGATAGTCAAAGTCTATGATGTCCACCGCAGGCACCCCTCGCCGCAGGAACGGAACGTGGTCGTCCATCAGGGTATAGCGTACTTCCGGTATAAACCATTTCCCGTATCCGAGTTGCTGCGCAGTCGCCCATATCTTGCCCGCGAGACTAGGGTCCGAGTTGCCCTCGTAGAAAATCTGCAGATCCCTGTCGCCCACCATGTCCACCAGAATCATCGCGGAGAGCGACGAAGCCCACCGTTCAGCGACGATGTCCGCGCCCACCGAGAAGGGCCACCCTTCTATGCCTCCTTTGTCTTCGCCATCAAAGAATGCCAGCACGACCTCATATTTGCTGTGGGCGGGATCGTACACGCGCGCCAACTCTAGGAGGACTGCAACGCCACTCGCCCCATCGTTTGCTCCTAAAATGGGCTCACCTCGCCTCGCAGCCACCGGATCGCGGTCGGCCACGGGACGGGTATCGTAATGAGCCCCGATGAGGATCTTCCCGACCGTCGCCCGAGCAGGTTGGCCTTTGTCCGCCAGGATGTTCACAATCGGCAGTCCGCGGAACTCCCCCACTACTCGGGAAGGGCGCCACCCTACCGACTTCAGGTAAGCCTCAATGTAGTCGGCCGTCTTGGCAAGAGCATCGCTGCTGACCGGCCTCGGGCCCAGGGAGACCTGGGCCAGGACGTGCTGATAGGCACGCTGGCCCTCAAACCGAGAGACCCGATCTGCCGCCCCCCTACCCCGGCATGCTACTGCCACAAGTAGAATAGCAATCAAGAGCAGCGAGAAATACTTCGCATAGCATAAGCCTACTTTCCAGCGAATTTTTCTGTCCGCGTGGGGTTCTCCCTGCTTATGACTATGCGAAATCATCTGTCCTTTCCTCCTGCCCACCATCCGCCTCAGAATACACCTCTTCGCCCCTCGCCACAAGGTACGCCCGCAACGATGCAAGGGCCCTCGCCGAGTACTCACGGTATCGCACCCGCTTCCCCATCGCGCTTTCCAGCGGCGGCAGCAAGCCGAAATTCGCTTTCATGGGCTGGAATTCCTGCGATGTCGGCGTGGAGACGTAACGGAGAAGCGCTCCCACCATCGTGTCCGGCGGGAACTCCAACAGTGGCTGACCTCGCACATACCGAGCAGCGTTGATCCCCGCCACCAGTCCGGAAGCCGTGGATCCCACATACCCCTCCGTTCCCGTAATCTGCCCCGCGAAAAACAGACCGTCCCTCACCCTGCTCTGAAGGGTAGCCCTCAACACTTTGGGCGAATTCAGGAACGTATTCCGATGCATCTGGCCAAACCGCACAAAGCGCGCGTGTTCAAGCCCAGGGATCATTCGGAACACGCGCTCCTGCTCGGGCCAGCGCAGGTTCGTCTGAAACCCCACCATGTTGTACAGCGTCGCGGCCAGGTCGTCTTGGCGCAACTGCACCACAGCATAGGGCCTGCGTCCGGTGCGCGGATCCCTCAGGCCAACCGGCCTAAGAGGGCCAAACGCCAGCGCATCATGGCCACGGCGCGCAATTTCCTCTACCGGCAAGCAGGCCTCAAAGAAGCGCCTGTCGTGGGCTTCAAAATCGCGCAGCGGGATCGTTTCGGCCGAAACGAGCGCATCCACGAAGCGGTCATATTCCTCTTTCGTCATGGGGCAATCGATGTAATCATCGTCTCCACGCCCGTAGCGCGACGCGGCAAAGGCCACCCTCATGTCAATGGAGTCCGCCGCCACAATGGGCGCCATCGCGTCAAAGAAGCTCAATTGGGCTGCGCCAACGATCTCGGCAATCCGGTCTGCCAGCGCCTCGCTTGTCAGCGGTCCTGTCGCGATGATGACGACTCCCGACGGGATCTCCCGCACTTCCTCTCGCACCACCTCTATCAGCGGGTGAGATTCCAGAATCTCGGTAACCCTAGCCGAGAACTCCTCTCGGCCAACAGCCAGCGCTCCACCTGCAGGCACCGCCGTCTCTCGCGCACACCGAATGATGAGCGATCCCAACATCTGCAGTTCGCGCTTGAGCAGGCCCAAGGCGCGATCCGGCAAGTCCGACCCGAGCGAGTTGCTGCACACCAGTTCGGCGAACTTGCCCGTGCGATGCGCGGGCGTCATCACGCTCGGGCGCATCTCATAGAGGCGCACCCTAATGCCCCGACAGGCGATCTGCCAGGCTGCCTCAGAACCGGCCAGGCCGGCTCCCACCACAGTAATAGCATGCTGGTCTGTCATCCTCAACCTCAACCTCCTGAATGAAGTATAGCACGCAGGCCCAGTCAGGACAAAGGTTTGACCGATGTCCGCAGGTATGCTACACTCTCAACACGCTTACCGAAACCACGCCGCGGAGGAATGGGATGGAACGGCACTACATCATCATCGGCAACGGCATCGCCGGCGTAAGTGCGGCCGCCACACTGGCCGAGGGCGACCCGAGCGCAAATATCACCATCTACACGGACGAGCGATATCCTTACTACCGGCGTCCGTGGCTACCGGATTTCCTCGCGGGCCGATACCATTTGGAAGAGCTGTATCCTTATACAGACTCCTGGTACGCCAAGCGCGGCATTGAGGTGCACCTGAACACGCCCGTAAGCCAGATTCACCCCGAACGCAAGACGATCGTCCTCGCGTCTGGGGAAGAGGTTGCATACGATGCCCTCCTGCTGGCTCCCGGCGGGCTTCCGTTTGTTCCTCCCGTGGCCAACGCTTCGGCCAAGGGGTGTTTTACCCTCCGAACACTAGACGACGCAATAGCAATTCGCGACTACGCGCAAAACAAACGCGCTGCTGCCGTGATCGGGGGCGGGCTCCTAGGGCTGGAGAGCGCACGTGGGCTGAGTGCTTTGGGCCTCAACGTTACGGTCATTGAAGTCTTTCCACGCCTCCTCCCCCGACAACTGGACACCGAAGGCGCCGAAATCCTCACGCGGCTTATTGAGCAAATGGGCATTGTAGTCGTTACGGGTTCTACCGTTGAAGCGATCGTCGGCGACCAAAGCGTCCAAGGCCTGCAACTGAAGGAAGGGAAGACCGTTCCCTGCGATATGGTCCTATTCTCCGCGGGCATCCGCCCCAGAATCCAGTTGGCGAAGGACGCAGGCCTGGCTGTCGATCGTGGGGTTCTGGCCGACGAATACATGCAAACGAGCGTTCCTTCCATCTATGTCGCGGGCGATGCCGCCGAGTTCCGCCAACGAATCTACGGAATCATCCCGGCGGCGATAGAGCAGGCGCGAGTTGCCGCTGCGAACATGATCCAGCCCCAGAGCCAAACCTATACGGGGACAACGCCTATCAACACACTGAAGGTCATGGGGATAGATCTGACATCCATTGGCCTAGTAAACCCAGAGGAACCGGGCTACAAAGTGTATCGCCGACAAGACCCCGACAAAGGTTTGTACAAGAAACTCGTGTTCCAGGATGGGAACCTCGTGGGAGCGATCCTCTTGGGCGACAGAAAGAGCGTTATCTTCATGACGCGGCTCGTGAACCGCAGGGCTCCTGTGGAAGCAATCGCAGAGCAAATGCTCCGCGACGACTTTGACTTGAAGTCCCTGATCTAAGCCGGGCCCGCACATGACATGAGCACGCCGACATTGCCCCAACAAGCGGCGAGCACCTTTCTGCACTGCCTGGAGGTGCTTCCGCCTAGAGGCCCCGACGTCTCCGGCATTGTGAGGCGCTTGCAAGAACTGCCTCCCGGAGTCGTCCATTTCGTCAACATTGCGGATTCCCCCATGGCGCGACCCCGCATGAATCCAACCGTACTGGCAGCCATCGTGCGAGCCCAAATCGGCTTGGAGCCCATCGTGCACCTGACCGTGCGCGACCGCAACCGAATTGCGTTGGAATCGGACATCCTCGCGGCCAAGGCTGTCGGCATCTCCCACCATCTGGCAGTATCTGGAGATCCGGTGAAGTTCTCCGATCGTGCCTCCGCGAGGCCCGCGGGGGACATGTCCGTGCTGGACCTCATCCGGCTGTGTGTAGAGATGGGTCAGACCGTAGGGGCCGTCTTTGACCCTTCGCCCAAGGTCCGCGCTCGCGAACTGGAAAAACTGGAGCACAAGATCGCCGCCGGAGCGAGTTTTGTCATCACTCAGCCCCTTTTTAGCACAGAAGCATTCGTCAGCATCCGCATGCTCTTGAGGCCGTATGCGGTACCCATAATCACCGGCATCTTGCCGCTCTATTCGGCTGCGCACGCAAACTATCTCCACAACAAGGTACCGGGCATCAGCATTCCGGAAACCATTCGGCGGCGCATGGCAAACGCGCAGGATGCCGTACACGAGGGCATATCCATCGCACGGGACCTGCTGGCCGAGGCAAGGCGGGTGGGGTATCAAGGCGCCTGCATCATGCCCCCATTTGGCCATTACGAATTGGCGGGCCCCATCCTCGTAGAACTCCCACAGGCGACGAAAGGGAGATTGGGCTAGCCGTATCCTCTCGCCTTCCGACGAGTTTACTCCTCACAGAGCGCCCGAGAGCGCTCGGTACCATTTTCCTATTGAAGCCTCGGCATGGTAAGGATATACTGATACTGAACCTGGAGAGGATTGCAGGCCGCTTTTTGCGTGCCGGCGCGACATACTATCGGTTGAGGAGCCCTCCTATGATGGCAATAAAACGATCCAAATTCGGACTCTTGTTCGCTCTTTTCCTGATGCTCTCCGCTGTCCTCCCCGTCATGGCGGACCAGCCACCTGGGTTTCCGTCCGCGTTCTACGGCACCGTAACCCAGAATGGGCAGAATGTTCCCAACGGCACCCAGGTAACCGCGTGGATCAACGGCGTGCAGTACGCCGCAACCACCACCTTTATCACGACCATCGGCTCCCAACAGGTGTCCGTGTACACGATCACGGTCCCGGCCGACGCCCCATCAACGCCGGAGGTCATAGAAGGTGGCAACGAGGGGGATACCATTATCTTCCGCGTTGGCGGCTACCTGACAGATCAGACCGGCGTGTGGCATGGAGGCACCGACGTGGAACTCAACCTGACGGTAAACTGCCCGCCCTCTGCCGTTTCCGTGAGCCCCTCCGGCGGCAGTGCCATGCCCTCCTACTTCAATCCGGTCTACTGCGTCTACGAGGACCCTAACGGCTCGAACGACCTGCGCGATGTCTACCTGATGTGGAATACTGAGCCCACCGATAACATCCAGCAACTCCGATATGACGTACTGAACCAGAAACTGTACATCCGCAACGATGAAAACACAGGGTGGATCGGTGGCTTTGCGCCCGGCACGAACGTTCAGCTGACGAATAGCCACATCACCCTAGATGTCTCTGAGACGACCGTAGTAAAGACCACGACCCAAGTGCGGATAACCTGGAGATTTGCTCCCAAGCAGCCGACGACCTCGGTCAACTGGACTTCTTACCTCAAGGCCGTGGACTCCCTGTCCCAATCTACCGGTTGGGTGAGCCTAGGGACTCGGCGCATCAACATGTTCCCCAACGTCGGTGAGCTTACGCCAGCATCGGGCACCGCCGCCGTGGGTATCCCGCAGACCTTCACGGTTACGTACTCGGATGAAGACGGCTCTGACACGCTGACTTTGGCCTTCATACGAGTTACCATGCGGACGCCGCCCTACACTGAGCAGTTCCGAGCATGTTATAAAGCCACGACCAACGAGGTCTTTGTGTACAATGGCAGTGTATGGTTGGGTCCTATCCAGATGGGCCAACCCGGAACGCTGGAGACGGCTTACGTCAGACTGAACGCTGGTGCATCCAGCGTTTCCACAACTGCCAAGGTGATGACCATCAACTGGAATCTCACGTTCAAAGCAGGCAGCGAGGGGACGAAAGATATCTGGGGTTACATTTACGACAACCAGAACTTCCAAGACGGGTTCGTACTTATCGGGCAATGGACGGTTGGCTCCGGCAGCGCGGCTCTGGCCGGGAGCCACGCTGCGCCTCCTGATCCGGGGATGGCGCACCCCGCAGGAGCATCGCCCAGGTCCATTCCCGCATTCCGTTCCACCAGCGTCTACTCCGGCGGCGAGTCTGGCGGCTTCATCGTCCCCACAAAGGGCCGACCTTGGATAGAAAACCCCTTGATGCCCCCACCACCGGAAGATGTGCTGCCCAAGCCTCTTGCGCTGGTAGCCAAGGGGGCGCCACAACAGTCCGCCTCGCCCGTAAGTATGCCTGCTATCGGGACCTTCTCACCAACTCAATCCAATGGAGCGGCAGGCTGGGGGTGGAACTTCCGTGCCCAGGTCAGCGATCCGGCGGGATATGCGCACCTGTCCCAGATCTATGTGCTATTCAGCCTGGACGGGTCTACCCAGAATGCGATCTACGTTCGGTACGACCAGAACACGAACCTTGTCTACCTCCGAGACTCCGATGACACAACGTGGCTCGGAGGCTATACTCCGGGCGCCAACGTCAAGATATCCAACCGAAATGGGACGCTGGATGTGGCCCAGACCAGGGCTGTACCGTATTCCACATACTACCTGGACGTATACCCGCAGATCATCTTCAAGGAAACCGGGGGGAACCAGCACTACCGTATATTCGTCATGGCGACAGACGACAGCGGCAATAACACGGGCTGGGTGGAAAAGGGATGGCGCAGGACGAACCTCTGGCCGGGAGCCGGGGGAGTAAAGCCGTCCAGCAATGTGCATCCAGTCGGGACGACACAATCGTACACGACAACGTTCACCGACCCTCAATCCTGGCAGGGCTTGAAGTACGTGTTCATCAACATCGCCTCCACTCCTGGGAACGCGAGCCAGTCTCTCTATGCGGCCTACGTCGTGGCCACAAATGAGATCAAGATACGCAACGACAGCGGAGCCTGGATCGGGCCCATCACGCCTGGGAGCGAGCAGGATCTCTCCAACTCATGGGTAACCCTCCATGGCGAAGGGTGTTCGGTAACAAAATCTGGGGACATGATAACCGTCACGTGGAGCGTAGAGTTCAAGAGCAGCCTCGCCGGCACGACGAAAAACATTTACCTCTATGTCCAGGACACCCTGGATTGGGTCGACTCCTGGCGCTATGCTGGCACAGTCCAGATCACAGCCCCATAACAAGTATCTCGTGACTACCCAAAGGGCCAGGCGCTTACTGTGCCTGGCCCTTTCCTCGTCTATCGTAGGATAAGACTAGTGGACCCTTTTTGAATCGCCTGCCCAACTGTGACTTGACAGCCCCTGCCCCGCGCATAGAATACGCGCACGAATTGGTCCGTATGCCGATAGAGCAAGGGGACATCGCATGACCGCTAACCGACCGTTGAGATCTCGCGCCGACTTCTCCGTTGCAGCGCTCGGGTTCACTTCCACCATCCTTATCGTATCCGTGCGGTTCTTCAAGCAACTCGGCGCCCTTGGCATATTCGCCTACGTGACGATAGGTGGAATCCTCATTTACCTCCTGCTTCGGTATGGGATGCGCCCCGTAGCCGAGCGGATCACGCCCAGGGCCGCCACCGCCATCGCCCTCGCTGCTGCGGTACTCATCGGTGCCGTCGCCGTACCCCTCCACGATCTCGTCAATCGCAATGTGCTGCACATCCCTGGATTCAGTTACGGTAACACCGACATTGATGATGCGCTCATGGTTGGGCTGAACGCGCTGCTGCATGGCGAACATCCGTACAGCGTGCGCACATGGGCATCCAGCCCACTTACACCTATGCCAGGCGCACTTCTCATCGCCTTGCCCTTTCACCTGCTGGGCAGCGTGGTGCTTCAGAACGCCTTTTGGCTTTACATCCTTTTCCTGACACTTGGCTACCTGGCGAATGACCGGCGGTACGCGCTCTTCCTGTGGGCAGTGGCGCTAACCCTCTCCCCCAAGGTCCTTGAGGAACAGATGATTCAAGGAGCCGACTATATGGTCAACGCCACCTATGTCGCTATGGCGACGTTGTTGCTCCTCCGTGCAACCCGCCGCAGGGCGACTTGGGCCTCCCAGGCCCTCGCAGCGGCAGCGGTCGGTGTCGCTTTCTCATCGCGTCTAAATTTCCTTGTGCTTGCGCCTCTTGTGCTCTCCGGCCTCGTCAGGCTTCTGGGATGGAAGAAGGCTTTGGAGATAGCCGGTGTCGCAGTGGCTGCGTTCGCAGCTATCACTGCCCCCTTCTACTTCACCAGCCCTGGATTCTTTGCTCCATTTCACACCTTTGGCAAATTGACTCACTCCACGCCGCTGCTCACGGCCCTCGGCTGGCTGGGGGCCCTGGCGGTTGGTGTGCTTGCCGTATGGCTGGGGCTGAGGACCGACAACGCGGATACGAACGTCTATCTCCGTAACTGCTTTGTGGTGCTGTTCGCGCTTGTAGCGATTGAAAGCGCCCTCACCTTGCCGGGGCACGATGCAGTTCTCACGTGGATGTATGTCCAGTACAGTTTCTTCTTTTTCCCGTTTGGATTCTTATATTTTGGGAGTCGGGCGATCGCGCTCACAAAAGCCCTGCACGGCCATCCCTAACGCCCGGGCAGATGCATGGTCCCACCTACAGCGCCAAGCAGGTCGCTCACGAGATCTGCCAGGACCACCCTCGCCCCCAGCGTCTGCTGCAACCATTCCGGCGACCGATCGTCCAGTGTGAGCGCCCCCCCGTGATCCAGCATGGTTCGCGGTAAGGCCACACATTCACCCAACGGGTGCCCTCGGAGTGCAGTCAAAACATCGACCGCGGTCCGCAGCCCGGCCACGGTAACGGTTT
>FWPU01012345.1_pt1 | contig 11382 bp, 9 predicted proteins | sample 2228361 | NCBI WGS metagenome assembly FWPU01 (sample SAMEA103939777, study PRJEB20133) | metagenome | reverse complement strand
AAATTATCAAATCAAACGAAGAACTAAACAAACAATTGAGTGTCTTACAACAAGAGAAAATAAATCTTGAAAGAGAAAAACAAGCACTTAAAGCAGAGATATCTATCATGACACAACAACTCAAAATATTTACTCAGACAAACTGGGCAAGAATATCTCTTGATTTAGTGTCACAAATTGTAGGTGAAGTTATTAGATATTTCAGGAACGCTCAAGGAATGGCAAAAGAAGCAATAGAAATGTGTATTGCTCAATCTGGCTTAAAAGAAGAAACAAAAGAGAAATTGAAACTTATTGATTCAATTTTCAAAGATGTTGTAAATGTAGTATCTGATGCAAAAACACAATATACTTTTGGAGAGTTGCTACTGGAGGAAGTTTCTCTAAATTCAATATTAGAAATTAGTATAGGAAAAGTTCTAGAAAAATATGAAACAAAAAATTTCAATATAAATAAGAAATTGTTAGATAAAGATTTAAATGTAAAAGTTGATAGAAATTTATTTATTGAACTTTTTACAAATATCTTATTGAATTCATTTGAAGCAATGCAATCATGTGGAACACTTGATATAGAGACATTGCTGGAATCAAATAAAGTCATAGTAAAGATAACAGATTCTGGGGTGGGTATTCCACCACATCTTATTAATAAAGTTTTTAATCCGTTCTTTACTACAAAAGAAGGACATTCGGGACTTGGGCTTACAAGAGCATACTGGATATCTGTTTTACACAACTGCGAAATAGAAGTTAGCAGTCAGTTAGATAAAGGGACAACTGTAAAAGTAATTATACCTTATGATAAAATGTAGTTGCTGAGATTTCATTTTCTGGCCAACTTCAGTTGATGGTCAGCCTGATTTATCAGGCAAAATATAGCACATTAATTTCAGGAGGGTGCTGACATGCCAAAAATTGATATTACACATGAATCAATGAGGCATTATTATAGAGGTAGAGTTTTTGAATCAACTGGTGAAATTGATATAGCAATAGATGAATATAAAAAAGCAATTGAACTCGGCGCTGACTATGCAGATATACATAACAGCCTTGGTAGAGCATACGCAAAAAAAGGTGATTTTGAACAAGCCAGAAAATCATTTCAGAGGGCACTTGAAATTAATCCTCATTATCTTGAAGCACAGCGAAACCTTATGGAACTTGAAACAAGACTAGCACTTTTGGGAAAAAGCCAAAAAAGAATTATAGGTAAACCAGTCCCAACACAAAAAGAAATTTCTCAAACTGAAGAGAAAAAACCTTCAATTAAATATTTTATATTAGCAGGAGTTATTTTGGCAGTTATTTTGGCTACCATTTTTGCACTTCCAAAAATTCTTTATAGAGAAGAAATAGCAATTTATAGTGTTCCTTCTGAAAATATATCAGGTATTTCTACGGATGGTAAAGATATATGGCTGTGTGACTGGTTTAAACAAGAAATATATCAGGCACAGATTGTTTCAGGAGATTTTTTAATAAAAAAGACATTTAGATTTGAAAATGTTTTTCCTGTGAGTCTGTCTGCAGATGAGAGATTTTTATGGACATGTGATGCCTGGTCAAAAAAAATAAATAAACATGTCTATGACGATAAATTATCAGTAATTGAGAGTTATCCTGCTGTTGGCAATAACCCAAGTTCAGTTTGCTGGGATGGGAAAAATCTCTGGTCAACTGATGTAGACACAAATAAAATTTACAGACACAATATGACTAGTGATGAAATAAAACCTGATTTAATTTTTAAAAGTGCTTGTTCAAGACTTATTGGTTTCTTTTATGATGGTAAATATTATTGGTCCGTAGATGCAGACAAACAGCTCATTTATAAACACAATTCAGATATTACAATTATAGAAAAATATCAACTAAATTTTCCTGAAAGAAAAATAAGCGGTATCTTAATTGATAAAAAATATGTCTGGATTACATTTGAAGGAGAACCACAAATTACAAGATATCCCAGAAAAAAAATATTATCTAAAAACTCTCCTTAACTAAATTCTTATTAAACTTGCCTTTAATGGATATTTTTTGTATAATTCCTCTATTAAGAGATTTGTAGTTACAGACCTTGTGTCTGCTAAATGTAGTTGCTCAATTTATTGAGCCTGTAGTTGCCGAGCTTGCTCGGCTAAATATAGTCGCAGACCTTTACATATCTATTATGAAAAGAACGAACTATTGTGGCGATTTAGATTCAAAAAAAATAGGTAGCAAAGTTGTTCTGTGTGGATGGGTTCATTCTCGAAGAGACCATGGGGGTGTAATATTTATTGATTTACGCGATATAAAAGGCATAGTTCAGATTGTATTTAACCCACAAAATAAAGAACTATTTCTTAAAGCGGAAAAATTACGGAATGAATATGTTGTGCAGATAGAAGGATATGTAAGACCACGGCCAAAAGAAAATGTAAATCCAAAAATACCTACAGGAGAAATAGAAGTGGCTGCTGAACAACTTGAGATTTTAAACACTTCAGAAATTACACCTTTTGAAATAACAGAATTTTCCAACGCGGGCGAAGACCTTCGTCTCAAATATAGGTACCTTGACTTACGCAGACCAAAATTAAAAAACAATCTTTTGTTTAGAGATAAAGTTATGCAATCTGTTAGAAGAGTTCTATCATCTTTTGGGTTTGTAGAGATAGAAACACCTTTTCTTACAAAATCAACCCCTGAAGGAGCCAGAGATTTTTTAGTTCCTTCTCGATTAAATCCAGGAACATTTTATGCTCTACCACAATCTCCACAGTTGTTCAAACAAATTTTAATGATATCCGGTTTTGATAGATATTTTCAAATAGTCAGGTGTTTTCGTGACGAGGACTTGCGTGCTGACCGCCAGCCAGAGTTCACTCAGATTGATTTAGAAATGAGTTTTGTTGACGAAGAAGATGTTATGTCAATAACAGAACAACTTCTTTCAGAAGTAATAAATGAAGTTTTGAATAAAGATGTGAAGATTCCATTTAAGAGATTAAGTTATCATGAGAGTATGAATATTTACGGAACAGACAAACCCGACCTCAGATATAAAGATATTATGAAAATTATTGATATAACAGATAAAGTTAAAAACTCAAACTTTAAGGTTTTCAGTGAGGCGATAAAGTTGGGTGGAGTTGTTAAATGTATTTGTGTTCAAGATGTAAATAGTTTATCAAGAAGTGCTATTGATGAACTAACAGAATTTGTAATTTCACTTGGAGCAAAGGGGCTTGCCTGGTTAAAAATCCTTCCAGATGGAACAATAGAATCGCCAATAAAGAAATTTTTATCCCCTGAAGAAACCGTAGATTTACCAAAAAATAGTATTATATTTTTTATGGCTGATAAATTAGAATTTACTAATACAGTTCTTGGTGCACTCAGAACAAACCTTATAGAAAAACTTAAAATAAAGCCAGATAATGAATTTGAATTTGTATGGATAGTAGATTTTCCACTTTTTGAATGGTCTGAAGAAGAAAAGCGATGGGTAAGCGTTCATCATCCTTTTACTATGCCAAAAGAAAAAGATACTCCAATAATTGATGAATATCTTTCAGGAGCACTTGCGAGTTCCGACTCACGACTTACAAATATTGCTGCCCGTGCCTATGATATTGTGTTAAATGGAGTTGAAATTGGAGGTGGAAGTATTCGTATTCACAAAAGAGAACTTCAGGAAAAAATTTTCGAATTACTTAAAATAACTAAAGATGAAGCACAGTCAAAATTTGGATTTCTACTTGAGGCACTAAAATTCGGTGCGCCTCCTCATGGTGGGATTGCTCTCGGTTTTGACCGTCTTGTAGCTCTTCTATTACATGAAGATTCAATAAGAGATGTTATTGCTTTTCCAAAAACTCAAAAAGGAATTTGTCCTCTAACATCCGCTCCTGATAAAGTTACAGAAAAACAACTTAAAGAGTTATACATAAAAAATGTTTTGTAAAAAGTTAGTATTTTTCATAATTCTTTTTGCCTTTTGTAGTTGCTTGATTTATAAAGCGTCTGCAGTCAAGAAAAAACAAAGAATTCACAAAGTATGGATATGGCAGGAGACAGGAGATTGCCTTTATAATATTGCTAAAAAATATTATGGTGATGGTTCTAAATGGAGAATAATTTATAAGGCAAATAAAGATAAAATTAAAAATCCAAATAAAATTTACCCAAAACAGATTTTGATTATCCCTGAAATAGAATGAAAAGAAATTTATTCTTAAATACTAATGAAGAAGTAATAAGTGTCTTAGGTGAACAGGATAGAAATATTCGTGAACTTGAAAAAAAATATGGTGTTAAAATATTTTATTCGTACAAGAACCAACTTAATAAATATGTTGTAGAAATAATTGGTTCAAAAAATAAAGTTGACACTGTTTTCAGAAGATTAAAAGAGCTGAAAAATGGACATCTGCTAATTGCTTCTAAAGAATTGCCTTCCTCCATTGGAGACCCAGATGTTCTATATGTGACTTATACAGGCAAGAAAATTGTTCCACTTTCAAAAAACCAAAAAGATTATGTTTCTGCAATTAAAAATTATGACCTTGTTATAGGTATAGGTCCTGCAGGAACAGGGAAAACATTTCTTGCTGTTGCTTCTGCTCTTAATATGCTTGAAAGTGGCAAAATCACAAGAATCGTTCTAACAAGACCTGTTGTAGAATCAGGAGAAAAATTGGGTTTTTTGCCAGGTGACCTTTATGAAAAAATTAATCCATATCTAAAACCTCTCTATGATGCATTTTATTTGATGCTTGGACCTGAAAAATTCAGTATGTATAAAGAAGATGAAACAATTGAAATTATTCCACTGGCATATATGCGTGGTAGGACACTTGAAGATGCATTTATAATACTTGATGAAGCACAAAATACAGGTCCAGAACAGATGAAAATGTTTTTGACACGACTTGGATTGAATTCTCAAATCGTTATTACTGGTGATATAACTCAAATAGACCTTGAAAATAAGTCTCGTTCAGGACTTGTTTTAAGTGAAAAGATTTTATCAGGAATTAAAGGAATAAAGTTTATTCATTTTAGTGAAAAAGATATAGTTAGACATAAACTTGTCAAAGAAATAATCAAGGCATACGAAATATGGGAGAAAAAAGAGCAAGGTTACACCATCTTCTCGCACACCAAAAATATCTTGCACACAAGGAAGTAATAGTATGATAAGGGAATTACTTAAAAAGTTACTTTTGAGATTACTTATATGGACAGAAAAGAAACCTAAACCTGCTGTAGTCAGAGAAAGCGTTTCATTTCTTAATAGAGAGGTCCATTTACCTGCTCAGGTTATTGTTGCTGTGAATATGGTTATTATTTTTGGTTCACTTATCCTTGAAATTGGGCCAGACCCAAAAAAACTTCTTGGACTGATTTTGTTTTTAGTTATTTCTTCTTGTATTTTCATATTGTTTTTCACTAAATATTTAAAGAATTTAACAATAGATAACGATGCACTAATGCTTTTTGGTATACTTATTTCTGGCACATTGCTTTTAATAGAAATGAGTAAATCGATAAGTGTGTTATCAGTATTTGTTATACCAATTTCAGGTATGACTTTACTTGTTTCTCTTCTACTTGGAGAACAACCAGCCATTATGTTTTCAATTTCCATGTCTTTTATTTGTGGAATGCTTTATCAGTTTAAACTTGAATATCTTTTTTATCATTTTTTTGGAAGTATTGTTGCTGTTGTTCTTACGGAAAGAATAAAACACAGGCAGGATATAACATATGCTGGTCTAAAAATTGCTATTGTAAATATTTTCCTCATTTTAATTCTTACACTTCTTGGAAATCTTGAGTTCTCAAAAATTTTTGAGAATTTGTGTTGGGCATTTGCTAATGGAATTATTTCAGCAGTGCTTGTTCTTGGTTTACTTTCACCTCTTGAGATATTTTTCTCACGGATAACAAATATAAAACTCCTGGAATTTGCTGATTTTAATCAACCACTATTGAAGAAACTTATGATGGAAGCTCCTGGTACTTACCATCATTCACTTATAGTTGCTTCCCTTGCTGAACAATCAGCGTCTGCAATTGGAGCAAATCCTTTATTAGTTCGTGTTGGGGCATTTTACCACGATATTGGTAAACTTGTAAAACCTGAATATTTTATTGAAAACCAAATTGCAATGGAAAATCCACATGATTTTATACAGCCATCTATGTCTGGGGTTGTAGTTATTTCGCATGTAAAAGAAGGAGTAAATCTTGCAAAGGAAAATAATTTAGATAAACCAATAATTGATATAATCGAACAGCATCACGGCACATCTCTTATGCATTCTTTTTATCAGAAAGCACTTGAAAATATAGGTGAGGCAAAAGAAGATAGTTTTAGATATCCTGGTCCAAAACCAAAAACAAAAGAGTCTGCAATACTGATGCTGGCTGATTCCTGTGAAGCAGCAGTAAGAGCACTGGAAAATCCTTCTGTTGGTAGAATCAAAGATATAGTAGAAAAAGTAATTAATAATAAGTTTACTGATGGTCAACTGGATGAAGCACCTCTTACATTGGCTGATTTGCATAAAATTGCGGAATGTATGATTAATATTTTAACAGGAATACACCATTCAAGAGTGGATTATGAGCAAAAAGAACAAAAATAGTGTAGTTAATGTTTACAGAGTTGACTTAAATATTGAGATTGACAGAGGAATTGATAAAAAAATCAAAGATTTTGTCAGAGATGTATTTGAGAAAGAATTCAAAAGAACTGATTATGAGATAGCAGTTGTGTTCACATCCAATAATTATATAAGAAGATTGAATAAAAGATACTTGGAACATGACTGGGCGACAGATGTTTTGTGTTTCCCATATTCAAAAGGTAAAAGATTGGTTTCAGATATAATTATTTCTGTTGAAAAAGCAAAAAGTCAGGCAAAATTTTATAACAGTGTTGTTGAGAAAGAAATTTTTTTTCTTGTTGCACATGGAATTTTGCATCTTCTTGGCTGGAACGATTCAGGTGAACTACAAAGAAAAAAAATGTGGGCAAAGCAGAAAGAATTACTTAACAGATTCCTACCAAACTTTGGTTTTAAGATTAAGAAAGATTAGAAAGATTAAAAGATTGCCAAAAGTGATTCCAACTGGAGTCCTGACGAAAGTCAGGTGGTAATTTCTGTAATCGCAAATTTTATATTTGCGTAGATTAACGCTGATTAAAATCAGCGATTACAGGTCTCACAAATGTAGCTTATTAGTTATGCTTATAATCTCCGGAATTATTCTAACAATATTATTTTTTTTGTTATCCGCCTTCTTTTCAGGTAGTGAAACAGCGCTCACATCTCTATCCAAATACAAAATAAAAAAAATAGTTATCTTAAAAAAATCTCTACATACAACTTTTTCTAAATGGTTACAATATCCACAGGACCTGCTTACAACTATTTTGGTTGGGAATACAATGGTTAATATTTCAACAAGCGCTCTTGTAACTGTTATAGCAGTAAAAATTTTTGCTTCTTCAAATAGAGAAGCTGTTGAATTTCTAACATGGATTATTGTTACTTTTTTGATTCTTATTTTCGGTGAAATTATTCCTAAGATATATAGCAGGAGTAATCCTGAAAGAATAGTTTTATCTATTATTAAACCGTTGGTTTTTATTAACCGTTTTATCTATCCTGTTGTAAGACCAATTATATGGTTTGTAGATAAATTTACTAAAAGCACTGCGACTGTTCCAGCAAGTAAAATGAGTTCTCTAAGTGTTGAAGAAATAAGAAATGTTATAATTGATTCAAGCCACAGTGGCCAAATAGAACAAGAAACGACAAAAATGTTAGAAGGGGCGCTCAGACTTCCAAAAGTTGAAGTGAGCCAGATTATGCAGTCATCAGATAAAGTTGACTGTGTGAATATTGAAGAGGACATTGAAAAAGTTATTGATAAGTTACTTGAAACAGGTCGCAGTCGTGTGCCTGTTTATTCTGGAGATAGAAATAAAATCGTTGGAATAGTAATGTTAAAGGACCTTGTTAGTTCATCAAAAATAGAATTTAGTCCTGAGATTATAAGGCCTGTGTACTATGTTTGCCTGGATAAAAAGGTTAATGAACTACTTAGAGAGTTTCAGAGAGGAACGACTCATTGTGCAGTTGTAACAGATAAAGATGGTAATATGAAAGGGTTTGTCACTCTTGAGGATATAATTGAAGAAATTGTTGGTGAAATTGTAGATGAATATGAACTTGCAAAACAGAAACTGGTAGTAGATTAGAAGATTGAAAGATTAATCCTATTGGTATTCTGACGAAAGTCAGACAGTAATTTATATTTGGGAGCTTAAGAGATTAAGGTTGTAGTTGCCGAGCTTGCTCGGCTATAATTAGGAGATTAGGGTTGTAGTTGCCGAGCTTGCTCGGCTATACTGCGACTAAAGCCACTATAAGAATTTATATGCACGATTTTTAATCGTGCAATAATTATTCTAAAGTTTTATGATTACACTAACAATTCTAATTAAACTCTTAATTCTTTTATCTTTTCTGTTTCTGGTGGCATATTTTGCGGGTACTGAGACAGCGCTTTTGAGCATTTCAGGGACAGGTATTTCTCATCTTAAAGAAAAAAATAAAAAACTTGAAAAATGCCTTAATTTCTGGGAAAATCAGCCGGATGCTCTTCTGGCATCTCTACTTGTTGGAACAAATCTCTCTTGTATTGGCGCAGGTGTAGTTTCAACTTCTCTTGCAATTGATTTCTCAAAAAGATTAAATCTATCTGAGCCATTTTTAACATTTATATTTACAGTTATTGTTACATTCTTGATACTTGTGTTTGGAGAAATTTTGCCAAAGGTTTATAGCAGGTTCAACTCTGAATCAGTATGTGGTTATACAATAAAACCATTGATTTTTTTCTCTAATTTTTTTAGACCTTTAACTGATTCGCTTTTGAAAATATCTAAAAAGATTATGAAACTTATAGGAATATATGGGGAAAAAGAATTGCCATTTTTTACAAAACAAGATATTAGAATCCTTTTATCTTCTGACTCAGATGACAAAATCCTAAACATTGAATTGCCAACAACAGAAAAGAAAATTTTGTCTAACATTCTTGTTTTTGCTGAGAGAAAAGTAAGGGATGTAATGATACCCACAAGTGAAATTTTTGCAGTTGATTACAATTTAGGTCTTGATGAAATCATAGAAAGAGTTATAGCTAGTAAATATTCCCGTGTTCCTCTATATAGGGGCTCTATTGATAACATTATTGGAATTATTTATGCTAAAGACCTTATAATAACCTGGAGAAATAAAGGTATTTTTGTTCTTGAGGACATAATAAGAGGGGTCTATTTTGTTCCTGAGAATATGTCAATAAGCAATCTTTTAAAGGAATTTCGCACAGGAAAACACCATATGTCAATAGTTGTTGACGAATTTGGCAGAACACTTGGTCTGGTCACTGTAGAAGACATTGTTGAAGAAATTATAGGAGAAATCTACGATGAATACGATATAAGAGAAAAAACTATAATTGAACTACCTGCTGGTGGATGGTTAATCAAAGGCGATGAAACTATAAATAAAGTAAATGAAGAACTAAAACTTAAATTACCTGTTGATGAGGATTTTACTACTGTCGCTGGCTTTGTTTTGAAAATCTTTGGTAGAATTCCTACCCAGGGTGAAAAAATTAACTGGAAGGATTTCATAATAGAAATACTTGAATCAGATAATAAAAGAATTAAAAAAATTAAGTTAGTCTCTACTACAAAAAGTGAGTAGAGGCTTTCTTGAACTTATTTTGAAGTTACATAGATGGTTTTAATAGATATTGAGAAAAGATAAGATTTTTTTGTTTTACCTAAAAGATTCACAGGTGAGCGTGAGTAAAATGACTCATTTAATATAGAAAGGGGTTTTAGAAAGGGGTTTGTTATGAACAGACAGCCAAAAACAGTTCAATCATGGGCACTTTTTGTCCCTGAAATAAAAACATTAATTCAACAAAAAGATTATGTAACATTGAAAAATGTTTTGAAAGAGATTCATCCTGTTGACCTTGCAGAAGGGTGGTTCAATTTTTCAGATGAAGAGAAGGTTATTGTTTTTAAGTTGCTTGGGACTCGTCGTGCAGTTGAAGTTTTTGAAGAATTAAATTTTGATGACCAGTATTTTTTGCTAAATCAACTTGAAGACCAGTCTGCAAGTGAAGTATTAGAAGAACTTGATTCTAATGACAAAGCCCGTTTATTTAAATCATTGCCTGAAAGAGTAAAAAAGAAATTTTTCTCGTTGATGTCAAAGGAAGAAGTTGAAGTTGTTCATGAGGTAATGAAATATCCAAAGGACACTGCTGGTAGTTTAATGCATATTGACTACATTACGGTTTCACCGGAAATGACTGCAAAACAAGCACTGGCAAAAATACAAAAGGCAGCAAGAATAAGGCATACTGAAAATTTACATGCATTCTATGTAATTGATGAAGAAGGACACCTCTTAGGTGGTGTAAGTTTAAGACGACTTATTGTTTCTCCTCCAGATATAAGAATTTATGAGATAATGACAAAGGTTAATCAAATAAAAATAAGTCCTTATATAAGTGTTGAAATAGTAGCACAGATGTTTAGAAAATACGATTTAGTTATTGCACCAGTTGTTGATGAGAATAACCGTCTTATCGGAACTATTGTAGATGACGATATAACTGACCTATTACATAAACTCAACACAAAACAATTCTATGAAATAGGTAAAATGAACCCTGCTGGTGGAGTTGAAATAAAATATTCCCAGGCAACACCAATTGATTTAGTGAAACGTCGTGTTGTATGGCTTGTCCTTCTATTATTATTTGATTTTTTAACAGGGACGGTTCTTAAAACATTTGAACATGCACTTTCCTCAGTTATAGCACTTTCATTTTTTATTCCTATGATTTTAGATACAGGAGGAAATGCAGGTGCTCAAGCAGCAACATCTATTATTCGTGGGTTAGCTATTGGCGATGTCACATTCAAAAATGTATTCAGAGTTGTAAAATTAGAGATACTTGCATCATTTCTTATTGCAATATCTGTTGGGGTTGTTGCTTTCATTAGGGCTGTTTTATTGCAGAGTGATATTCTTGTTTCACTTGTTGTAGGTGGGAGTATATTTTTAGTTGTTATTCTTGCAATATGCACAGGAATTTTCTTACCTTTGTTTTCAAAAAGAGTTGGGTTAGACGCGGCAGTTCTTGCAGGTCCAATTACTACAAGCGTTGTTGATGTTTTAGGTCTTATTATTTATTTTAAGATTGCAGAACTTATTTTGCCTGTTTTGAAAAATATCCACTGAGTGATATTCCTGCCCAACTTTAGTTGATGGTTATTTTTTTGTA
>FWPU01011867.1_pt1 | contig 11382 bp, 8 predicted proteins | sample 2228361 | NCBI WGS metagenome assembly FWPU01 (sample SAMEA103939777, study PRJEB20133) | metagenome | reverse complement strand
GGCTTCTTCTGGATGAGGTTGGAGCGGATGAAGGGGGGATTGCTGCGGACAGTACCGGCTTTTCGCCGGGACAGGCAAGCCTGTACTACCAAACCCGCACGGGACGCCTCTACCAGCGTTGGGTAAAAGGGGTATATGCAGTTGGCATTGTTTCGCAGTTCATCTTGGCATGGCGATCGGGTTGGGGGCCGGGCAGCGATGTGGCCTATCTGTCCGGCTTGCGGCGAGACGCTCGCCGCTATAGACAATATCAGGGCAAGCGGAAAGACTGGGTTATGTTGGCTGACTCGGGTTTCGACGGTCAAACCGTTCGCCACGACGATCTGATCCCGCCGGTGCGACGGGGCGGTAGTTTGTTCAATCCTGAACGCCGAGCGCGAGCTGATTTGGTTTCTCAGGCGCGTTTGGATGGTTTGTATGGACAGCGTTGGAAGACCGAAACGGTCAACTCGGTGATCAAACGCAAGTTTGGCGCTACCATTCGCTCTCGCAAGCGCAGCCTGCAGCGGCGAGAGCCAATTGTCAAAGGGTTGGTCTTCAATATCCATCTCTAAGTGTGTTTCAATTTATCTGATCTTCGCAACAGAGCATGAAATGATGGATTTTTTGGCTTGTTGGGTTTGGTTTGCTGGTGATCGGGATCGCTCTTGTGTTGTTCGTTATGAAACCTGACCATTCGCGACGGTTGACCTTTGAGAAATGCGAGCAGGAAGGTGGTGTCGCCGGGCCTGGTGTTCTCTTCGTCGGCGTGCGATGCCCATTAGAAGTTCTTGAGCAGCGTGAAGCGGAACGGGGAGATCGAAATCAAGGTACTGCACGTTACCAATTCAACCGCGTTCACGCCCATGGGCTGTATGATCTGGAAGTAGATACATCCATGCTCAGCCCGGAAGCGTGTGCAGCCAAAATCAAAGCAAGGATGGAGCAAAAATCACCCACATCGGCATTTGAGCAGCTGCGCCAAAGGTTTTCGTCCCATTGAAAGATTGTCCGAAATTCAAGGGAAGTATAGTCGAGGTTTCCCCACCATGAATTCATCTGAACCTGTTTTAGTAACAACCGACCTGAAAAAGCACTACGGGAAGATCCGGGCTGTGGATGGGGTCAATCTGTCCATCCACAGCGGCGAAATTTACGGGCTGATGGGGCCAAATGGTTCAGGCAAAACTACTCTCATCCGGCTTTGCCTGGGTTTGCTACACCCCACGGCAGGCGCCATCCGGTTGTTGGGCAAAACCATGCCCGATAAAGCGATTCTCTCGAAGGTGGGTTATATGCCCCAGGCCGGTGCGCTGTACGAAGAACTGACTGTGCGTGAAAATGTTGCCTTTTTCGCCGAAATGTGCGGCAGTTACGAACCCGCCTGGATTGACGAAGTCATTGCGCTCGTGGATCTGAAGGAGCGGGCCGACAGTCTGGTGCGGACGCTTTCGGGAGGGATGCGCCAGCGCACATCCCTGGCATGCGCGCTGGCGCACCGGCCGCGCCTGTTGCTACTGGATGAGCCAACCGTGGGGGTTGACCCGCAACTGCGGGCAACCTTTTGGTCCTATTTTCGCCAGCTGGCCGAGTCGGGTTCGACTCTGATCATCTCCAGCCATGTGATGGATGAAGCCGAACGCTGCGACCGGCTGGGTTTTATGCGTCAGGGCAAACTGCTGGCCGAAGGCTCACCGGCTGAACTGCGCCAGGAGAAAAACGCCAGCACGCTGGAAGAAGCCTTTTTGAGATATGCCGGGGAAGGGAATGAAGGAGGATCGCGATGAACGCACGCCGTATTCTCAAACTTGCCGTGCGGGTCATCCGGCAGGTGCTGCGCGACCGCCGGACGGTGGCTTTGATTGTGATTGCACCGATCCTTATTCTGACGCTGGGTGGGATTCTCTTTCGGTCCGAACCGGCGGTGATCCCAATCGGCGTCGTCAACCAGGACGCGGGAATCGCATTTCCCGCAGCAGGTTCTTTGAACCTGGCTCAGCGCATCACGGATGAACTGGCCGCCGCAGAGTCCTTGCAGCTGGTTTCGCTGAATGCCAGTCAGGTGGATGCAAGCCTTCGGGAGGGCGCTGTCAAGGCCGTGCTTGTCTTTCCCGATGATTTTACCGCCTCGTTTTTCATGAATCATCAGGCCGTCTTGGACCTGCGTTTGGAAGGCTCGGAACCCGGCCGCAGCAAGACGATCATCACCCATGTCACCCAGGCGGCCATGAAAACCCTGGCCGGGCTGGCGGGCAGCAGCCCAGGTCTGCCGGCTGGCGCTCAGGCGGCAGGTGAGGCTGGACTGCCGGTGACAGTGCAGGCAACTTACCTCTATGGGGGAGAGCAATTCGACCTGATGGATTACATCGCGCCGGTTTATATCGCTTTGTTGGGTATGTTTTTTGTCTTTCTGCTGGCCTGCATCGCTTTTTTGCGCGAGCGCTCGCAGGGAACTATGGAACGTCTGGCCGCCACACCGGTATCACGTTGGGAGATTGTCCTGGGGTACATGCTCGGTCTTGGTCTCTTCGGTCTGATTCAGGTGATGGTGATCCTTTTCTATACCGTTTGGGTCATCGGTATCCACTACCACGGCAGTCTGACGCTGATGCTGTTGATCGTCGCCATTCTGGCGGTGGTTGGAGTTCTTCTCGGTATCCTGGCTTCGGCCTTTGCCCGCACCGAATTTCAGGTGATTCAATTCATCCCGCTGGTTCTTTTTCCGCAGGTGCTGTTAGGGGGAACATTTTGGGCTGTATCGGACATGCCCTCCTATCTTCAACCGCTGGCGTACCTCATGCCCATCTATTATGCCAATATTGCCTTGCGGGATGTGATGCTGAAGGGGTGGGGATTGGCGGAGATTTGGCCGAACCTTGCCATTCTGGCCGGATTTGGTTTTGGCCTGGCCGTTTTGAGTTCGCTGATGATGCGGCGTGAGGTGGCTTGAAGCGGCTTGTGCCGTAGCGGTAATCGAGAAGGCTTTGGCGAAGTGGAAGGCGGGTAATGATATTCCTGGCAAATGCCGTGGGAGTGGCAGTCCACATGCTTCCAGTGGACAACCTGTTGTGACCACAAATTGGCCCGGCCGGCTGCCGGTTTATCCCTTCAGCGAGCCGGCCAGCAAACCGCGCAGGAAGTAGCGCCCGGCAAGGATGTACACCAGCAAAGGCGGAAGGGCGGTCAGCAGCGCGCCGGCCATTTGCACATTCCAGGCGATGATCTGGCTGCCCGCCATGTTGTTCAGGGCAACCGTTATCGGCCAGTCGCGGTTGCCGGTTAAGACCACCGCAAACAAAAAGTCATTCCAGGCCGAGGTAAATTGCCAGATCAAAACCACCACGAAACTGGGAATGGAAATCGGCAGCAGGATGTGACGGTACACCTTCAGCATGTCAGCGCCGTCAATTTTGGCCGCTTCGATCAACTCCTGCGGCAGGCTGGCGTAGTAGTTGCGAAAGGTGAGCGTCGTAATCGGAATACCGTAGATGATGTGGGTCAGGGTCAGGCCGAGCAGCCCCTTCAACCCGATGGTGTTCATGAACTGAACCAGCGGGATGAGGATGCTCTGGTAGGGGATGAACATGCCAAACAGGATGAAGGGAAAAATCAGATCGGCGCCTTTGAACTTCCACTTGGAAAAGATGTAACCGTTCAGCGATCCGAGCAGCGAGGAAAGCACGGTGGCAGGGATGACCATCGCAAAACTGTTCCACAGCGACGGGGCAAGTTTGGAATACGCCTCGATAAAGTTGTCGAAGTGGATGCCGTTGGGCAGATTCCACATTGTCCTCAAATCCACTTCGGCAAAACTCTTGAAACTGGTGACCAGCATGACGTACAGCGGAATGAGGTAAAAAATCGTCATGAACAGCAGTGGGATATATAATGAGTTCTTGCCCAGACGCCATTTTCTCATTTGAACGTCTCCGACCTCAGCGTATAGATAATATAGGGGATAATCAAAACAGCCACGCTGATCAGCAGCAAGATACTGATGGCCGCTCCGCGTCCGTAGAAGAGACCGTCGAAGGTGGTCTGCCACATGTAAATTGCCGGCACATCCAGCGGCAGTTGTTTGCCGGCAATGGCGATGATCAGGTCGAACACTTTGAGGGACATGTGCCCTAAAATGATCAGCGCGCTGAGGGTAATCGGCGTAAGCAGGGGAATGATGACGAAACGATAGATTTGCAGTTTGCTGGCGCCGTCTATTTGAGCCGCTTCGCTCAACTCATGCGGGATGGCGCGCAGCCCGGCCAGATACAGCGCCATGGTGTAGCCCGACATTTGCCAGATGGCGGCCAGCGCCACCGCCGCAATGCCCCAGGTAGGGGTTGTGTGCCAGGCATTTTGCAAAAAATCCAGATGTAGATAGGAAAATAACAAATTGAAACCACTCGTGCGGCTGCCGGTGGCCGGGTTCATTAACCACCGCCAGACGACGCCGGTCACGATGTAGGAAATTGCCATGGGGAAGAGAAAGAGACTGCGAAAGAAAGTTTCTCCCCTGAGACCCTGATCCAGCAGGATTGCCAAAAAGAAACCCAGCAGGATGGTTCCCCCCACAAAGACCACCGTAAAGATCACGGTGTTGCGAATGTCCACCGCAAAACGGGGATCCGAGAAAAGGTTGATGTAATTGGTCAAGCCGTTCCACGAATAATCGGGGGTGAGCCCCTTCCACTTACTGAGCGAAACCCGCACCGTCCAGCCGATGAAGGCATAAATGAAAATCAACACCGCAATAATTGAGGGTGAAGCCAGCAAAAAGGAGAGAATACGTTCTTTGTCCTTGATCAGTTTTCGCATGAGCAGGACCTGTATTTTGGAGTTTGGAGCGGTGAGGGTCGCCCCGATCCGAAGCAGCCCTCACCGCTTGAGTGTTCATTCCAGTGCAAATTTTACTGGCAGGGTCCGGAACTCTTGCAGGCAGCCACCAGAGCGGCCTGGAAACTATCCACGTTGCCGCCCTGAACGAAGAGTCCCAGCGCGGTGTCGATTTCGGACTTCCACGAATCGTTGGCAACCACACCATGGGTGAGGGAGCCGACCACCTCATTGGTGGCCCAGTCGTTCATGGCCGATTGCAGATACTCGCCGAACAGGCTCTTGTCGCAGTCGGTGCGGGCGCAGATCGAACCCTTGACCGGGTTGAAGGCTTCCTGCCCTTCCTTCGAGCCGGCCACCTTCAGCCATGCGATGGCGCTATCGGGATGCGGGGCATTGGCAGCCAGAACAAACGAGTCGGACAGGAACTGGAACACGCCGACCGAGCCGGGGGCGGGCGCCCAACCGTAGTCCACCTGCGGGGTCTTGCCCAGTTCGCGGAAGTAGCCTTCCGCCCAGTCGCCCATCACATTGAAGGCTGCATCGCCATTGACGACCAATTGAGAAGCATCCTGCCAGGACAGCGAAGCCGAGTCGGTGTTGGCGTAGGTCAGGAGTTTGGCAAAGTTTTCCAGCGCCACTTTGACCTCGGGGCTGCCCCAATCAGTCTGGCCGGTCCACAAGCCGTTGTAGGCATTCACGCCGAGCGTGCCGAGCAGTACACTCTCCAGCAGGTGCATCTTGGTCCATTGCTCACCCAAAGCCAGCGGCGTAACCCCGGCAGCCTTGAGTTGATCCATGGCCGCAAACCATTCGTCCATGGTCGTCGGGACGCTGATGTTGTTGTCTTTCAGGATGGCCGGGTTGTACCACAGCACGTTGGCGCGGTGAATGTTGACCGGCACGGAGTAGATATTTCCGCCGTCAGAGATGAGCGGGATGAGGGTTTCCGGCATGACCTTGAGCCAGCCTTCGGCCTCGTAAAGGTCGTTGAGGGGCAGGATTTGTTTACCGGCGACGTAGGTACCGATCAACTCCTGTCCGGCATGACCCTGCCAGGAATCCGGCGGGTCACCGGCCTGCAAGCGCGAGGCCAAAACAGCCCGGGCGTTCGTGCCGGCTCCACCGGCCACTGCCGCGTTGATGAACTCGATTTCCGGGTAGCGGGCTTTGAAGACTTTGATCATCGCGTCAAGACCGGCCGCTTCGCCGCCGCCCGTCCACCACGAGAAGACTTCCACCTGCTGTTTGGCGGGCGGTTGGGCAGGTGGACTGGTGGGCTGGGCGGGTTGCTCGCCGCTTGGCGGTTGGGTTGGGGCTGCGGTTGGCGTAGTTGCACAAGCCGACAGAGCCACCGACAGAATGACCAACAGACCCATGAGGGTTAGGACGAACTTTTTCATTTGCTTCCTCCTTTACTGAGAACCAGATAGAATGTAGAAACAGGGTATAGGGTGTACAACAGGGATTGTGAATTGGGAATATGGGGTAACACCTCCTTGTCACCCGGAAAGCCAGGTGTTACACTTCAATTTATACCATTCCTAAAGGAAACTCAATCACTTTTCGGACTAGAGTCGGACATTCAATGGTCATGAACCGTGAAAAGTTTGCTGCTCTTTTCAAGGATTTGATTTCTCATCTGAACGATCCGACGGTCATCGAGACTCATCCGCTTTCTCGCTATTTTCGCGTAGCCGATAAATCGTCTGCGACACCGCGGGTCAAAGCCATCCAGGACCTGATTCTTCGAGAAATTGAGAATCTACGGCCGCCCGGCAAAGAACCCCAAATTCAATCCCCGGAGTGGCGGCCTTACCTGATTTTATACAAGAGGTATGTTCTGGGTGAAAGCCCACGCGAGATCGCCAATGCCTTGTACATTGGAGACCGGCAGTTTCGGCGCGATCACAGTCGCGCTCTTCAGGCGCTCAGCAATCGAATTTGGGAGAACTATCTTCTCCCGCCAACCGAGCAGGAGACCGCCGAGCAGCCCGCGGCCGAGAACGAATTTGTTTTGCACTTCGAGCGACTCGATCTGGTCGAAACTCTGAAGAATCTCGAAACCATTTTGAGCCACCGTCTGCAAAGAGAACAGATCCGCCTGGAACTTCACCTCCCCTCCTATTCGATCCCCATCTCGGCTGACCGGGTGCTGCTTCGGCAAATGATTTTGAGTTTGATCAACTACGGGCTGCAACTGTGCACAGCCGACCGCATTCAAATTCGTGCAGAAAGCAGCCCCAAGACAACCAGCCTCCGGATTGGGTTTGAAACGGACGAGCAGTGGGAGAGCGTGCGTGAGGAGAGCCGGCACCTGTTGAGTTACATTCGCGCCTGGGGACAACGAATACAGGTCAGCATCCAAGAAGATTACCCACCGCCGGGCCTCAAGGGGATGGTGTCCTTAGGTTTGATCTTCGCACCGATCCGGCACCGCACCGTCCTGGTGGTGGATGATCAGGTGGCGGCTCTGAAGATGTTTGAACGCTACCTGAGCCGCACCGGCCTGCAGGTCATCGGCATCAATAATCCCGAAGAGACCCTTAGCATTGCGGCTCAACTCCGCCCCGACTTGATCATTTTGGACGTGATGATGCCGCGTCTGGACGGGTGGGAAGTGCTCCAATCGCTGCGGTCCAACCTGGCCACCCGTAAGATTCCGGTTTTGGTCTGTTCAGCCTGGGATGAACCCGAATTAGCCTACTCGCTGGGAGCAGCCGCCTTCCTGAAAAAGCCCCTCCTGCAGCGTAACCTTCTGGATGTACTCTATCAACTGAACTTGCTCGAATAGGCTCAGGATATGCCCTGGTTGAAGCACATTTCCACAGAGGATTATGACTTTCCCGAACTGGCAAAGACCAATGCCCGCAAGCTGATTTATACGGTGGGCGGTTTGTATTTGGGCTGGCACATGGTTGCCACACTCGGCTTTCCCCAGATCTTCAATCCCAGCATTTGGATCATATCCATTGGTATGCTGGGCTTGGTCTGGATGAGTCTCTTTTTCCTGGAGCGCAATTTCCTGCTCTCGCAGGTGATCTGGTTTGTCGGGTTGAGCGTTGCTGTTCTGCTGGCTTTTTACTTGTACCGCCAGCCAGCGGTACTTTTCCTGCTGATGATCCTTCCTCTCAATGCGGTTACCACCCTGGGAATTGCGGGTATGGCGGCTGTGGATGGCTGGCTGGTGCTGTTGGCGTTGACCGTTCCCGGCTTTTTGCCCGTTCCGACGGGTTATCAGGCGGCGCTGATTCTGGCGGGGATTTTCGTCAGCGTGTTTGGCTGGGCATTGTCCAGTAATCTGGTCGAAGCATTTGATTCGGCCTACTACCATTACAGCGAAGCGCGCCGGCTGCTGGAAGAGACCCGTGAACACCGCGCCCAATTGAGCCGGCTGGTGAAGGATTTGAACAACGCCAATTACCAGCTGGAACGGCTGAATGAAATGCTAACCTTTGCCAGAGCGCAGGCGGAAGAGGCACGCGAAGCGCGCAATCATTTTGTGATGGCCGTCAGCCACGAACTGCGCACGCCGTTGAATTTCATCATCGGGTTCAGCGATCTGATGGTCAATGCGCCGGCCACCTATGCGCCTTTGGAAACCTGGCCGCCCGGTTTATATGATGACGCGCGGGAAATCTACAACTCCAGCAAACACCTCATGCGTCTGATCAACGATATTCTCGATATGGGCAAAATTGACGCGCAGCAGATGACCCTTTTCCGCGAAAAAAGCCAGATCGAGCAGATCATCGCGGATGTGCATGAAATGGTCGCCAGCGCCTTCCGCGAGAAGGGGTTGTGGATTCGCCTCGAAATCCCGCCGGATCTGCCGCCCGTGTTTGTGGATGCCACCCGCATTCGGCAGGTGCTGATCAATCTGTTCAACAATGCGCTGCGCTTTACCGACCAGGGCGGAGTCACGCTGCGGGTAGAACGATTGGAAGACGCCCTGCAGATCAATGTGATCGACACTGGCGTGGGGATTTCATCCGAAGATTTGCAAAAAATTTTCACCGAGTTTCAGCAAGTCGGTGAGGAGAACTGGCGCAGACGCTCCGGCACGGGGATTGGGCTGTACATCAGCAAGCGGTTTGTGGAATTGCACGGCGGGAAGATGGGAGTGGAAAGCCGCCTGGGGCAGGGAAGCCGTTTTTACTTTACCCTTCCCCTCACCCTGTCGCCCATCGAACCGATTGCCATCCCAACCGAAAGTGTTCCCTTGCTGGAAGAAAATAAATTTGTGCTGTTTTTGACGCCGGATCAACGCCAGGAGCAGACCATGCGGCAGATTTTGGATGAGTATGTCATTCAGGCCGTGCCGGATTGGAATAAGCTGCTTGCCCTCATGACCCAACTGTATCCGCGCGCCGTGCTGGTTTCCAGTCGGGCGGGATGCGAGATGCCCAAAGACCTGCCGTATGAGTTACCCGTCGTGCGCATCCACCTTCCTCACATCGATTCGCAAATCGGCTCAATCCACTCCTACCTCCTCAAACCCATCTCGCGGCAGACGCTCATCGAAACGCTATCCTCCTTAGGCCCTCAGGTTCGCTCCATCCTAGTTGTGGATGATGATCCGGCGATGGTGCAATTCATCGCGAAATCCATCCGCTCGGTTCAGTCCGACAACGGCGATCCGTCTTACCAGCTCTACAGCGCGCTAAGCGGCAAGGAAGCCACCGCCATTTTGCAGCAACACCCGGTGGACGCGGTGCTGCTCGATCTGGAATTGCCGGACATCCACGGCTGGAACTGGTTGAAAGGGCTGCGCCAGAATGCCGAATACGCTCACTTGCCGGTGGTGATCATCTCGGCCGATGAAAAGCCGGAATCCAGTCTCTCGCCCGATGCCAATGTGTTGGAGATGAGCCTCTCACGGCCTTTGAACACGCATGAGATGCGCGCCATTCTCGGCGTCATCCTCGATACGGTCCTGCCCCGCTATCCCAAGCCGATTGAGGCGAACGAATCAGCCGATGAGGAAAGGCGCGGGGAGGGGTGGAGCGCTTCGCCAAACTGACCTTTGCCTGTTGGCTTACCCATCCCTTACCACGGCGTTGATCCAGTTGAGCGCGTCGGCGCGGGAGCGCAGGCGGAAGACCTTGACGGTTTCGTCCGAAAAGTCCAGGCGGAAGAGTTCGCCGTTACCGATGAGGAACGCGCTGGTCAGGTCGAGCGGCGGTTCGGCGCGGGCGAAGGCGAAGGTGATCGTAACCAGTTTGGGGTCGGAGAGCGCCTCCGCCAGGCGTTGGCCAGCCGGCGCGGTGCGGAACAGGCCGTCGGCGGAAGGCTGCAGGTAGCCAATCGAACACAGCTGCTGAACATGCGCCTCAACCGGAAGCGCCTCAGCCGATTCGACGCGGGTGGCTCCCAATTGGTAAAAAATGTTCAACCAGCGGTTGTTGCGCCTGAGCCCGTCGGTCAGCTCGGCGATGGAGAAGTCCGGGTGGTGGTCCGAGTTGAGGACGAAGTGGATGTTTTGCAACAGGCAGGCTTGTTGAAAGACCAAAAACGACCAAAGCGGCATTGCCACCAGCTCCGCTTTGCCCTCGTGAATGTTCAACCAGTCGGGCAGCAGGTAGGGGAGCGTGTGGCTGAACGGGACTGGGCTGTGCAAGGTGATTTGATCTTCCTGAAGGCCGTACTGCACCGCTCCGTCGCCGACCAGCGCAAAACGGGTTGAGGCGGAGTGAGACTCCAGGCGCAGGGCGGTGTAGATGTGCTTCTGACCGACTGCTGCCAGGGTCAGGCTTTTGATCAAGTCGGCGGAGAGGGCGCTGTCGGTTTGGAAGCAGCCTTTGGCTTTGAGGGATTGCAGACAATCCGGCAGCCAGGCTTGAAGGGTTGCGACAGCAGGGACTTTGGTCAGGGTCAGCCAATCGGAGAGGGGGGTCTGGGGTTGGATGGGGAGTTGGAGCAGGGTGGCCAGACACCAAATTTCGGGGCGGGAGAGGGAGAAAGCGGTCATAGGGGCGGGGTCTCCTGGTTGAAAATTTCAATGGCGCGTTTGAGGCGGCGGATGGCTTCCTCTTGGGAGATGCTGCCGTTGGCGACCAGTTGTTTCATTTTGTTGGTAAGGGTCTGGAGAGTCTCGGCGCGGAATTGGGCGGCTTGGTCTTGGTAGGTTTGGTTGTAGATTTGGGCGGCTTCCTGGGTGAGTTGGTCCCACTTTTTGGTAGCGCTGTCCAGAACTGTGGAGACATCGAGGCGGTTTTCAGCGCCAAAGGCGAGTTGGGTGGCGTTGCCGATGGCGGTGTCAACGATGAAGACGGTGGGGTTGCTGGTGATGGTCTGGACGACCCACTTTTTGGCGAGTTCACTGCCGACGGTGAGGGCGGCGTCCCAGCCTTGGTAGCTGCGTTCCTGGATGGTTTTGAGGCCTTTGAGCGCGCCATCGGCGTAATCCAGGCCTTTGGCAAGGGGTTGAGTGGTTTTGTTGAGGGATTCAAGTTTGGTCTTGAGGTTGTTGAGGCGGACTGACTCGAGTTTTCGAACGGCGTTAAGATATTGAGCGGCGGTTTCGGGGGAAGGGGCGGCATGCCAGGCTTGAATGGCCTGACGGAGGGCCTG
>FWPU01012343.1_pt1 | contig 11383 bp, 5 predicted proteins | sample 2228361 | NCBI WGS metagenome assembly FWPU01 (sample SAMEA103939777, study PRJEB20133) | metagenome | reverse complement strand
ATAAATATCCAAGACATATCAAGTTGATAGAAATATTGGAGTTTTATCAACTTGATAAATCTCCAAAACATATCAAGTTGATAGATTAGAGTCATATCAACTTGATAGAATTTGGAAGCATATTTCCAGAAATAAATATCCAAGACATATCAAGTTGATAGACATCTAACTCATATCAACTTGATAGATATCCAACACATATCAAGTTGATAGAAATTGGAAGCATATCAAGTTGATAAATATCCAAAACATATTCAGTTGATAGAATTTGGAGTTGTATCAACTTGATAAATGTCCAACACATATCAAGTTGATAGAAATTGGAAGCATATCAAGTTGATAAATATCCAAAACATATTCAGTTGATAGAATTTGGAGTTGTATCAAGTTGATAAATGTCCAACACATATCAAGTTGATAGAATTGGAGACATATCAAGTTGATAGAATTTGGAGTTGTATCAAGTTGATAAATGTCCAACACATATCAAGTTGATAGAATTGGAGACATATCAAGTTGATAAATATCCAAAACATATCAACTTGATAGAATTTGGAGTTCTATCACTGTTGATAAATACCAAAACATATCAAGTTGATAGAAATATTGGAGTTTTATCAACTTGATAAATATCCAAGACATATCAAGTTGATAGAAATTGGAGTTCTATCACTGTTGATAAATATCAAAACATATTCAGTTGATAGAAATTGGAGTTGTATCAACTTGATAGATCTCCAAAACATATCAAGTTGATAGAAATTGGAGTTCTATCACTGTTGATAAATATCCAAGACATATCAAGTTGATAGAAATTGGAAGCATATCAAGTTGATAAATATCCAAAACATATTCAGTTGATAGAATTTGGAGTTGTATCAAGTTGATAAATGTCCAACACATATCAAGTTGATAGAATTGGAGACATATCAAGTTGATAGAATTTGGAGTTGTATCAAGTTGATAAATGTCCAACACATATCAAGTTGATAGAATTGGAGACATATCAAGTTGATAGAATTTGGAGTTGTATCAAGTTGATAAATGTCCAACACATATCAAGTTGATAGAATTGGAGACATATCAAGTTGATAAATATCCAAAACATATCAACTTGATAGAATTTGGAGTTCTATCACTGTTGATAAATACCAAAACATATCAAGTTGATAGAAATATTGGAGTTTTATCAACTTGATAAATATCCAACGTATATCAACTTGATAAATATCCAAGACATATCAAGTTGATAGAAATTGGAGTTCTATCACTGTTGATAAATATCAAAACATATTCAGTTGATAGAAATTGGAGTTGTATCAACTTGATAGATCTCCAAAACATATCAAGTTGATAGAAATTGGAGTTCTATCACTGTTGATAAATATCCAAGACATATCAAGTTGATAGAAATTGGAGTTGTATCAACTTGATAAATACCAAAACATATCAAGTTGATAGAAATTGGAGTTCTATCACTGTTGATAAATATCCAAGACATATCAAGTTGATAGAAATTGGAGTTGTATCAACTTGATAAATACCAAAACATATCAAGTTGATAAATATCCAAGACATATCAAGTTGATAGAAATTGGAGTTCTATCACTGTTGATAAATATCCAAGACATATCAAGTTGATAGAATTCGGAGACATATCAATGTTGATAGAAATTGGAGACATAATTGTGGAAATAAATATCCGAAGATATTTCGGGTGATATCTAAGGAATATTTCTGGAAAGAGACATGAGAGTTGTATTACCGTTGGGAGAGTTAAAGTAGGGTGTTCTTAAATTCGGAGAATTGGATAGTGATTGGGATCAAACTCGAAGTAGAGAGTGGATTTGAATGGTATCGAGGTTTAAATCGAATGAAGGGACATCAGATCGGATCCGAATAACTTTAGAGGATGAGGAGTCGGAATTTGGAGTTGAAATTGGGGAGATATTTTGGAGATGGAAGATTGGAAGAGGTTTGGATTAAATCGAGAGACTGTTAACGAGATAAATATGGAATGAGAAGTTGGAAGGTGGGATGATTTAATTTGATTTATTGAGAGTTCGAGAATAACATTTCGGAAAAGAGAGAAAATGTCTTTGATTCCAATTGCTCTTTTCTGGATGAGTCTTGATTATTTCTTATCACAGTATGGGTTTGATTATATATCGAGTTTAAGGGAGAGATCGAGGGAAGACTCATGTTTATGGAAAGTTTTTTCGATGATACTGTTACTTATAGTGTGGAGGAGGAGACTGGAGGATAGTTTTTCGCTAACTCAGGATCTCCTTACTGTTGGGATAACGATATTGATCATGGAGTTGGTGTTGTATTGGTATACAAGATTAACAGGGCGGATGAGTTTGGTAGATGATACTATTTTTCTGATGGCGCTTGGAAATGGAGGAATGTCATATCGGAGTGTGGTGATATGTTTTACAATTTATTTAGTTCAGACGATAATTTTAATGAGGGGATATCGTTTTGCCAAGGTGCCGTTTATTATGAGTGCCCTTGAGCATCACATTTATTGGGAGACATGGAGGTATAATTTTGGGAGGTGTTTGACGGTGTGGGATCAAGTATTTGGGACTTACAAGTCGGAAGAGAGGTATATTAGGGAGTATCAGGAGAGTCTTTCTCAATTGAGATCGAGGCCGGGAAATGAGGATCAGGTTCATAAATTGGAGAATGTCGGGATTATGTGTGACATTGAGATTCCGAGGATATCCTGGATGAGGACATGTTTACGTTTGTTTTGGCGACGGTTGAGAGGGAGATTATGTGTGTGTTGACACGGCGGAAGGTGTATGGGTATCGGGGGTTGTTTGGGGCGATCTATTGTACCTTGAACATACTTACCGCGGATGTGTTTTCGTTCTTTCTTTTGAGGAGAAATCTTTATATTGATCCGGAGGGGGATCATCGGCCAGTCATTGAGTTTTATATCTTTTCGAGAAAGTGTATATTGGTTACGAGTGCGAGACATGTACAGAGGATGTATTCTGATCCGAAGATTAGCTTATTACCTCCGCCGCCGTTTAAGTGGAAGGATTTGTTAGGATTTAGTGTGGTGACGGTTGATTCTTATGAGGAGGAGGGGTATGTTCGGAAACACACTCGAAATCGTGTCATGTATACATTAAACGGGAGGTTTTTGTCTTTATTTGCGAAGAAAATGGAGAGGATTTTTGAGGAGGACATATTGCCTCGAATTCGGGAGTATCTTCGGGGGAGTTCGATATGTCCGATTTCGGAGTTTTTGACGAGGTATGCGTGTTTGTCGGTGTATGGGTCATTTCTAGCATTAACATCGTCGAGTGTGAGTCCGGATCAAGTTCAAGTTTTGCCGGATCTTTTTAGTCAGATTCGGCAAAGAGTTATGGAGACGATTTCTATTCCTTTGAGTGTGCCGACGGCGGCCAATATTAAGTGGCAAGTTGATTTGAAGAAGGTTAAGGATTTGCTTCGGGAGCTGATACCGCATCATAAGAATCAGGACACGGTTTTTGGGTTTATTGTGAGGGCACATACACGGTATCCGCCGATTTCTCCGCAGAGACTTAAGGAATGGTTGGTGAGGTCGAAGTGTGTGGATCTGGAACCGGATGTTATTTTAAGAATTATTGAGGAGGTTGTCAGGCGTTATTCTTCGTCATCATCGAAAGTCAAGGAGGTGTATTGGATTGTGACGGACATGATAAACGAGTTTGCGTTTCATCGTGGTATAAGTGGGGATAGTAAAGCGTGTGGAGAACTGAAAGAGAGATTGCAGTATCGACTGGAGTCAGAGATTTGTGCTGATGGAGAGATTGATATCGAGAAGGTGGTTGAGGAACAGACGACATATCTTTTAGCTGGTTCTGATACGACGATTGCGAATATGTGTTGGAGTGTGGCATTATTAAGTCGGAGGCCCTATCTTCAGGAGAAGCTTTATGAGGTGATATCATCGAGAACACAGGAGGAGGTGTTAAATTCCCCCTATGTGGGAGGTTTTGTGAAGGAGAATTTACGATTGGGGCATCCGGTGTTTTTTTCGTTGCGATATGTTGTGAGTGACATGATTTTTGACACATGTCCGGTATCGGCTGGGACGATAGTTTTCAGTAGTCAACACATGCTTCACACGGATCCTCTATACTGGTCATATCCACAGTCCATTATTCCGGAGCGATGGTTAAACAGTTCTTCTCTCGAGCCGGGAAGTTATTATCCCTTTAGTTTGGGAAAGAGGATTTGTCCTGGGATGGATTTTGCAATGACGGAGACACGGTTGGCAATTGTTGGTTTGGTGAAGAATTTTATGTTGGAGGCATTAAATTTGGATCCGATTCCATCGAGTGCACAGTTTACGTTTAGACCGCTGAAACCGACGGTTATTAAGATGATTTCTCGGGAGACTTAGAGAGGGAGAGTTAAACATTTAACGGCCGGACGTTAAATGTTTAAGTTGGGAGGAGTTAAATAAAGAAGAGATTGAAAAAGAAATTGAAGAGAATATAAATAGTTAGTATATAAAGAATAATAATATGTCGCAAATTCCTGTTTATGTGGAAAATGCCGTTTTGCCGTATCCGATCGAGAGGAGGGTTGAGGCTTTGGAGGAGATGGATTTCATGATACCGGGAGAGATCGTGATTGATAAACACGGGAAGCTTGCGAAGTCGTATTTAACATATGAGGGGTTTAGTATTCCGTTGATCGAGGCGTATGATAATAGTATTGCGAGGACTCTGCCGAGGATTATCACGTCGAGACAGTTGAGGACAGGAGATGGAGGACAGATTATATTTAAGAGGTTATTTTTTGAGAAGCCGAAGATTGCGTCATCAGGGGAGCCGATGACGCCGAAGATGGCGAGAAATCGTATGTTAACGTATTGGGCGGATATATTGGCGGATTTGGTCTATCGGCCGAAGGATGGGACGGAAGCTGACGACGTGCCAATTGAGGGGAGAGTTTTTCTTGGGAAGATACCGGTGATGGTGGGGTCTGTGTTATGTCATACGCGAGGGAAGACGTCACAAGAGCTGTTGGATATGTTAGAATGTTCAAGTGATCCAGGGGGGTACTTTATTGTCAAGGGAACGGAACATGTAGTGCTTATACAGGAGAAGTTACGACTCAATCGGATTCTCGTGTTTGTGAAAGATAGTAAGGGTCCTGGGAAGACGAAGGGGAAGGGGTCGATTAAGGGGCGTCTGGTTGCTCGAATGACGACAAATACACATCTTGGGTCGACGGTGGTGATGTTGAAGGAGGGGAAGAGGAAGAGTATACGACTGATTTTGCATTTTTTGGGGAAGAACAAGGATGGAAATCCGAATTCGATTGGGGTATTTTCGGCGTATCGGATGATTGGGACGGTTCTTGATTCTCTGATGAATATTACAGCTCCAGAGGAGAAGTTTTCGAACATTCCGAGGATGTTGAGGATGATTGCGCAGTTTACACGGCCGGAGCGTGTGAAGAAGATTTGGGTTGTTCTTCAACAGTCTCTGATAAAGCTTCAAACGGTGGGGAATGATTACGAGGCCATTGCGAAAAAGAGGAAGATGTCGGGTCCCTTGACGGAGAAGACGAAGAATGATCTTTTTAATTCTCTCGTTTCGGAGCTCTTTCCGCAGATCACCGTGACTCCAAAACCGGGAGAGACATCAACGGATGTGACACGTCGTCTTCTCATTCGGAAACTTGAGATGATGTCGATTATGCTTGTGAGAATGGCGGAGGTGATGGCGGGTCTTCGTCCTCCGGATGATCGAGATGACTGGGCGAACAAGAGATTGGAGACAGCTGCGAGGTCGATTGAGCAACTTTTCAGTGGAATGTGGGCGGAGGTTGTTCGGAAGACGGAGGAGACACTGAGAAGTAAGAACTTTACTCCGATGACCATGCGATCCGCCTTTATACATCATAAGATCATTACGGACAACTTTGTATCGAGTTTCAGTAGTAAAAATTGGGGAATCAAGGGAGTGAAGAACTCATATTTTAAGGAGAACATTACTGATATTCTAAAGAGAGATAATATTCTTGCGACATATTCTCATCTGAGGAGGATCAATACTCCGGCGAGTCGGAAGGTGAAGAGACCTAACATTCGTCTCGTTCAACAGAGTCAACTTGGTTATGTCTGTCCAATTGAGACGCCTGAGGGTGAGACGTGTCTTCGAGGGGATGAGCCTGTTCTTCTGGCTGATGGAAGTACGAGAAGAATGCAAGACTTGAAAGATGGTGATGAGGTTATCACGATTTCTCCGGAAACCTTGGAGGAGACATCGACACGAGTGACGAAGCACTTTCTCATACCGTCGGACAGATATGGAAAGAGAGTTCTTAAAATTACGAGTTGGTCGGGGCGGTCGATTGTTGTAACAGATGATCATCCGTTTCTGACGTCTCATGGGTGGGTTCCAGCGGGAGAACTTGACGTGAAGAAACATAAGGTCTGTATTTTTCCTGGAGTTAAGCCTCTTCCGTTTGGAAGGGAGAAAGGGTGTATTCTTGAGATGGGGATTCTTCGGAATCAAGGAAAGGAAGATGGATGTCGAGAGGAGCTTTTTGAGAAGTATGGGAGAAAGTTACAGATTTTAGATCTGTTGCCTCTTCGAAGTGAGGATTTCCGACTTCCGATTTTGGCTCGACTGACCGGGGCGTTTTTAACGAGGGGGACCTTTTCGGTAGAGTTGGGTTTTCCGCGAGGAGAGTATAGTCTCGATTCCGAAGATGACGCGAAACGACTTCAGCAAGACATTTCTCGTCTGGGATTTCTGAACGGAGAGATCTGTAACAAGGGGAAGATCTGGATAGTGCGTTTGCCCCCGGCTTTGACGATTCTTCTAAGAGGTTTGGGAGGGAGGGATTTCCGAGTTCCGGAGTGGATTCGAAAAGGATCTCTTTTCGAAAAGAGGGAGTTTTTGGCGGGATTTCATGGAGGAAGTGGGATGTGTATCTTGTGGCGGGATGGAAAAGTCTTTTCGAGAGAGATGGAGATGTCGTGTGGACGAAAGGGAGAGGAACGAAGACACTTTCTGAATCAGATTAAGACCTTAATGGAGGAACTGGGAGTGAAGATGACAGAGGTTAAGTCTTTTCGGGATCAGAATCGGATGACAGTAGGACTGGATAATACGGAGGAGAACGTGATTCGATACATGGAGACAATTGGTTATCGTTACGCGACGGAGAAGAGTATCGAGGGATATCGATTGAGTGAGTATTTGAAATCCGGGATTTATCTGGGAAGAAAGATAGGATATGAGGAGTGGTGTCGGTATACGGCCGTTGTTAAGCATTGTCTTTTTGTGCCGATAGTTTCAATAAACGAGGAAGAGTCATGTCTGGTTGGAGATTTTACGACGGAGGCAGAGACACACACGTTCATAGGAGGTGAGGGTTTCTGTGTACATAACTGTGGTCTTGTTAAGAACATGTCGATAATGGCGATTCCATCGATTGAGAGAGACGAGAACTTAATTTTGCAGATTCTCGATCAGGAGAACGAGAAGAGGATTCGACAGTTCAGGAATCCATTGGTTCATGACAATAAGACACCTTATCATGACACGGTTTTTCTATTTAATGGGAAGTTTATGGGGTGGTGTCCTGGAAAGGACATGTGGGAGCTATGTATTAAAATGAGACGAGAGGGGAGACTTCCCCGAGATGTGTCAATTGTTCTTCATCCGGACGGGACCTTTTATCTCCACTCTGATGGAGCACTACCGACACGTCCTCTTCTCATTGTGGATTCCGATGGAGAGCTTGTCATTGCGAAGAAGAATTTGTGGGATGCGCCCTTTACGACTCTTTTATCGGAGGGATGTGTTGAGTACATTGATGCCTTTGAACAGCATTTTATCTACTTGGCTCAGAGTATTTGGGACATGGAAACTCGACGAAACGAGGTTGAAGAGGCACGGCGACAGTATCAAGAGGCGGTGGAACTTCTTCATCGTTTTATATCGGAAGGGAAGGAGGAGATTAATGTTGAGGTGACGACGTTAGGTGGAGAGAAAGAGAAGACGTTTTTAACGTGGGAAGAGGCGAAACAGATGGCTAAACAGGCGAAGGACACACTTAATGAACTGATTAAGAAGAGGGCCTTTACTCACTGTGAACTTGATCCGACGGCCTATTTGGGGCTTTCAGCCTCGATTGTGCCGATGGCGTCTCATAATCAAGGGCCTCGGAATGTGTTTACATGTGGTCAAGAGAGACAGGCTCTGGGCATCTGTTCATCAAATCACATGAGTCGATTTGATACAACGATGAAGTTGCTGGCGTATCCGTCTCGACCTCTTTTTGAGACTCAGATGAACAATCTTCTGGGTCTGAATGAGCTTCCCATTGGAGAGACAGTTCATGTAGCCATCATGACATATGGAGGGTATAATCAAGAGGACGCCATTATATTCAATAAGGGCTCGATTGAGAGAGGGCTCTTTCGTATGATCAAGTATACAACTGTGCGAGCGATCTTTAATCAGGGGAAGGGGTTCCGAGAAGAGTTGCGTCGTCCCGATCCGCGTCCAGGTGAGCCGGAATCACGATATGACGCTTTGGATAAGAATGGAATACCACAGGTGGGACATGTTGTTAGACAACAGGACTGCATCATTGGAAGAGTTCGCATATATGACAATGGGAAGGTGGAAAATGCATCGGTTTATCTGGGTATCGGAGAGGGAGGAATTGTAGATCGTGTTATCGTCAGTAAGAACGAGGTGAAACAAACCGTTATCAAGGTCAAGATACGTCAGGTGCGATATCCCATTATTGGTGACAAGTTCTCACCTCGAAGTGCCCAGAAAGGAACGATTGGACTCGTTATGCCAGAGGTAGATATGCCCTTTGTGGCAGCAGGGCCAAATGCAGGTCTTCGACCGGACATTATTATTAATCCTCACTGTATTCCTTCACGAATGACACTTGGGTTCCTCATTGAAATGATAGCGTCGAAACTTGTTCTGATGACGGGAGAGCGTTTCAATGCGACAACATTTCGACCCTTCGATCTTGAGGCGTTGAGACAAAATCTTAAAGCTTACGGGTTTAATCCCAATGGAACGGAGGTGATGATTAATGGAATGACGGGTAAACTGATGAAAGCTGAGATTTATATGGGCCCCTGTTATTACATGGCTCTTCGACATCATGTGCAGGACAAACTTCAGATGAGATCTCGAGGGGCCATCAATCCGATTAGTCATCAGCCGGTTCCGGGACGATCACGTATTGGAGGAGCAGGTCTGCGATTTGGTGAAATGGAACGTGACTCGCTTATTTCTCACGGGGCCTCCGCCATGCTTTTGGATCGTCTGATGGCATGTTCAGATGCTTATCGAACGGTTTGGTGTCAGACGTGTGGGACAATTGCTATTAGTGATGCGGTTTCCCAGACCTATATGTGTCGAAAGTGTAAAGACAAGGGGAACTTTGGCAATCTTACCATTCCTTATGTCTATAAACTGCTTATCCACCTTCTCAATGGCCTCGGTATCAATGTTACTCACGGACTTCAGGTCCTTGAGCCTTAAGGTAATCTTCGCGGCGAATTCTGAAGCGAACCGATATTATTGTCTCTTGACAATAATATCAGGATTTTCTTAGGTTGAGACAAACAAGTCATATTTCATCGCGTCATACATCACTTGACTGATTGTCTGATATTCTTTCCGATAAATCTTTTGTAAAAGATGACAACACTTCTGAATCTTTCCGGGAGAGATAAGTTTATCTCGATATTCTATAAGTTCTCTAACGATCTCATTCTCATCAAAGCATAACTCTCTTCCACACGACTGACACTTCGGTTTGGTCAGACCTTCATGTTGATAATGATACCAGGATTGGCTTAAGAGATGATGAAAACAGATCGGACATCCAGACATTTTTAATATATTCTTTCGTCTCATTTAAAACTTTTCGATTCGAATCTTCTTCGAATTTAAGACTCAAGCGAAAACGAACTCCAATAAAAATTTATTTCTCTATTTAAAACATCATGGGCAAGAAGTGCGTGTGTGTCTCCAAGGTTGACAAACGCAAGAAAAAATTAAAACCCGTCTGTGTTCATATGCCAGTTAAAATGACTCCTGTTCCTCTTCCTCTTCCTCCTCCTCTTCAGAGTCGAGGAGCGAATTCGATCTGAAACTTAATGGACAGATCGAACAATCTCTATACAGTTTCATGTACGATGTTGGCGTCCTCTTCCGGAACAGTCGCAGTTCAGAGGAACAGTCGCAGTTCAGAGGAACAGATCTCCTGCCTTCTGGATAATGTAATGGATCACTTTGCCAATGACTTTTCAACATATGAACTCGTGACGGGTGGCTTTTTCCCGCTCATTGTGAAGGGTAAGGAGGGAGTCCGCGAATCCTTCCTTTTCGATGTCCTTGAAATTGTAATTGGTTATGCGCTTCACCGTCTAACTAACGTTTCAGCAGTCTGGTGTAACGCACCTCCCGGAGACAAACGAAAGTTCGCTCGTATGCGTGCCTACATTAACACTCTTGAACACATTCGAGAACCCTTCACAAAGGAAATTCTCAATATTTCATCCTTCGGAGATTACGACTTTATCTGGGTGAAGGAGAAGGGCAGATGGCTCATCTGGAAGATGTACATGGCCTTTGATCGTATTGTTAATCTGACTCCAAATCTCCTCTGGGGTCGGAACTATAGCGGTCCAGTCTTTTCTCCAATTGAACCCGTCGTTCCCTATCCTCCGGCTCTCGTCTGGCCCTCGGTTGAGCGTTTCTGTTTCCCTCCCGGAGAAAAGGATACTCCCCCTTGCCGAGTAACTCCCGATCCTATTATGCCACCGATCGAAGGTCAAGGCCAAGCTTCATCGAAAGCTCAGGCTCTCGATCAGGCTCAAGCAAAGGCCAAAGCCCAAACTCAAGCAAAATCTCATGATAAGACTCAAACCAAAGAACAATCCAAAGATCAAACCAAGGAACAATCGAAAGATCAAACCAAAGAACAATCCAAAGATCAATCGAAAGATCAAACCAAAGAACAGGGGAAGGCTCGTGTCGTGTCAGGAAAAGAGGCCGCCCGAGAACGCGCATCTCGTCTCTTCGCTCTGGCCAAGAAAAGTACCTAAAATGAATTCCGGAACGACGACTCCTTCTCGGAAAAATCAAAGTCATAAAATCTTTTAACATTCTTCGATGTTAAAAGATTATTCATCTCATCAAGGCACTTCGTCCGAAGATGAGCTTCCGAAAATGAGATGTTACACAGAACGAACATTCAAGAAATCGCTAACTTTTTTCAGACTCGACTGGAGAAGAGGGATTTGAATGCGTGGAAACAATTTCAAACTCGCCAATGACCATGGCGTGATCTGATTGAGACATGGTTTGACCTT
>FWPU01012342.1_pt1 | contig 11383 bp, 7 predicted proteins | sample 2228361 | NCBI WGS metagenome assembly FWPU01 (sample SAMEA103939777, study PRJEB20133) | metagenome | reverse complement strand
AGGCGCGGGCGCGCGCCGCCGGGCACCGCGAGCGCGCCGCAGCCCGGCTCGAAGAGACCGGGAACCAGCACCTCGCGCGGCGCCTCGGGCGCGCGCGGGCGCTCGAGGTGGCCGCCGCCCCCGCAGGCGCCGCCCTTTCGCCGGGCGACCCCGAGCGCACGGAGGTCCTGCGGCCTCCGGCGGAGGGGCTCTCGTGAGCGCGGCCAGCCGGGACGCGGGCGGCGCGGCGGGGGCGCGAAGCGCGATCGCCCTCGAGATCATCGAAGGGACGGCGCCGCGCCGCGAGCTTCTCCTCGGGGCGCGCCCCTACACGATCGGCCGCGACGACGCGAACGACATCGTGATCCGAGACAAGAGCGTCTCGCGCTTCCACGCGCGCCTCGATCCGGCGGAGCGCGGCGCGCGGATCACCGACCTCGGAAGCGCAAACGGGGTGCGCATAAACGGCGCGCGAGTGGAGACCGCGACCGTCGAGCCTGGCGACCTCATCGCCCTCTCCGAGCGCGTGCTCCTGCGCCTCGTCGAGGTTCCGGCGATGGCCGCGGCGGCGCTTTCGATCCCGGCGCGAGAAGAGGAGGAGCGCACGCCCGACGAGCGCCTCCTTTTTCGGATTCGCGAGACCTGCCGGTCGCTTGCCGACTCCCTCGGGCTCGAGGCCCTCCTCGACCGGATCATCGACGACGCCCTGCGGCTCCTCCAGGCCGAGCGTGGGGCGGTGATCCCGGTCGCCGGCGGGCGCCCCGAGTACGAGCGCGCCGTCTTTCGCGACGCGGAGACCGATGTCGGGGCCGCGGCGGCGGGCGCGGCCGCCATGCAGACGCGGGCGGAAGAGCTCCCCGGGCGCGGGCCGGGCGGCCGCGCGATCTCGCGCTCGACGATCGAGCGGGTCGTGCGCGAGCGCGCGCTCGTCCACGTCGTCGAAGGCGGGGACGCCGATATCACCCAGAGCATGGCGGCGGGCGGGCTCCGCGCCGTCCTGGCGGCGCCGCTCGTCGCCGACGACGAGACGATCGGCGTCCTCTACGTCGACGCGCGCCACCCGCTGCGCGATTTCAGTCGCGCGGACCGAATGGCCTTTTCGATCTTCGCCGACCAGGCGGCGATCGCGCTCAAGAACGCGCGCCTGTACCGGGACGCCATGCGCGCCAACGCGGAGCTCGAGGCCGCGCGACGGAGGCTCCAGGACGACCTCCGCCAGTCGCAAAAACTCGAGGCGGTGGGGCGGCTCGCCGGCGGGATCGCCCACGACTTCAACAACGTGCTCACGGCGATCGCGGGCTACGCCGAGCTGATCGCGGCGTCCGTTCCCCCCGAAAGCCGCATCGCCGCGGACGTCCGCGAGATCCGCCAGGCGGTCGCGCGCGCTGCGACCCTCACGGCGCAGCTCCTCGCGTTCGCGCGCCGCCAGGTCCTGCGGCCCGCCGTCATCGATCTCAACGCCATCGTCACGGACATGGCGAACCTCCTCCGGCGCGCCGTGGGCGAGCACATCGAGCTGCGGCTGCGTCTCGCGCCGGGACCGGGATCGATCCGCGCCGATCGCAACCAGATGGAGCAGGCGATCCTCAACCTCGCCCTCAACGCCCGCGACGCCATGCCCGGCGGGGGGACGCTGCTTATCGAGACCGGCGAGGCGCGCCTCAACGAGCAACACCCCCTCCTCGGCCTCGAGGCGGGGCGCTACGTGACGCTCGCGGTGGCGGACAACGGCTGCGGCATGGACGCCGAGACGCGCGCCCACCTCTTCGAGCCCTTCTTCACCACGAAGGAGGTGGGGAAGGGGACGGGGCTCGGCCTCGCCACCGTCTACGGCATCGTGCGCCAGAGTGGGGGCGCGATCGAGGTCGAGAGCGAGCCCGGCCTCGGGTCCACGTTCCGGATCTATCTCCCGTGGGCGGAGCCTCCCGCGGCCGGCGGAGACGTCGGGGAGGCGGGCGGGCCCGCGGCGGCGGCGGCGCCCGCCTGTAGGGGATCCGAGACGGTGCTCGTCGTCGAGGACGAGGACTCCGTGCGGGCCCTCGCGCTGCGGGCGCTGGCCGAGCGGGGCTACGGCGTGCTCGAGGCCCGAAATGGCGAGGAGGCGCTCGCCCTCGCGCGCGCGCACCCGGGGCCGCTCCACCTCGTCGTGAGCGACGCGGTCATGCCGCGCATGGGCGGGCGGGCGCTCGCCGCGGCGCTGCGAGAGGTCCGCCCGGAGGCGCGCCTCCTCCTCGTCTCCGGCTATGACGAGACGACCGCCGGCCGCGAGGAAGAGCGCGCGCTTCCCTTCCTCGCGAAGCCCTTTTCCGCCGCCGAGCTCGCGGCGAAGGTGCGCGAGGTCCTCGACGCCCCGAGGTGAGTTTCCGCGCCATCCGGCGGCTCTTGTAGTGGGAACGCAGGACTCCCGGAAGGCGCGCGAGCCCCGCTCCGGGCGCCGCCCCGGTTGCGCGGGTGCGGCGCGTCGTGTATGTTTGATGCGCGCATGCTTGTAAAGCTTTGGGGTACGCGGGGCTCGATACCCTCGCCCGGGCCGGAGACGGTGATCTACGGCGGCAACACCTCCTGCGTGGAGGTGCGGCTCCAGTCGGGCGGCCGGATCATCCTCGACGCGGGCTCGGGGATCCGCAAGCTCGGACTCGCCCTCTCGCTCGAGCCGCGCGTCGAGTCGGCGCTGTTGCTCACGCACGTGCACTGGGATCACATCCAGGGGTTCCCCTTCTTCGCGCCGTGCTATAGCCCGACGACCGTCCTCGACATCTACGGGCTCGAGGTCGCGCACCGCAAAGTGGAGCGGCTCCTCTCCGACCAGATGGAGCAGATCTACTTCCCGGTGGACCTCTCGTCGCTGCGGGCCACCCTGCGCTTTCACGATCTCGACGCCGCCGAGTTCGAGTACCGCGGGGCGACCGTGCGGACGATCCGCGCGAACCACACGACGGAGACCGCCGCCTTCAAGATCGAGGAGCGCGGGTACGTTCTGGTCTACATGCCCGACAACGAGCTCGCGCGGTGCGGGGAGCCGGGGACCACGAGCTACGAGGACTTCGTCGCGTTCTGCCGCGGGGTGGACCTCCTCATTCACGACGCCCAGTACACGGACGCCACCTACGCGCGCCACCGCGGCTGGGGGCACTCGACGTTCGAGCAGGCGCTGCGGCTCGGGATCGACTGCGGGGCGAAGCGGCTCGCGCTCTTTCACCACGATCCGCAGACCACCGACTCGGACATCGAGACGCGGGTGGCCTGGTGCCGCGAGCAGGTCGCCCGGCGGGGCGTCCCGATCGAGGTGGACGCCGCGCGGGAGGAAGTCGAGTACGACCTCCGCGCCCCGCGCCGCACCGAGGTGGCGGTGTAGCGCCGGCGCGCGCGCCCGCCGCGCCCGCCAAGCCTGCCTGGCGCGCGCCCGGGGCGCCGGCTACAATGCGGGTCGATCCGTTCCCGGAGGAAGGCGCATGGACCTTCGCGATGAGGTCGTCGCGATCGTGCTCGGCGGCGGGATGGGAACGCGCCTCTACCCGCTCACGAAGGTGCGGGCGAAGCCGGCCGTCTCCATCGCGGGGAAGTACCGGCTCGTCGATATCCCCATCACGAACTGCCTTCAGAGCAATATCAATCGTATCTTCGTGCTCACGCAGTTTCGCTCGAGCTCGCTGAATCGCCACATCGTCCGCACCTACCGCTTCGAGTCGTTCGGGACGGGGTTCATCGAGGTCCTCCCCGCGCAGCAGACCGTGGAGGAACCGGAGGGTGGCTGGTACCTCGGCACGGCGGACGCGGTGCGGCGGAACCTGCGCGAGTTCCTCCAGCTCCCCGCGCGCGACTACCTCGTGCTCGCGGGGGACCAGCTCTACCGCATGGACTACGGGGAACTCTTCGAGACGCACCGCGCGGCCGGCGCCGACGTGACCGTGGCGGTGACGCCGGTCGCGCGCGAGGCGGCGAGCGCCTTCGGGGTCATGCGGCTCGGGCGCGACGGCCGCATCGGAGAGTTCGTGGAGAAGCCGCGGGACCCGGCGGTCCTCGACGCGCTGGCGGTGCTGGGCCTCCCCGCGGGCAAGACGCACGTCGCCTCCATGGGGATCTACGCGATCCGGCGGGAGCGGCTCGCGGAGCTCGTCGGCGCCTCCGAGGCGCAGGACTTCGGAACACACGTGATCCCCGCGGCCATCGAGCGCTTCCGCGTGCACGCCCACGTGTTCGCGGGCTTTTGGGAGGACATCGGGACGGTGGCCGCGTACTACCGCGAGTCGCTCGCGCTGACGGAGCGGACGCCCGCCTTCGACCTCTTCGACCCGCGCCGCCCCCTCTTCACGCGCCCGCGCTTTCTCCCGCCCACACGCTATATCGGGCGCTGCGAGATCGAGCGCTCGCTCGTCGCCGACGGCTGCATCCTTCGCGACTGCCGCGTGGTGCACTCGGTGATCGGGATCCGCAGCACGATCGCGGCGGGCGCCGACATCGAGGACGCGATCGTGATCGGCCACGACTACTACGAGGACCCCGCCGGCGGCCCGCCCCCCGGGATCGAGGAGGGCGTGGTCCTGCGCCGCGCGATCGTCGACAAGAACGTGCGGATCGGGCGCGGGGCGCGCATCGTGAACGAGGCGGGCGTGCGGGAGGCAGACGAGGCGCTCTATTCGATCCGCGACGGCATCGTGTGCGTGCCCAAGGGGACGGTGATTCCCGAGGGGACCGTGATCTAACGGATCCGATCCGATCTCCTCGGGCGGGCGCGCTCGCGCTTCAGCGCGCCGCCTTGAACGATTCGACGGCGTCGCGCGAGCCGATCACGACCAGTACGTCGCTCTCGAGCACGACGTCCTTCCCGCTCGGGGCGAAGCGCTGGACCGTGCCGTCGGGAAGGACGCGCACGATCGCGAGCACGTTGAGCCCCCACGTCGTGCGGAGGTCGAGCTCGGCGAGGGTCTTCCCGGCGAAGGATTCGGGGACAGGAACCTGCTCCAGGCGCTGGCCGAGGGGAAGCTCGAAAAAGTCGGTCACGGTGCCCTCGTCGGCGCGGTAGCGAACCTTGGCGAGGAGCACGTTGCGCCGCAGCACCTCGCGGTCGATCGCCGCGAGCAGGTCGCGCCGCGTGAAGATCCCGAGGAAGCGCCCCTCCTCGTCGAGCACGGGGAGCTGCTCGAGGTCGCTCCGGAAGAGGGCCTCGTTCGCCTCGACGACGCTCGCGTCGGGGGAGAGCGCCGGGACGGGGTGCGCGAGATCCGCCGCCACCGCGACGCCCTGGAGCTCCGGTTTGTCGATCGCGGCCTTCGCGTCCTGAAAGTCGATCGCCCCGAGGAGGCGCTCCTTTCCGTCCCCGATGTAGAGCGCGTGAACGCGCGTTGTGAGGAAGGCCTTCACGATCTCGGCGACCGGGAGCGTGGGCGGAAGCAGGGGAATGTTGGTGCGCATGACGTCGCGCACCCGGATCGAGCGGAGCGCGCGCTCCTCCGGCGATCCCTCCCACGAGAGGCCGCGGCGCGCCAGTTCCTCCTCGTAGATCGAGCGCGGCCGCAGCTCGTTCGCCACGATGGTCGCCACCGCGCAGGAGAGGAGGAGCGGCAGCGTGATGGCGAAGTCCTGGGAGGTCTCGACGATGAAGACGACTGCGAGGAGGGGCGCCCGCGTGGTGGCGGCAAGAAGCGCCCCCATGCCGGCGAGCGCGTAGGCGCCCGGCTCCGCCGCCGGAATGAGGCCGACCGAGCGGATTCCCTGCCCGAGCGCCCCGCCGAGCGACGCCCCGAGGAGGAGCGTCGGGGTAAAGACGCCCCCCGGCACGCCGGACCCCGCGGTCGCGCAGGTGGCGGCCACCTTGGCCGCGAACACGAGCACGAGCGGGATCCCCGCGCCCGAGAGCACCTCCAGCGTGGCCTCGTACCCGTTCCCGAGCGCCTCCGGCCGCCCGGCGACCGCGATCGCCCCAACGATGAGCCCCCCGGCGGCGGTCCGGAGCGGCACGGGCAGGCGCAAGCGCGCGAAGAGGTTCTCCGCCCCACGCAGCGCGTCGAGCAAGAGCGCGCCCGCCGCCGCCGCCGCGAAGCCGAGCGCCACGTACGCGATCGCCTCGTAGGGCGAGCGCATCTCGAACGCCTCCACCTTGAAGATGGGGACGTTTCCGCCGAGGAACGCCCACGTGACGAGCGTCCCGCTCACCGCGGCGACGGCCACCGGGCCGAGCACCTCGACCGCGAAGACGCCGATGATCACCTCGAGCACGAAGAGCGTCCCCGCGATGGGGGCGTTGTAGGCCGCCGCGAACCCGGCCGCCGCGCCGCACGCGACGAGGATCCGGAGGCGGCTCTCCGGGAGCATGGCGAGCCGCCCGAGCCGCGACGCCGCCGCCGCCGAAAGCCCGACGATGGGCCCCTCGCGCCCCACCGAGCCGCCGCCTCCGATCGCCACCGCGGACGCGATCGAGCGCCACACCATGCCGGCGAAGCTCACGACGCCGTAGCGGATCGCCACCGCCTCCATGATCATGGCGATCCCGCCGGCGCTCGCGCTGGCCGCGGCGCCGCCGCCGGCGCCTTCCCCCGCCGCCGCCCGCCGCTGCGCGAGCACGACGATAAGTCCCGCTGCGCACCCGGCCGCCGCGGGCGAGAAGAGGAGCGCCCACCCGGGAGCCGCCCGCGCGAGGTCGAGGAGGTCGCCCTCGGCCACGAGCGCCGCCGCGTAAAAGAGCCGCGTGGTGCGGTCGATGGCGAGCCGCAGGAGCCCGGCGAGGAGCCCCCCCGCCACGCCGGCGAGCGCCGCGAGCGCGAGGAAGCGCGCGTCCTCGCTCCGGAAGAGCCGGGTAAGGACGCGCCGGAGGAGCGGCGGCCGCAGCTCCCGGGCAGCGGCGACCCGCCGCTCCGCCGACTTTCGCGGGTCGGCGGCGCCCTGGGGGGGAGGCACGGCCTCGGGCGCGGCGCTCACTCGATCCCGGCCGTCCCGTTCCGCTCACATGAGCGAGCGCATGATCTCGTCGAGCGCCTCGCGCGGTGGGCGCACCTTCTCGAGCGGCAGCGTGGCGAGCGGCTCGTCGACGAGGTGGAGCTGTTCGCAGAAGTTCTTTTGGCTGGTGTTGATGTAGATGAGCCCGGTGAGCAGCTCGCGGTCCGCGCGCGCCCGCGCCTCCGCGCAGAGCTTGAGCGCCGCGATCTTGTCGGTGGGGTCGTGGTCGCGCCCGAGCTTGCGCAGCGTGAGGAAGGACCCGTCGGGAAGCGGCACGCGCGTCACCGTTCCCGGCTCGTAGTCGGCGCGCACCTCGCTGTAGAAGGGGACAAACCCGATCTCCTGAAGCCGCTCGTCGTGCTCCTTCACGAAGTCGTAGCTCTTCGTGGAACCCTCGTGGTTGTTGAAGGTGACGCAGGGGGAGATCACGTCGATCACGGCGGTCCCATTGTGCGAGAGGGCGCCCTCGATAAGCGGGATGAGCTGCTTTCCGTCCCCGGAGAACGCGCGCGCCACGTACCCGCAGCCGAGCTCGATGGCCATGGCGCAGAGGTCGATCGGCTCGAGCTCGTTCGCCACGCCGCTCTTCGACTTCGAGCCGAGGTCGGCCGTAGCCGAGAACTGCCCCTTGGTGAGCCCGTAGACGCCGTTATTCTCGACGATGTAGACGCAGCGCACGTTGCGCCGCACCATGTGGACGAACTGCCCGATCCCGATCGATGCCGTGTCGCCGTCCCCCGAGACCCCGAGCGCGATGAGCCGCTGATTCGCGAGCGTGGCGCCGGTCGCGATCGCCGGCATGCGCCCGTGCACGGCGTTGAACCCGTGCGAGAGGTTCATGAAATAGTTCGTCGTCTTCGAGCTGCACCCGATCCCGGAGAGCTTCACGATGCGGTGCGGGTCGAGCCCGTACTGGAACGCCGCCGATTGCAGGTGGTGGGTGATGGAGTCGTGGCCGCACCCCGGGCAGAGCGTCGAGGGCGAGCCCTTGTAGTCCTCGCGCGTGAGCCCGATCCGGTTGACCTTTTCGCTCGCGGGCGCCGTCGCCATGGTCACGCGTTCTCCTTCGCCTCGATCGCGTCGCTCACGTTGCGCGGCGCGATCGGCAACCCGTCGTACTGGCAGATCGAGCGGATCTTGGCGGCGCGCACGGGATCCTCCATGCGGACGAGCGCTGCCATCTGGGCGTCGCGGTTCTGCTCGACGAGGTAGATCCGCTCGTGCCGGTCGATGAAGTCCCACAGCTCCTGCGTGAACGGGATCGCCCGGATCCGCAGGTACGAAGTCTCGATGCCGCGCTCTTCGTAGAGCTGCGCGCGCACCTCCGGGATCGCCGGATCGGTCGACCCGTACGCGATGAGGCCCACGCGCGCGCGCGGGTTGAGGTCCACGATCGGGCGCGGCACGTAGCGGCGCGCCGTCTCGTACTTGCGCCGCAGCCGGTCGAGGAGATTGCGGTAGTCGTCGGGCCGCTCCGTGTACTGCGCGCGCTCGTTGTGCCCCGAGCCGCGCGTGAAGTACGCGGCGGCGCGGTGCTCCGTTCCGGGGAGCGTGCGCCAGCAGATCCCGTCGCCATCCACGTCGCGATAGCGCGCCCACTCGCCCTTGAGCCGGTCGAGGTCCGCCGCCGTAAGCACCTTGCCGCGGTCGATCGGCCCCTCCGGATAGGGGAAGGGGTCCGCCATCCAGTTGTTCATTCCCAGGTCGAGGTCGGTGAGCACGAACACGAGCGTCTGGAGGCGCTCGGCGAGGTCGAAGGCGATCCGCCCGAACTCGAAGCACTCCTCGACCGATCCCGGAATGATGCAGACGTGCTGCGTGTCTCCGTGCGAGAGCGTGGCGCACTTGAGGACGTCGCCCTGGGAGGTGCGCGTGGGGAGCCCGGTCGAGGGGCCGCAGCGCTGCACGTCCACGACGACCGCCGGGACCTCCGCGTAGTAGGCGAGCCCCGCGAACTCCGCCATGAGCGAGATCCCCGGGCCGGAGGTGGAGGTCATGGCGCGCGCCCCCGCCCAGCCCGCCCCGATCACCATGCCGATCGCGGCAAGCTCGTCCTCCGCCTGCACGATCGCGAAGGTGGCCTTGCCCGTCTCGCGGTCGATGCGGTACTTGCGCGCGTACTCGATGAACGCCTCCGCGAGCGAGGAGGAGGGCGTGATCGGGTACCAGGAGACGACCGTGCACCCGCCGAAGATCGCCCCGAGCGCGAGGGCGGCGTTGCCGTCGATGATGATCTTCCCGTCGGTTGCGCTCATGCGCTCGATCTTGTAGGGGTCGCGCTTCTCGATCGAGCGCGCCGCGAAGTCCCAGCCCGTCTGCACCGCGTCGAGATTCAGCTTGAGCGCCTTCGGCTTGCGCCCGAACTGCTTTTCCGTCTCCTTCTTCACGACGTCGAGGTCGATCGAGAGGAGCCGCGCCACGACCCCGACGTAGATCATGTTCACCACGAGCTTGCGGAGCTTCACGTCCGGGCAGCACTCCGCCACGAGCCGGGAGAAGGGGACCGGGTAGAAGATGACGTCGTCGCGCGGCGGGACGAGCTTGCGCAGGTCGTCGTTGTAGATGCAGACCGCGCCGGGGAGGAGCTTCTTCACGTCCTCCTCCACCGTGCTCGGGTTCATGCAGACCATCACCTCGCTGTCGCGGCGGCGCGCCACGAACCCGCGCTCGCTCGCGCGGATCGTGAACCAGGTCGGGAGCCCCGCAATGTTCGAGGGGAACATGTTCTTCCCCGAGACGGGGACGCCCATGCGGAAGATCGACCGCATGAGGATGTTGTTCGCCGACTGGCTCCCGGACCCGTTCACGGTCGCGACCTGGACCGAGAAATCGTTGACGATGAGACCGGGCCGGGGGGCCGCCACCTGCATGGTCATACGCGAGACCTCGTTCTTCTCCAGCGAGCGACCGATTTATGGTAGCGTCACTGGCGCGATGCGTCAAGCACTTAGGGCCACTTAGGCCCGCCGGCCGCGCGCCGGCCAGGCCGGCCAAAAGACCGTTGACACGCCTCTCGCGCAAGGTTAGAATCCCGCGCGGCTGGGGCGGTGCCGGATAGGGGGCTTTCATGCGCAGGGTTCTTCTGGTCGCGGCGGTCGCGCTCGCGGCGAGCGCCGCCTCGGGCTGCGCCGCGATCCTCGGCGTCGCCGCCAAGGTGACGGGATCCACCTACCTTCACGACCGCTTCAAGGACAGTCTCGACAGGGGAGGCTTCAAGATCGTGGCGGGCCCCGGCTCGAAGGTGGGGCTCGGGTTTGGCGCTGCCAAGACCGGTTTCAGCTTCGGCTACTACCGCTTCGAAAAGTTCGGGTGGCAGGGCCGCGCCATGGGCGCGTGGGAGGAAACGGGCATCGAGTTCATCGCGCCCGCCGACCACGAACTCCGGGCGATCTGGGGAAACCGCGAGATCTTCGATATGGTCGAGGAGTTCCGGCGGATCGACGGGGTCGCCTCGCGCGCCGCGCTCTTTGACGAGGAGCTCACGTACCCGCGCCCGCGCTATCACGCGGCGGACGGGTTCCACATCACCGACGCCGCCCCGGTCTTCTTCCCGACCGGGCTCATGGGGCTCGGAGACATCCAGCTCACGTTCGCGCCGCTCTTCGTTGGAGTCGAGCTGAACTTCAGCCTCTGGCAAGAGATCGACTTCTGGCTGGGCTGGTTCTACATCGACATCGCGAAGGACGACACCCGGAATTACACGCCGGTCGGGCCGCGCGAAGACTGATCGCGCGGGGCGCGCGTTCGGGCGCGGCCAGCGACTCGTTCCGGCCGCGCCCGCCCCTGGAACTTTTTTCGACGAATCGAGCCCGGGCGCGCGAAGCGCGCGCGGCGAGCGGCGTTGCGCGCGGCGGGGCCGCCGCCATCCTGCGCGGCGTCATGGCGCGGCGCGCAAATCCGCGACTTGACTGGCCTCCCGGGCAACCGTAGAATTCCATCGGAGCGCGCGGACGGCGAACCGTCTGGTGGTGCGGCGCGCGGCACGCCGGCCCGCGGCTCCCTCTTCGGGAAACGGTCCGGCGGCGCGCGAGGAGCCGTCGACGCCGGGTGCGCGTAAACCCCACTCGACCCGGCGCACCGCCGGAGAGCATCTCGCAAGCGCAAGGGCGCAACTTCCGCACTGCACCCGGAACCCGTTCCGGCGGGGTGCCGCACGGCCCCCGGCGGCGGCGGTATCGGTACGCGCCGGCCGCGCCCGCCTCCGGACGAATTCCCGGTCGCGCGGATGGTGCGGCAAGAAGAGAGCGAGGAGAGAACGGCGCCATTTTTGCTGAAATCAATGCCGGCGAGGTTCGGAGGTCCGCGGGTGTGGTGATGCGGAGGGTGTCGAGTCGGGTCCTTGCGATGGTAGCCGCGGGGTCGTGCGCAGCGGCGGCGGCGCTCTCGGGCGGGGCGGCGCGCGGCGAGGATCTGGCGGGCGGCGCCCCCGCTCGGATCCCCGCGGCCGCGCCCGCGCCGGCGACAACCGCCG
>FWPU01012341.1_pt1 | contig 11384 bp, 11 predicted proteins | sample 2228361 | NCBI WGS metagenome assembly FWPU01 (sample SAMEA103939777, study PRJEB20133) | metagenome | reverse complement strand
CAGACCTATCTCTTGGCGGGACTATTTGCGCACAACCTGACGCGCGAATTGCAGATGACGACCACGCCGATGGTTCACCGAACAACCTGGAGGCGCGCCGCACGTTGGGCGTTTAAGCAGCTCGACACCTTCCGCAGGACAGTGATTCAGCGCGCCGGCAGGCTGACCGAGGCCGGCGGCATCTTGCAGCTTACCATGAACGCCGCCGCGGCCGTCAAAGAGCGGACTCTTGCCATGCTCGCCGCTCTAGATAGGGCTAGCTAGAGCGGCGAGTTTTTGCAATGTTGAGGTGAAGTACCATTGGTGCGCCGCCAGGACGCAGTTCCGTGCGGTCTTGCGGCCGAATCGAGGCCGCCAATTCGTCCGCCCGGCACTCCACCCCTTTCCATACCAGCTTGCGATTGGATTTCAGGTCTCCGACATCGCCTCGCGGCCGACCCCACTTGTCTTGCTTGGAGTGGATGTGATTGAGGTTTTCGGCGTTGGTGAAATAGCTGTCGAACGTGAAATCGCCCGGAATGCCCCGCTCGCAGACCGAATCGACCAACTGGCAGAACAAAGCGGTGTGGTCCTGGAAGCTCTCGCCCGCGGCTTCGCATTGCTCCCGCTTCTTGAAGCGGGGGAACTCCAAAGGGTAGTGCTTGCCGCTGGCGGACGCGTAATTGGCGAACAGGTAGTCGTGGGCCCCCTTGTAGCGATCCTCGGCGTGGTCCCAAAACCAACCCACGTCCTGGATCAACCTGCCCTCGTGGTCGATGAGCGCGTTGTCCAGGGCGATCACATCTTGGTCGCTGTAGCGGGTTGTGCGGTCACGCTGCAACAGTTCCAGCCGTCGCTCGTTGATCGCCTTCTCATCCCACTCGGCCCCCGCGATAAAACGGTTCAGACACGACTGGTCCGTGGTCTCCACGAACTCGCCGTTGATACCGGTGACGGTCTTGTTGGCCGCCACATCAAGCCGGTGAGATACTCCGCAAAAAGCCGCCGTTGCAGCTCGCAAGAGATGAGATCGACGAACTCGTGCACTGCTTCGCGCACCACTTGCGGAAACTCCAGGTTCGCCGGCATGGGCAGACCCTCCTTGGTCTCTCCAAACGGCCCAGACGCCCTGTGCCACCCCAAAACGCCAGCATTGTACCCAAAAACCCTTCTTTCCCAACGCCATTTGAGACTTTGCAAAAGTCCATTGGTAACTGTAATCCTAGCAATGGCTTTCTTGGGTGTCAAAGTGTTGCCTGCGCGATGGGCCGCCACTGCCTAGCGCTCACCCAAGCGCCCGGCGATGCCGTCGGCGGGATTGCGCACGCCGCGGCCCCCGCGGTTGAACAAGTGCGTGGATTTCATGGTCGTGCAAACGTCCTTGTGGCCGATCAGTTCCTGGACGGTGCGGATGGCGTAACCGTCCGCCAGCAGGTGCGTCGCAAACGGCTGCCGAAACGTGTGGCTCGTCACTCGCTTGCTCAGTCAGGCCTTTCGGCCGGCCTGGCTGATCGCATTCTGCGCCAGCGATTCCTGAACGTGATGACGTCCCTGCTCGCCCGTGCGCTGATTCACCCAACGATTTTTCTGGGGAAACACCGCCTGCCAACGCCAGTCCCGGTTGGCATTCGGGTACTTGCGGGCCAGAGCTTGCGGCAGTTCCACTCGACCGTCGCTGTCGGCCAGATCCTGTTGGTGGATCGCCCCACGCGCTGCAAATGCTTCTCCAAAGGGCGGATGACCGCCTTCGGTGGCATCGTCACGCAATCCTTGTCGCCCCTGCGCTCGCGGACGGTGACCTCGCCACGCTCAAAATCGAGATCCTTCACCCGCAGCCGGATTGCTTCCAACGATCGCGAGCGGCCGCCACACGGCTACGACAAGCAGCACGTCGCGCCCGAAGGCAAGCTCGTGCGGACCCTGCGGTGGATGCCCGCTGGCAGCAAGGTCGAGTTCGACGCCGAAGGGAAGCTCACTATCCCCGGCCACGACTTCGTGGCCAAGGCCAAGGGCGGCGTCACCAGCTATGTCCCCAGCACCCCAGAAACGCGTGCCGACCATCCGCTGGATGTTCGAGCTGTGCGTCCAGGGCGAGGGGTTCGGCACCGCTTACGCCGCAGCAACTGCGCCACTGGGCGTATGAGCAGTTCACGCGGCTGGACGAATTGGCCGTGAAGGCCGATATGGATTTGGCCGACCGCGAGTTGGTGGAATCCTTCGTCGAACACATCGAGGTCGATCCCGACACGAGAACTGGGGTCATCATTCTTCAGGCCGACTTGCAATCGGTCTTGGCATCCACACGGGTGTTTGGAGGGGACAGCTTGACCAACGATTCGCGTCGCCCGGCCGGGCCAAGATGCACAGCCCCTGTATCACTTGCTCGGGCCTTGGCGTTCTGAAGGCCCAACGCAGCGCCCCATACACCGCCACGCACGAGGCCCGGTCGAATAGACGCCCGCAATCATGGTCTGAGTATGCCTCCTGCACGCCGTTCAGGCTGGTACACTGGGATCAACGCTTATGAGCGAACTGCTAAACATCGAGACCATCCTGAACGCCGGGTTGGTCGATCGAGTTGTGTACCGCCGGTGTGTAGGCTCGACGAACGACCTGGCGCGCGAGCTGGCCCCCGAGGCGCCTCGAGAGGAGTGCTGGCTGCTCGTCACAGAGGAGCAAACCGCCGGGCGGGGACGGGGCGCAAACCGCTGGTGGACCGGGCCTGGCAGCCTGGCCTTCAGCCTGCTGGTCGATCCAGCCCAGCTTCGGCTGCCTACGCCCCGATTGCCCATGGTCTCGCTGGCCGCTGCCCTGGCCGTGATTGAAGCTGCACAACCACACGTGCCTGGCTGGCAAGTAGGCCTGCATTGGCCCAACGACGTGTACGCACGCGGCCGCAAACTCGCAGGTATTCTTACTGAGGCACTTCCCGATGGGCGGCTGATCGTCGGCATGGGCGTGAACGTGAATAACCGCCGCCAGCAAGCCCCGGCCGAATTAGCACACCGGGTATGCAGCCTGTGCGAGTTGGCTGGCAGGCCGCTCGACCGCACGCAGCTCTTGGCCCGCATCATTGCAGCCCAACGTGCGTGCTGGTGCTGCCTGGCTGCCGATGCCGCCACGCTCGCTGCCCGGGCCAATTCGTTGTGCCTTCAGCACGGCGAACGGTTGTGTGTCGAGGCGGCGGGCCGCCGCACCGAAGGCATCTGCCGCGGCATCGGCGAAGACGGCGCCCTGGTCCTCGAAACTGCGGCCGGCATGCAGAAGGTGTACTCGGGCGTGCTGCGAGAAACTGCGGGCCACCCGGGTGCATAGTGCGGCAGGGCTGTTTGATCAGACGGATGAGATAGATCAGGCAGATGGGACGGATCAAGCAGAGCGCACGGCTCGCCTATGGCAGTGCACGGTCCGCCCCGTGGGTGGCAAACCCGGCACGCAAGCCGCCCCAACTTGTGATTCTCGAGGCGGCGTACTTGGCGCGTTGCGCTTAACTCGTGCACTCGGTTCGGTCGAAGAGATTCATAGGCCCGCTTGAAAGCACCTGGTAGAAGAGGTAGGATCCAGGTGCGCGCCGGCGGTTTGGGTGCGCTGTCGCCAATGGGGAAGGCAGCCCACCCAAGGACGGCCCCTTTTTGACCCATGTAAATGCTGCGCGCTTGGCGGTGCTACCATGAGCTGCCGCTGGTTGACACGTTTGGCGAGCCTGGCGATCTGCCGCTGTTGTTGTCCGGCCTGACCGGACACTCTCTTTTTGCGCCGCATTCCCCCTCTGCTGCCACCTTGGCGGTCTTTGCACGCCGTGCACGGGCTTGCCTTTAACCGGACGTACGCTCATGGCAACCGACCTGCGAATCAAAGAACAGCTTCCCGAACTTACAGCTCGCATTGTGGCCACCTACACCGAGGTGGGGTCGATCAACCATCTCGGGCATTGCCCGTTGCCCAATTACGAGGTGGTGATCGGCATCCTAGAGGATCTGAAGGAGATCATCTACCCCGGCTACCGCCGCCGCGAAGGGCTGCACCTGGGCAACGTGCTCTACCATGTGGGCGACCTGATCGACGGCCTGCACGATAAGCTCACCCAGCAAATCGGGCGGGCATTGCGGCACGACGCTTCGCGGACCGGCACGCTCGATCTCGAGTGCGACTACGAGGCCCTGGGGCAGGTCAAGGCCATTCAGTTCCTCGAACAGATTCCGGAGCTGCGCCGCGTGCTGGCGCTGGACGTACAGGCCGCATACGACGGCGACCCGGCCGTCAAAAGCCCTGACGAGGTGATCTTCTGCTACCCTGGCCAGGAGGCGGTAACCGTTTACCGCCTGGCTCACTTGCTGCATCAGCTTGAAGTGCCTCTGATTCCCCGGATGATGACGGAGTGGGCGCACAGCAAGACGGGGATCGACATTCACCCCGGGGCGCGCATTGGGCACCATTTCTTCATCGACCACGGCACGGGCGTGGTGATCGGCGAGACATGCGAGATCGGCAATCACGTGAAGCTGTACCAGGGGGTCACACTGGGAGCGCTCAGCTTTGCCACAGATGCAGACGGGCATCTGGTCCGCGGCACCAAGCGCCATCCCACGATCGAAGACCGCGTCATTATCTATGCCAATGCGACGGTGCTGGGCGGCGCCACGGTCATCGGGCACGATTCGGTGATTGGCTCCAGCGTGTGGATTACCCGCAGCGTGGCTCCGCATACTACGGTGGTGCTCGAAAAGCCTCGCCTGCGCATGCGTGCAGAGGCCGGCGAGATGCTGCAACCCGGCACTGAGTACGAGATCTGAAGACACGCCGCCGCATTCCTCACTGGCAGGCGTGGCAGGGAATCGCCGCAAAGAGGTCTGGGCAGCGGTGTCTGGGCAGAGAGGCAAGGGCAGTGGCGGTCGCAGAACATTCCAGCAGGGGCTCCTGCGCAGGAGCCGAGTCGTGGGAGCCGCGGGGGGCCCGTGTCCCACTTGCCTAGCGTCTCGTGGCGTGCCATGATCGGACGCTGAACGAGCGGAGGCCCCACCATGATCCGTGCCCTGTGCCCTTACGCCTTCTTACTGGCCATCGCCTTATGCATCCCGTGCCCTGCGTGGCGGCAGCAAACCGCCGTTGGGGCCGAGACGCCCGATCCGAGCAGTTCGACTGGCCAGCCACTCGAAGAGCAGGCGTGCACGGAGCCCATCAACTTGCTGCCCAACGGCGGTTTTGAAGAGGGAGAAGGTTCCCCCGCCCACTGGCAGCAGATCGACGGGCTTGCGACCTTCTGGGTGGAGGACGAAGATCCGGCCCGGGGAAAGGTGCTCAAGCTCGACACAGACGTGCTGCAATCTCAGGCCTACGCCTGGTGGAAAGAGATACTTGCCGGTGCCAAGCCGGACGAGGCTCCGAAGAAGCTGGCCACGCAGGAGCCCAAGTACGATACGCTGGCCGGGCTGGACGGCGTCTGGTACTACAGCGATTACATCCCCATCGAGCGAGGAAAGCTCTACTGGCTCTCGATCGACGCCAAGGGTCCGCCCCTCAAGGTTTGGCTGTTGGGCTATCCTGAAAAGCCGGACAACACCTTTGGCGCAGATCAGGGTGCCTGGCGGGAGTACCTCGAAGAATCTTCGGGCCGGGCGGCACGCCAGGAACGGGGCCACGAGATGTTCATCCACAAGTACATTTGGAAAGGGCGTCTGGAGACCGGCGGGTCCGAGACGTGGCAGACCTATTCACGGCGTGCGAAGCCCTTTGCCCCCACCAAGAACACCCCCAGGGTCAGATACGTGCGGGTGCTGATCTATGCCTATTGGCCGCCCGCCACCTATTACGTCGATAACGTCACTCTCACCGAGTACCGGCCGCCCCATGAAGATCGCTGAAATCGTCTGCCAGATCCTGCGCATCAAGAACGTGCAAGCGAAGACGGCCAGCAGCCAGGATTCGGTGCTGGTGCGCGTGCGCACCGATACGGGGCTGGAGGGCATTGGCGAGGCGGATTCTTCGCCCGAAGTTGTGCGGGCCATCGTCGATGCCCCGTTCAGCCACAATATCGCCTGCGGCCTGCGGCAGATTCTGCTGGGGCGCAATCCGCTGGAACACGAGCGTCTTTGGCAGGAGATGTGGCGCAAGACGATGTATTTTGGCCGCACGAGCGTGACGGTCACCGCCATGGCAGCCGTGGATATGGCTTTGTGGGACATCAAGGGCAAGCACTTCGGCCAGCCCATCCACCGCCTGCTGGGCGGCAAGCAGCACGATCGCATCAAGGCATACGCCTCTATTCTGTTCGGGCGAGACGGGTGCGAGACGCGGGAGATCGGCCAGCGCTGGGTCGCAGCCGGCTACCAGGCGGTGAAGTTTGGCTGGGAGCCGATGGGGCAGTCTGAAGCCCTCGATATCGAGTTGGTGCGCTCGGCCCGCGAGGGCGTGGGGGACGCCACGCTGCTCATCGACGCCGGCTGCGTGTGGGACGCACGCACCGCCCTCCGCCGCGCACACGCCTTTGCCCACTACGGCATCGAGTGGCTGGAAGAGCCGCTGCGGCCCGACGACGTGGAAGGCTACGCCTGGCTGCGCGACCGATCTCCGGTGCCCATTGCCGCCGGCGAGGAAGAGTGCGGCCGGCATGCCTTCCGCCCCTTGATCGACCGCCGAGCACTAGACGTATACCAGGTCGATCTCTCGCGCAACGGCTTTACAGACGCTGCGTACATACGTGCACGTGTAGAGGAAATCGGCGCCCGGCTGTGCAACCACTGCTACACCAGCCCCATCACCGTGGCGGCTAGCCTGCACTGGCTCTCCACCTGCCGAGATGCCTTCTTGTTCGAAGACTGCGTCGAGGATTCGCCCCTCCGCCACGAACTCACGCTCGAGCGCGTCCAGGCACGCGACGGCTGGATGGAAGTACCAGATGGCCCCGGCCTGGGCGTATCATTGAACGAAGACTTTGTACGCGAACATCTCGTGGCCGAGTCTCGCTGATGCGGCCGCGTGCAGCACAGGCTCCCTAACCCCAAGACCATGCGAACATGGCCGAAGCGGCACCTGAAAACGATGCGGTTGGGCCGCCCGTCGCGCCTTCCCCGCCGCAGTTCGGCCTGCGGGGCATGCTCTTGGCCGTGCACTTGGTATGCACGCTGCTCTCGGTACCTGGCGTCGGGCTTTTTGTGTGGCAGGCGGTAGGTCCACTAGCCGCAATTGCCGCAACGGTGATCGCGGGCCAGTGTGCCATCATGCTGCTTGTGGCCATACTTGGCTGGCTGCCGGCAAACGATGAAAAGGATAAGCCGTGCGGCGCCGGCCATTGAGCCCACGCCATGCACCGTGAGTTACGCACCGTGAATCACGCACTGTGGATCAGGCACCGTGGCCCCGGCAGCGTGTTCGATGGAGCGTGCACCATGCAGCGGAGGCGTTGAGAGATGGGGCGACGGCACCCGTGATTTGCTCCGCGTGCATAGGCCGGCCGTACTACGCTCGCCTTGCGCGGCCATGGGTGTGGGGCTTTGAAGGCTGAGCAACGCACACGAGCGGCATGTGGAGCAAACCTGCCACCGCCCACCGCGACGCAATGTTCGGCAATGCGATTTACTGTGCTCCATGCGGCGCGACATACGCCGCACCCATTGTCCTTCATCCTTGCCTATAATGGCGGCAATGAGTTTCACCACAGCCACAGAGCGCCGCCGTCTAGAAGGTCTTTCGCGCGCCGACCTGGGTCGGTATCAACTGGAGCGGCTACAGAGGCTGTTGGGGCAAATCCTGCCGGCCAATCGCTTTTACGCAGAGAAGCTGGCAGAGGTGCCCGTCCCGCCCCAAAGCCTCGACGAATTGAGCCAGTGGCCGTTTACGTACAAAGAAGAGCTGCAAGTGCCGCAGGGGGGCGAGCCGGCCAACCTGACCTGGCCGCTGGGCGAATACGTACGTTACCACCAGACTTCGGGCACGCGGGGCCGCCCGCTGGTGGTGCTCGATACGCGGCAAGACTGGGAATGGTGGCTCGATTGCTGGCAGTATGTGCTGGATGCGGCACGCGTCGAGTCGGGCGACCGCGTTTACATGGCGTTCTCTTTCGGCCCCTTCATCGGGTTCTGGAGCTGCTACGAGGCGGCGGCGGCACGCGGCTGCCTGGTGATCCCGGCCGGAGGCATGAATACGGTGGCCCGCCTGGAATTGCTGCGCGCCAGCCGCGCCACCGTGTTGTGCTGCACGCCCTCGTATGCACTTCACATGGCGGAGGTGGCTGCCGACCACAACGTGGTACCGGCAGAATTGGCGGTGCGCGTGTTGATTCTGGCCGGCGAGCCTGGCGGATCCGTACCCTCGGTGCGGCGCCGTTTGCAGCAGGCGTGGCAGGCCGAGGTCCTCGACCATGCGGGTGCCAGCGAAGTGGGGCCCTGGGGCTACGGAGATGCAACGGGGCAGGGGTTGCACGTGCTGGAAAGCGAATTCATTGCCGAGTTTCTGGCGGTGGGGAGCGGCGGGCCGGCGGGAGAGGGAGAGCTGGCAGAACTCGTGCTCACCAGTTTGGGCCGCCGGGGTGCGCCGGTGATTCGCTACCGCACGGGCGACCTGGTGCGTCCCGTGTGGCGGCACGGCCTGCGCTGCAATTTTGTGCTGTTGCAGGGCGGGGTCGTGGGCCGGGCCGACGATATGATGGTGATCCGGGGCGTGAACGTCTTTCCCAGTGCGGTGGATCAGATCCTGCGGAGCTTTCCCGAGGTGCTGGAATATCGGGCGACGGCAGAGCGGCGCGGCGAGCTGGACCACCTGCGCATCGAGGTCGAAGACAGACTGTCCGATCCGCATCGGATTGCAGAAGAGTTGTACGTGCGGCTGGGCTTGAAGGTCGAAGTGGCCAACGTCCCGCTGGGCACGCTGCCGCGCTTTGAAGGCAAGGGGCGGCGTTTCATCGACGAGCGAGAGCGATGAGTTGCTAGTTCCATGACCGGTTTTCGCGAAACACTGCCGACGCCTGCCCAGTTGGTGCGAAATCGCATTCGCGCAGGTTTGCACAAAGGCCCCACGGCTGGGCTGGCGCCTGGTTACGTGCAAGCCAATGTCGTCATCTTGCCCGAGGCGGCGGCCGACGACTTCGAGACTTTCTGCCGTTACAACCCGCAGGCCTGCCCCATCATCCGGCGGCAGCCGCCCGGCGATCCCCATCTGACTCAAGATGCCTTCCAGGCAGATATCCGCACTGACGTGCCGCGCTACCGCGTCTTCCGCCACGGGGTGCCCGAACCGCGCGAACCAACCGAGATCCGCGATCTCTGGCGGCCGGACCTCGTCACTTTTCTCATCGGCTGCTCGTTCACGTTCGAACATGCCCTTCTAGAGGCGGGATTGCCCGTGCGGCACATCGAGCAGGGCCGCAACGTCCCAATGTATCGCACCAACGTGCCCTGCCGCCCCGCCGGGCCCTTCTCCGCACCGCTGGTGGTGAGCATGCGACCCTACCGCCCTTCGGAGGTGGAACAGGTGCGCCAAGTGACTGCACGCTACACGCGCATGCACGGCGCGCCGATACACGTCGGCGACCCTGGGGCACTGGGCATCGCACACCTCTCCCGCCCAGACTTCGGCGATGCCGTAACCGTCTATGCCGACGAGGTGCCCGTCTTCTGGGCCTGTGGCGTAACGCCCCAGCTCGCCCTGGAAAGCGCCCGGCTCGAGCTGGCCATCACCCACAGCCCGGGCTGCATGTTCATCACCGACCGGCTGCATGAGCACTTTCGCGACTGAGCTGGCCATGCACCCGCCTTTTTTTGCAGGCCCCTGGGTGGTATGCTAGGCACATCCCGGTTAGGCGCCGGCAAATACGGCGGCGCCCATTGTTAGTCCCCACCCTGCCGGCCCCGCCAACACAACATCGAGGGAAACCGCATGGACCAAGACGTGCGCAAAGCATCGGGCGACAACGCAGCGGCCGCCTCGGCCGACCGCCGAACTTTTCTAAAGACCACTACGGCTGCCCTGGCCGGCGGCGTGTTGCTGGCGCGAGGTGTCCACGCCTGGGGCGATGCGCGGCTACGCATCGGGCTGGTGGGCTGCGGCGGACGCGGCAGCGGCGCCGCGGCAGACGCCTTGCGTGCCGATCCCCACACGGTGCTCACCGCCATGGGTGATACGTTCTCAGACCGGTTGGAGAGCAGCCTGAACAACCTGCAAAAGCAGTTCCCGGCAGACAGGGTGGAGGTGCCGCCCGACCGCCGCTTCGTCGGGTTCGACGCCTATCGCCAGGTGATCGACAGCGGTGTGGACGTGGTACTCTTGTGCACCCCGCCTCACTTCAGGCCGCTGCACCTAGAGTATGTCGTGCAGGCAGGCAAGCACGTGTTTGCAGAAAAGCCGGTGGCCGTCGATGCCCCCGGCATCAAACGCGTACTCGCCGCCACGGCGCTGGCCAAGGAGAAGGGGTTATGCATCGTCTCCGGGCTCTGCTACCGCTACGACCTGCCCAAACGCGAGATCATGGCACGCATTCAAGACGGCGCCGTGGGCGAGATCGTTGCCATCCATACCACGTACAACACGGGCACGCTCTGGCTGCACCCGCGCAAGCCTGAGTGGTCCGAGATGGAATACCAGGTGCGCAATTGGCTATACTACACGTGGCTCTCGGGCGACCATAACGTGGAGCAGCACGTGCACAGCCTGGACAAGGCCGCTTGGGCACTGCGGGATGCCTCTCCGCTCGCCGCCACCGGCTTGGGAGGGCGCCAGGTGCGCGTACAGCCGGAGTATGGCAACATCTTCGACCACCACGCGGTGGTCTACGAGTTCAAGCAGGGGATCAAGGTCTTTTCGTTCTGCCGGCAGCAGGCGGGTTGCAGCATCGACGTGTCGGATTACGTGATGGGCACGTTGGGCACGGCCGACCTAATGCGGCACGAGATCATCGACCGCTCCGGCAAGCGCATCTGGAAGTACGAAGGCCCGGCACCCAACATGTACCAGCAGGAGCACGACGAGCTATTCGCCGCCATCCGCTCCGGGCAGCCGATCAATAACGGTTCCTACATGGCCAACAGCAGCATGATCGCGATTCTTGGCCGCATGGCCACATACACCGGTCAGACGATCACTTGGGAAGAGGCGACGGAGTCGAAGGAGGATCTCACTCCACCGGCATACGAGTGGGGGCCCGCACCAGTGCCGACCGTGGCCATGCCCGGCATTACCCAGCTCGCGTAAGCAGACCGGCCGTACTGCACGCAATAAGAGCCTATCCCAAAATGCCAGCAGCACGGAACCTGATCCAGGCGGACGCGAAATGGAGAAGGGCCAGATAGTTTTCCGTTTTTTTCTCCCAGCGGATGAGGAGCCGTCGAAAACCTTTGTACCACGAATGGGTTCGCTCCACGACCCAGCGGCGTGCCCGGTATCCGGGGATTTGTTTTCGCTCCGCTTCCTCCTGA
>FWPU01012339.1_pt1 | contig 11387 bp, 7 predicted proteins | sample 2228361 | NCBI WGS metagenome assembly FWPU01 (sample SAMEA103939777, study PRJEB20133) | metagenome | reverse complement strand
AGCCTCCGGCTTTTGATCCCCTTCAGGGTAAACGAGACCGGTTTCCCGATACCATCTCATCCCCGTACCGGCAGGTATGAGGCGGCCCATAATCACATTTTCCTTAAGTCCCCTCAGCTCATCCCGGGCCCCGTTGATACTTGCTTCGGTAAGGACTCTGGTGGTCTCCTGGAAGGAGGCCGCAGAGATAAAGCTGTCAGTGGAAAGGGAAGCCTTGGTAATTCCCAGAAGTAAGGGCTTAGCAGTAGCAGGAGTGCCTCCCATTTTGAGAACCCGCTGATTCTCTTCCTGGAAGAGGGCCTTGTCCACATGCTCCCCTACCAAAAAGTTAGTGTCCCCAACCGTCTCAATCTTCACCCGCTTTAGCATCTGGCGAACGATCACCTCTATATGTTTATCGTTGATCTGAACCCCTTGCAAGCGGTAGACTTCCTGAATCTCGTTGACCAGGTACCTCTGGAGTTCCTGATCCCCCAGGACTGCCAAGATGTCATGGGGGTCAATCGGACCATCCATTAATGGTTCGCCCGCCTTGACCTCGTCTCCCTCCAGCACGTTGATGTGCTTTCCTCTGGGAATTAAGTACTCCTTGGTTAGGCCGCTCTCATTCCTTATGAGAATCCGACGCATACCCTTGACCATCCCCGCAAACCCTACCTTCCCGTCGATTTCTGAGATAATAGCTGCGTCCTTTGGCCTTCGAGCCTCAAAGAGCTCCGCAACCCTTGGGAGGCCTCCAGTAATGTCCTTGGTCTTGGTTGTCTCCCTGGGGATTTTAACAATAACATCACCTGCCGAGAGGACTTGGCCCTCGCTTACCATTAAGTGAGCCCCAACGGGCAGCAAGATCTTAAATCGGGTAACACCCGATTCGTCCTTTATGGAAATCCGCGGCTGCAGTTCCTCTTTTGCATGTTCTACAATCACCTTCTGGGAAAATCCGGTAACTTCATCCAGCTCCTCCTTCAAGGTGACACCCTCTATTATATCCCGGAAGTGAACCCGTCCTGGTTGTTCTGTGAGGATGGAAGTGGTAAATGGGTCCCACTCCATAAGGGTCTGTCCGGGCTTGACTTCCTTACCATCTTCTACTTTGAGTCTGGCTCCATACACGGCCTGGTAGCTTTCCCTCCTCCGGCCCTTTTCATCTATTATGTCCAGGGAACCATTCCTATTCATTACTACCAGGTCACCTTGAGCAGTCCTGGCGGTCCTCAGGTTATTGAACTTCACACTGCCTGCGCCCTTACACTCCAGGGTGGTTTGCTCTACTACCCGGCTGGCAGTACCTCCTATATGGAATGTCCGCATGGTGAGCTGCGTCCCCGGCTCTCCAATGGATTGGGCTGCCAGGACACCTACCGCTTCCCCTAATTCCACCATCTTCCCCGTGGCCAAGTTACGGCCATAGCACTTCACACATACCCCCCTCCGTGCCTCGCATGTTAGCACTGACCGGATCTTGACCTTGTTAATACCTGCATCTTCCATCTGGGCCGCCAGGGGTTCGTTAATCTCCTGGTTAGCCTGGGCCAAGACCTCCCCGGTAAAGGGGTCTCGGACATCGTCAAGGGCTACCCGGCCCAATATGCGGTCTCTGAGGGGTTGGATGATCTCGCCTCCCTCCACCAGGGGAACCACCAGGATCCCATTGGGAGTGCCACAATCCAGCTCGGTAACGATGACGTCCTGGGCTACATCCACCAGGCGGCGCGTGAGGTAGCCTGAATCCGCGGTCTTCAGGGCAGTATCAGCTAGACCCTTCCTTGCCCCATGGGTGGATATAAAGTACTGAAGCACAGTTAACCCTTCTCGAAAGTTGGCAGTAATAGGGGTCTCAATAATTTCTCCTGAGGGCTTTGCCATGAGGCCCCTCATTCCTGCCAGCTGCCTGATCTGCTGACGACTACCCCTGGCACCGGAATCGGCCATCATAAAGACAGGATTGAACTCTCCGTCTTTCATAGCCTCCAATTCCCTGAATAGCTCATCGGAGAACCTATCGCTCACCTGGGTCCAAATATCAATAATCTTATTGTATCGTTCGCCTTTAGTGATTAGACCATCCAGGTACTCCTGTTCGATCTTTATTATCTCTTTTCTGACATTCTCGATAAGCTGCTCTTTCTTTGAGGGGATGTGCATATCGTCAATGCCGATTGAAACCCCTGACCAAGTAGCATAGCGAAAGCCCAGGTCCTTCATGGCATCCAAGAGTTTCACGGTCTCGCTGTTCCCCAGGAGATAGTAACACTGGGCCACAAGCCTGGTGACCTCCTTACGGTTCATTTCAACGTTGACAAAGCGCAGTTCCGGGGGGAGAATTTCGTTGAATAGGACGCGACCAACGGTAGTATCCAGAATCTCCCCATTCCAGCGGACCTTAATCCTGGCCAGCAGGCCCACCTCTTCCGCATCGTAAGCGCAGCGTACCTCCTCCACACTAGAGAAAAGTCGCCCTTCCCCTTTCTCACCAACCCTGGCCTTGGTGAGGTAATAGCAGCCGAGGACAATATCCTGAGTGGGGGCTGCTAATGGGGAACCACTGGCAGGGGAAAGGATGTTATATGGGGCCCACATTAAAACTCGGGCCTCGAGCTGGGCCTCAGGGGAAAGGGGGACATGGACTGCCATCTGGTCGCCGTCGAAATCGGCATTGAAAGAGGCGCAAACAAGGGGATGGATCTTAATTGCCTCTCCTTCTACCAGGACAGGTTCAAAGGCCTGGATCCCAAGGCGGTGGAGGGTGGGTGCTCGGTTAAGGAGGACAGGGTGCTCCCTTATCACCTCTTCCAAAGCATCCCATATCTCGGGCCGGCCCTTTTCTACCATCTTCTTGGCACTCTTGATAGTAGCTACCTGTTCGGTGTTCTGAAGCAATTTATGGAAGATAAAGGGCTTAAAGAGCTCCAGGGCCATTCTTTTGGGCAATCCACATTGATGGAGCTTGAGTTCCGGACCTATAACAATCACGGAACGGCCCGAATAGTCTACCCTTTTGCCCAGGAGGTTCTGACGGAAGCGCCCCTGCTTTCCTTTTAGCATATCCGATAGAGACTTAAGAGGTCGGTTGTTTTGACCCTTCAGGGCCCTACCTCGGCGACCATTATCAAAGAGGGCATCTACCGCCTCTTGGAGCATCCGCTTTTCGTTTCGAATGATAATATCAGGCGCTTTGAGCTCGATAAGCCTTTTCAGCCGGTTGTTCCTGTTAATCACGCGGCGGTAAAGGTCATTAAGGTCAGAAGTAGCAAATCGCCCGCCATCCAATGGAACTAGGGGCCGGAGTTCTGGCGGGAGGACGGGAATAACCTCTAAGACCATCCATTCGGGTTTGTTCCCGGAGTTCAGAAAGGCCTCCACGATCCTCAACCTCTTTACAATCCTCTTCCTGGTCTGCTGGGAGGTTTCCCTCATCATCTGATTCCGGAGGGACTCAGCAAGGGCTTTTACATCCACCCTTTTTAAGAGTTCCCGGATGGCCTCAGCCCCTATGCCCGCATTAAACTCCTTCCCGAACTCTTCCTGGAGCTTCCTGTAGCGTTCCTCGGTGAGGAGTTCCTTCTCCTTCAAGGGCGTCTTACCAGGGTCTATAACTACGTACTCTTCGAAGTATAGAACTTTCTCCAAGTCTCGGAGGGACATGTCCAGGAGGTACCCTATCCTAGATGGAATGGATTTGAAGAACCATATATGGACCACCGGGGAAGCCAGTTCAATATGACCAAGGCGCTGACGCCTCACCTTAGATCGAATGACCTCAACCCCACACTTATCACAGACCACCCCTCGATGCTTGATGCCTTTGAATTTGCCACAGTTACACTCCCAGTCTTTTGTAGGACCAAAGATCTTGGCACAGAATAGGCCATCTCGCTCCGGCTTGAAGGTTCTATAATTTATGGTCTCGGGCTTTTTCACCTCACCATGAGACCAGGAACGGATCTTCTCTGGTGAGGCAAGGCCAATTCGGATAGCCCTGAAGCTGGTAGGATCAAGGGGTTTTTCATCAAAAAAACCAAAAAACTTGTTCAATTTTGTTTCCTCCCTTTCCCATTCACTCCCTAATGAGTTCTACATCAAGGGCAAGGCTCTGAAGCTCCTTCACCAGAACATTGAAGGACTCTGGAAGGCCGGGCTCAAGGACACCCTCTCCTTTAACAATGGATTCATACATCTTTGTCCGTCCTACCACATCATCGGACTTAACTGTAAGAATCTCCTGAAGGGTATGGGCGGCACCGTAAGCCTCCAGAGCCCAAACCTCCATCTCTCCAAAGCGCTGGCCACCGAACTGGGCCTTACCCCCCAGAGGCTGCTGGGTAACCAGGGAATAGGGCCCAATGGAACGAGCGTGAATCTTATCGTCTACTAAATGGGCAAGCTTCATCAGGTAGATATAGCCTACGGTCACCTCCTGATGGAATGGCTTGCCAGTCCTTCCATCGTAAAGGACGGTCTTCCCACTAGCAGGTAAATTTGCCTTCCTCAATAGGTCTTTTATCTCCTTCTCAGTAGCCCCATCGAAGACAGGGGAAGCTACCTTTAGGCCCAGGGCCTGAGCTGCCCACCCCAGGTGGGTCTCCAGGATTTGACCAACATTCATTCTAGAAGGAACCCCCAAAGGGTTCAGAACTACCTCCACGGGTGTGCCATCCGGGAGATAGGGCATATCCTCTTCGGGGAGGATTTTGGAAATTACCCCTTTGTTTCCATGCCTTCCAGCAATCTTGTCTCCAACAGAGAGCTTGCGTTTCATGGCCACATACACCTTTACCATCTTGAAAACGCCAGGAGGTAGCTCATCCCCTCTTCTAAGGCGCCCCAATCTATCCTCCAAGATGGTATGGAGCATATGGATCTGGTTATCGGCGGAGTCAATCAGGCAATTTATGCGGTGCTGGGTCTCCTCATTCATGGCCCTGGCCACATCTACTAGTTCTTCATGGGATAGGCCTTCTAAAATCTCAGGAGTAACCCTCTGCCGCTTCTTTAAAAGAACCTTTTGAGTCCCTTTGAGTTTTATGTCCAGGTTAGCCGTCTTTCCCACTAAGAGTTCTCGGATCTTATTATCCCTTTCAGAAGAAATAATGGTAATCTCGTCCTCAAAATCCCTCTGAAGGCGGGCTGCTTCCTCATCCTCAATGCTCTTAGCCCGTTCGTCCTTGTCCACTCCCTTTCGGGAAAAGACCTTTACATCCACCACGGTCCCATAGATGCCCTGGGGGACATAGAGGGAGGCGTCCCGAACGTCTTCCGCTTTTTCCCCAAAAATGGCCCTCAAGAGCCTCTCCTCAGGGGTCAATACTGTCTCCCCTTTAGGGGTAACCTTCCCCACCAGGATATCCCCTGGTTTGACCTCAGCCCCAATCCTTATAATGCCGCTTTCATCCAGGTCCTTAAGGGCATCTTCGCCCACATTAGGGATATCCCGGGTTATCTCTTCCCTTCCTAGCTTTGTATCTCTTGCTTCTATCTCGAACTCCTCGATATGGATAGAGGTATACCGATCGTCTTTTACCAGGCGCTCGCTAATAAGGATGGCATCCTCAAAATTATAACCACCCCAGGGCATGAATGCCACCAGCACGTTCTGGCCAAGGGCTAGCTCCCCATTGTGGGTTGCAGGCCCATCAGCGATGACCTGGCCCTTTTCTACCCTATCCCCTTTGTTCACCATGGGCCTCTGGTTAATACAGGTATTCTGATTGGAGCGCTGAAACTTCTGTAGGGTATATGTGTCCACCCCGGCACTATCGCCATCCTCACCTATAGCCCGGATTATGATTCGCTCTGCGCTAACACTCTCTACAATCCCGGACCGCCTAGCCACCACTACAGCCCCTGAGTCCTTGGCCACCACGAATTCCATCCCTGTCCCAACTATTGGCGAGGTTGGTCGTAGGAGGGGAACGGCTTGTCTTTGCATGTTGGCACCCATCAAGGCTCGGTTAGCATCATCATGCTCCAAGAACGGGATAAGGGAGGTGGAAACCCCAACCAACTGTTTTGGGGAAACGTCCATATAGTCGATCTTTTCCCTGGGGACCATAACGAAATTGCCTCCACTCCTAGCCGAAACCCTCTCCCTAACAAAGTAGCTATTCTCGTCCAGTTCTGCATTGGCCTGGGCTATAACAAACTTTTCTTCCACATCCGCGGTTAGATACTCTATCTCATCTGTCACTCGACCTTCTCTGACTTTCCGGTAGGGGGTTTCTATGAAACCAAAGTCGTTTACTCTGGCGAAAGTACTCAGGGAGGAAATGAGACCCACATTGGGACCCTCCGGGGTCTCAATGGGACACATCCTTCCATAATGAGTAGGATGGACATCCCGGACTTCAAAGCCCGCCCTTTCTCTGGAAAGGCCTCCAGGGCCTAAGGCCGAAAGGCGCCTCTTATGGGTAAGTTCGGCTAGGGGATTTGTCTGGTCCATGAACTGAGAGAGCTGAGAGGAACCAAAAAACTCCTTCAATGCAGCGGTGACCGGCTTGGCATTGATCAGGTCATGAGGCATAAGGGTGTCCAGCTCCTGGGTGCTCATCCTCTCCCTTACTGCCCGCTCCATCCGAGCAAGACCAATCCTGAACTGCTCCTCAAGGAGCTCTCCGGCAGAGCGCACGCGGCGGTTGCCCAGGTGGTCAATGTCGTCTACTGAACCCTCCCCGTGCTTTAATCTAATGAGATAGTGGATGATGGTCACAATATCCTCACGCCGGAGGACCCGGACATCCAGGGAAACATCCATTCCCAGCTTGGTGTTCATCTTGAAACGCCCTACCTTGGAAAGGTCGTATCGCCTGGGATTGAAAAAGATATTGTTCAGGAGAGCACGGGCACTCTCGATAGTAGGTGGGTCTCCGGGCCGCATTCTCCGATAGATCTCCACCAGGGCCTCCTCTTCCGAATGAGTAGAATCCCGGAGAATGGTCTACCTTATCTCATATTTCTCGTTTTCTTCCTTGTTTGCAAAAAAATAAAAAAAAAATATTCCCCTTTTAAAGATCAGGTCCAATCCCTCGGGCGTTAGTTCTCTGGCGGACTCCAGTAGAACCTCACCAGTCCCCTCATCCACCACATCAGCAGCCAGGACCCGACCAAGGAGGTCTTCAGCATCTATCGGGATTTCTTGGATTTGAGATGCCTGGATTCTCTTTAGGGCTGCTTTGCTTACCTTTTTTCCTGCAGACAGGATAAGTTCTCCCGATTTAGGGTCCACAATGTCCTGGCTTACCCTAAAGCTCAGGACCGAGGGGGAACCCAATTTAAGGGCCAGGTCCCTCTTTTTTCCAACGATAACCGCATCCCTATCATAAAAGAGGCCGAGAATCTCTTCGTTAGAGCCATATCCTATAGCCCTAAGCAAAACGGTGACCAGGAACTTTCTTCTCCGATCGACACGGACGTAGAGGATGTCATTTCCATCAAACTCAAACTCTAGCCACGAACCCCTGTAGGGGATGAGGCGAGCAGAGTAAAGGAGCTTGCCACTTGAATGAGTCTTTCCCCCATCGTGGTCAAAGAATACCCCTGGGGAACGGTGGAGCTGACTTACTACTACCCTCTCTGTTCCATTAATGATAAAGGTGCCATGTTCGGTCATCAGGGGGATTTCCCCCATGTATACCCCCTCTTTCTCCTTTATCTCTCGTATACTTTTTGATTCTCCTCCGGCCCCTTTGTCCCAGACCACCAACTTCAAAGTGACCTTTAGAGGAACAGAGTATGTCATCCCCTTCTCACGGCACTCTTCGGGGGTATACTTCGGAGCTCCAAACTCGTACTTTTCAAATTCCAGAGAGGCCGAATCCTCATAGTCAGTTATGGGGAATACGCTAGTAAAGACCCCCTGTAGACCCGAGTCCTCCCGTTCTTCGGGACGTCTGTCCTTTTGCAAGAACTGCTCGTAAGAACGCCTCTGAATTTCGATAAGGTCGGGGATAGAGATAACTTCCGGGATTTTAGCAAAATTAATTCTCTCCCCCCTAGGTATGGCCTTTACAATTGCCATTGTGTTGGTTCTCCTCCAAACGTAGGGGCCGACCTCCGGGCACACGCCTTTGGCGGGTCGGGCCCTAGGGCGGGGACAGAGCCCCGCCCCTACTCATTTAATTTCCACGGTGGCCCCGACGGCCTCCAATTTGGCCTTTATATCCTGGGCTTCCTTTTTAGAGATCCCTTCCTTTACAGGCTTAGGGGCCCCTTCCACTAAGTCCTTGGCCTCCTTTAATCCCAGACCCGTAATAGCCCTAACCTCTTTGATGACCTGAATCTTCTTATCCCCTGGACCCGCCAAAATTACCGTGAATTCTGTCTGTTCCTCGACTGCTGCTGGGGCTGTGGGAGCACCAGCAGGTGATACACCAGCGACAAATGCTGCCTGGGAGGCCGAAATCCCATATTTGGCCTCCAGGGCTTTCACCGCCTCATGCAGCTCGAGGACAGTCCAGCTATCAATGGACTCGAGGAAATCGGCTACCGTTACCTTTGGCATCTTTTACCTCCTAAAAATGGAATCTAAAAACTCTAAGATTGGGTCCCCTCCTCTTTTTCCTTTAGGGACCGGATGACATCCAGTGTAGCCACAAAAGACCGTAAAGTTCCCTGAAGCACGCTTACCATCCTTCTTAAAGGGGTATGCATAGAACCCACCAAATGAGAGAGGAGCTCCCCTTTAGGGGGTAACTCAGCTATGGCATGCACTTCTTTCTCTCCGAAGAGCCTTCCCTCCAGATATCCCGCCTTTATTTTTAGATTGGGTCGGCTCTTGGAAAAGCTGGAGATGATTTTGGCCGGAGCTATGGGATCTTCATAACTCCAGGCCACAGCCGTAGGGCCAAAAAAATAGGGACCAAGAACCTGAAGGGAGGTTTCACGGGTAGCAATCCTGGCCAGGGTGTTTTTCACCACTTGATACTCCACTGAGTTCTTTCGGAGCTGGTTTCTGAGATCCGTGATCTCAGCTACCGTGAGCCCCTGATAATCAGTAAGCAAAGCGCATTTAACTTTGAGGAATTTATCCCGAAGCTCTATGACCTTCTCTTTTTTAGCAACTATCCTCACTCATTCCTCCTGACTAAAACCCATATTTAAGCCCCAAAAACTGATTTAAATGTCATGCCCTTCCAATGGAAATGCCAATGTTAGGGTCTACCTTAACGCTGGGCCCCATGGTGGAAGTAACAGCAATACCCCTAATGTATCTCCCTTTGGCAGTAGAAGGCTTAGCCCTCAAAAGGGCCTCAAGGATAGCCTGGGCATTTTCTGTGAGCTGGCTCACAGAGAATGAGGCCTTCCCGAATGGGGCGTGGATTATCCCTAACTTATCTACCCGAAATTCGATCTTACCTCCTTTAAACTCCCTTACAGCCCTGGCCACATCAAAAGTAACCGTTCCTGTCTTGGGATTAGGCATAAGCCCTCTTGGGCCAAGGATCTTTCCCAATCGGCCCACCTGGCTCATTACATCCGGAGTGGCAATTACGCGATCAACCTCCAACCACCCCTTTTGGATTCTCTCAATGAGGTCCTCGCATCCTACAAAATCAGCCCCTGCAGTCTCTGCTTCCTTTTCCTTCTCCCCCTTAGCAAACACCAGGACTCGAACTGGTTTACCGGTCCCATGGGGAAGAACCACAGTACCACGGACAATCTGATCAGCCCGCTTAGGGTCTACACCCAGGCGCACAGCTATCTCCATTGTTTCGTCAAACTTGGCCTTGGCCACTGATTTTACCAATTCAATGGCCCTCTCCAGGCTACATAGTCCAGCCTCTACTACGGCCGCTGATGCTTCCCTATACCGTTTCCCCGGTCGTCCCATTCCTTTTCCCCTTTTATAAAGTTAACGGTTGACGGTTCCCAGATGTAGCGCCGCAGTTCATCTGCGACGTTTTCGTCGGAGACAAGCTCCGACGCTACTACAGGACCATGAACAGGGAACGGTGAACTATGAAATAACTTCGATCCCCATACTGCGGGCTGTGCCCTCTATGATCTTGACTGCTGAATCCAGATCCAGGGCGTTTAGGTCAGGCATCTTTGTCCTGGCAATCTCCTCGACCTGCTTCTTTGTAACCTTCCCCACTTTTATTCGATTTGGCTCATTGGAGGCCTTGGCAATTCCAGCAGCTTGTTTGAGAAGAACTGCTGCCGGAGGGGTTTTGGTAACAAAGCTAAAAGAGCGGTCAGAATAAACCGTTATTACCACAGGGATAATAAGGCCCTCATGGCTCTCAGTTTGAGCATTGAATGCCTTACAAAACTCCATAATGTTGACCCCATGTTGACCTAGAGCAGGACCCACCGGCGGTGAAGGATTGGCCTTCCCTGCCGGAACTTGGAGCTTAACAACAGCTGTAATTTTTTTGGCCACAATTTACTCCTTTAGTTTAAAGGTATTGGCCTATCTGCTCTTGGCTCTGAGTAAATACATCAATCCTCGAATAATCTGACCCCTGACTGCTGACCCCTGAGAGCTCGTCATACCCGTTCTACCTGCAAGAATTCCAGGTCTACCGGAGTAGTTCGGCCAAAGATGCTCACCATAACTTTTAACCTCCCTTTCTCCGGTTTCACCTCCTCAACAATCCCTGTAAAATTAACAAAAGGACCATCGATGACCCGGACGGTCTCCCCTTTAATAAAAAGGGCTTTACGCTTTGGTTTCTCCGCTCCAATTGCCACCTGTTCGAGGACAGCCTGGACCTCCTCATCAGGGATAGGCATAGGCCTGGTGCCAGGGCCTACAAAACCCGAAACTTTTGGAGTATTTTTAATCAAATACCAGAGGTCATCGGAAATATCCATTCTGATAAGGATATAGCCAGGAAAGAACTTTTTAGAAGATATTCTCCGCTTTCCTTTCTTAAGCTCCATCACCTGTTCAGTGGGAATAAGAATCTGAGAAATCCGGTCTGAAAGCCCCCGGGCAGCGACCCTTTGTTCAATACTGGCCTTGACCTTATTCTCAAATCCGGAATAAGTGTGAATTACATACCAGTTATGCTCCATCTCTTTATCCTTAAATCCATTATCCAAAGAGAGAGCCTCAGCGGATTATGTAGCTCAAGATTTTCTGTAACGAGAGGTCCACCAGGCCTAAGAAGAATGCTATAATAAAAACACAAACTATAACTACGGCCGTTGAACCTATGATTTCCTTTTTCTGGGGCCAGGTAACCTTTCTAAGCTCGCTCCTGACCTCCTTCAAGAAGCGATTAATATTTTCCCAGTATTCTCGAATGCGCTCCAACGCCTAATGCCTAAACAACAGTTAACAGTTGAATGATCGAATTTCCCGTGGTTTCTGTCAACCGTGAACCGTCAACTGTGAATTATATTGGCAGGCCTGGAGGGATTCGAACCCCCAACCCGTCGCCCGT
>FWPU01012338.1_pt1 | contig 11387 bp, 10 predicted proteins | sample 2228361 | NCBI WGS metagenome assembly FWPU01 (sample SAMEA103939777, study PRJEB20133) | metagenome | reverse complement strand
CGATCGCCCGCTTGGGCAGATTGGGGCTGCCAACCAAGGCCATTGCGGTGACAACGTTCGCGCAGGATGAGCTGGTGCTGCAAGCCATGCGCGCCGGGGCGCGGGGATATCTGCTCAAGGACGCCAGTGCCGAGGAGCTCGCCACAGCCGTGCGAATCGTCAACGCGGGTGGCACCCTTCTCACACCGCTTATCGCCAGGAAGCTCACCGAAGGGCTGGCCTCGCAGGAGCGATTGACAGCCCGTGAGCGGCAGGTGCTCACCCTGCTGGCGCGTGGCTTGCCGGACAAGGAGATCGCCACGGAGTTGCGCGTCAGCGTCAAAACGGCGAGCTTTCACGTGGCGAAAATTATTGGCAAGCTTGGAGCGTTGAACCGGGCCGATGCGGTGCGCCTGGCGTTCGAGCGCGGATTACTCACCGATGGATAGCGGTTCATGCCCGTGAGCGCGGATCGAGTGCATCACGCAGGCCATCGCCGACCAGATTGAATGCCAGCACCGCGAGCAGGAGCGCCAGCCCTGGCCCAAGCGCGAACAGCGGTGCGTCCTGCAAGTAGACCGTTCCGTCACGGATCATCTGCCCCCAAGTTGGCGTTGGCGGGGGCACGCCAAGCCCAATGAAGCTCAGGCTGGCTTCCAATCGGATGGCCGAAGCAGTCCAGAGGCTGCCAAGGACGATCAGCTCCCCAAGCACGTTGGGCAGGATATGCACTCGCAAAATCCGGGCATTGCCCACACCCAGCGCACGCGCTGCATCAACGAAGTCCCGTCTTTTGACCGAAAGGGTGGGGCCATGTGCTAGCCGGGCAAAACGGGGAGCGATGGTGAGACCGATTGCCAAGATCATTTTCCAGAGCCCCGGCCCCAATACCGCTAGCACCAGGAGTCCTGTGATAAGGTCTGGAAACGAGAGCAGAATATCCACCAGTCTCATCAGACCGGCTTCGATCCGGCCACCAAAGTAGCCGGCGGCAACGCCGATCGCCGTGCCGAGAATCCCGCCGAAGGCCACGGCAAACACGCCAACCTGCAAGGCGATGCGGGTGCCATAAATGACGCGCGAAAAGATGTCCCGCCCGTAATCATCGCGGCCGAAGGGATTCGCCCAGCTCGGTGATTGGAGCCGGAGACGGATGCTTTGCTTCGTTGGATCTGCTGGGGCAAGCAACGGGGCAGCGATGGCCACGGCAACGATCAGGACGACCATGACGAGGCCCACGACCGCCGTCCGGTTCTGGCGGAACGTCCGCCAGGCACGCTCTCGCTGCGAAATCAGCCGGGGACCGGCCAGCGTTTGCACAGGTGCGGCCGCCTGGACCATCACTGAAACCTCACCCGTGGATCAACAAGCGTGTAGACGATATCCGTGATCAAGTTGATGATGATGATGATCAACGCATAGACAACCATGATGGATTGCAATGCGGTGTAGTCGCGCTGCTTTGTTGCTCCCACCATCAGCTTGCCCAATCCAGGCCGGGCGAACACTTCTTCGACGACGACTGAGCTGCCAATCAGGCTAATCGCGAAGATTCCGATCAGGGAGACAATCGGGATGAGACCGGCGCGCAACGCATGGCGGACGAGCACCACCCGCTCGGTGAGCCCTTTAGCCCGCGCAGTCCGAATGAAATCGTCGCTCAGCATGCCGATCATCACCGAGCGGGTCATGCGGGCCATGTACGCGGTCTCGATGAGCCCGAGCGCGAGCGCCGGTAGGATGAGATGCTGAAGATGCTGACCCGGCTGGGAGAACTCGGCGGCTCCCACCGACGGGAGAAGACCAAGCTTGACCGCGAACAAGAACATCAAAATGATCCCGAGATAAAACGCTGGGAGGGACAAGCCAAGCAGCGAGAAGACGCGACCAAGATCATCAACGATCGTATTGCGGCGAACAGCCGTAACAACTCCGATTGGCACACCAAGCGCCAGGCCAACCAGGATCGCGGCCACGGTCAGCTCAATGGTGTAGGGCAGCACGAAGCGGATCTGCCCGCTGATCGGTTTCCCCGTGATAAGTGATTTGCCAAGATCGCCTCGTGCCAGGTCTGCCAGGAACGTCAGGTATTGTTTCCAGAGCGGCTCATTGAGCCCCATGCGCTCTCGGAGAGCCGCCACCGCCTCTGCCGAAGCGTAATCGCCAAGCGCTGCCGTTGCCGGATCGCCTGGCGCAACCCGGACAATGAAGAAGATGACCGTCAGGACTGCCAGCAACGTTGGAATTGCCAGAAGCAACCGTCTGAGAATGTAGCGCATCATAAGCGATCTTCCGCCTGCAGGATGTGAGTGAGAAGGGGCTCAAGCTACCAGCAGCATTGCGCCTGCCGGCCCGGACGTTCCGTGTCCGAGTCCCTGAGTCTCCGGAGCGTTGTGAGCGCGACAGCAACCCCGGTGCGACCAAGTAGTCCGTGGAATGGGCTCGGGGCGCCGAACTATCGCATCACTGGGCAGGGAGCCCACTGCTGAGCGAGAGCAGGGTTCCCTGCCCCCGGAGCGCGTTCACACCGCGGTAGGCCGGGGAGGGTGACTGCGCAGTGCCTCCCCGGCCTGGAGCGCTTACGACCGGCTAATCGTCGTCTGCTCCGTGATCTGCGGATACAGTGCCAGGCTCGAAATGAGCTCATGCCCATAATCTACGGCGGTTGTTCGCGCGTAGACCTGGTTTGTGAACAGGATCGGGTAGGCCGCGACATCCCGGAGAATCTGCTCGTTTGCTTGCTTCCAGAGCTCAACCTGCTTCTCCGGATCCGTCTCGTACCGCGCCTGCTCGATCAGATCGTCAATCTTGTCATAGTGCGAGAAATTGGTATCGGGCTTTGCTCCGGTGACGACGATCGAATCTGAGTGGAAGAAGCGAGTGAGATATGCATCCGCATTGGGACGCCAGGCCACATAAATCACGATCGGGTTGACATCCTTGCGGATCTGCTCGTGCATCGTCGCATGGGCCACGACGTTGAGCTTAATCTCGATGCCGATCTCAGCAAGCTCTGCTTGCAAGACCTCGTAATTCTTGCGATAGACCGGCATTTCAGACGTAATAAGCTCGACGCTAAACCCATCGGCGTACCCCGCCTCCGCCATGAGCGCCTTGGCCTTGTCTAGATCCTGCTCATAGAGCACACCCCGGGCCTCGGCTTCCTCACGAGTCAGCCCGCCGGGCAAAAGCTGCGCCGGAACGACCGAGTAGACCGGCTCGGCGATGGGGGCGCCAAAGAGCGCCACATGGTTATCCCGGCTGATCGCGTAAGCGATTGCCTGTCGCACGAGCAGGTTATCAAACGGAGGCTTTGTGACATTGATATTGACAAACGACACCTCGCCGACACCGAAGACATCGGCCTTGAGAGTGCCTGTCGCGTTGATGCGCTCGACCCACTGCGCTTCTGGCAATCCCTCCGCGACGTCAAGATCGCCCGCTTGCAGACCGAGCTCACGGCTGGAGACATCCGGCATGAACCGCAGCTCGACACCCGCGAGCTTCGGCGCGCCGCGGAAGTACTGGTCAAACGCCACAAGCTTGATTGCGGTTTGCGGCGTGTATTCCTGGAACATGAATGGCCCGGTGCCGACCGGGTGCGTCTTGAACGCCTCGTCGCCCATGGCCTCGATGGCCTTGGCGCAGACAATGAACCCACCCGCGTAATCCGCGACTTTCGGCAGGAACAGGGTGGGAGAGAGCGGGCGTTCGAGCGTGATCCGTACCGTGTACTGGTCCACCTTTTCGAAGGTCATGCCGGTATATTCCCCGGCAAAGGCTGACCGGTCTTTGTTTGCCGATTTTTGCAAGGAATAGACAACATCGTCAGCGGTCAGCTCGTACGACTCCGTCTGCGGGCCAGGATGGCACATCACCCCCTGGCGCAGCTGGAACGTCCAGGTCTGCTTGCCATCGGCCGTCGTCTCCGGCTCTGGCACCGTGGTGGCAAGGTCGGGCTCGATCACGGCGCTATTGCCGGGCTGGTACCGGACGAGCCCGTTGAAGACCATATCGACCACTGTGCGGTCGTTGGTGCTGCTGGCGAAATGGGGGTCGAGTGTGCCGAGATCAGCGGCGTTGAGGCCATAGCGCAGCGTCGGTCGCTCAGTATCCTGGGCGGCGACACGAACCTGCCCAGCAAGCATTGGTAGGACAAGGAGTAGCGCAATCGTCACGGCCAGCGCTGGTCGAATCCTCATGCTTCCCTCCTTAGCCGCGGGATGCGGCGCTGCATCACATCTGATCCAGACATTGGTGGCGCCATTGCCGGTCGCTGGATCCCCTCCTGACAATCATCCTCCTTTCTCGCTCAAAGGCTGGTTGGACAGTGAGTATAGGATCTCTCTTGCCCGCCGGGCTAGCCTGCCGGCAGCCTAGAGATGACCTCTAATGGCATTCCCGTGCCGGTGACCTCATGGACTCTGGGCAGATGCTTGAAGCTGGTAGCGGACACTGGATAGATGGAGGAAGGCATTGAACTCGTCGCGCTCGCAGGCCGTGTCGCCCGGGACGACTGACCGCGGCCGAAGAGGATGCTAATATTGAGTTCGTTATCTAAATCTATAAAATAGCTGCGACACGCTGCGACGGGCGACAGCGGTACTTTGGAGCTTGACGAACCAGCCGGTCGCTGGTAAGGTAAGCTGGTCAGACCACATACCAGACTGGCACATGAGGCGGTGAAGCGATCATGCTGGTTCGAGATGTCGAATTCCTGGGCTTGCGCTCATCCCTGCCGCAGCCTGCCAGCTTCTCTTGGGGAAGTGCAGCCGCGCGCAATGTTGGCCTGATTCGTGTCGTGACCGAGGATGGCGTCACAGGCATCGGTGAGACAAGTGTGACCTTCCCCCTCTGGAGCCTGGAGGAGCGCGCCTTGACCGTCCGGGAAGGGCTCCGGCCACTCGTCCTCGGCCGCGATGTCTCGGATATCGGCGCGACCATCGAGGAGCTTCAACGCACCCTTGGCCGTCTCGCCCCGCTCTGGTCGCCGGTTGCGATTCACGCCTCGATCGGAGCGTTTGAGCTGGCGCTGTGGGATGCGCGCGGAAAGTATGAAGGGCGCCCACTTTATACCCTCCTTTCCGGTGCGCCGGCTGTCGCGCCAGCGCTCAATCCGGTCCCCTTATACGCGGTCGGCTTTACTGGCGGGGAAGCGCAAATCGCTGAGCAAGCCTGCGCCGCGCTCGAGGCCGGATTTGCCGCTGTCAAAATCCGTGCCGGCTTTGGCCGCGATCGCGACCTTGGCCTGCTTGATGCCCTGCGCGCTGTCATTCCCGACATGCGACGCGTGCTTGTCGACGCGAATATGGCCTGGAGCCGGCACGAGGCCCGCGAGATGATCGCAGCCATGAGTGATTACGGTGTTGGGTGGATCGAAGAGCCGGTCGTTTGCGACGACGTGGAGGGACTGGCAGCGCTCCGCAAAGCATCGCCCGTTCCGATCGCCGCCGGCGAGAATGCTTATGGGCGGGAGGCGGGGCTCCGCTTGCTTCATGCTGAGGCCGTCGACGTGATCATGCCCGATCTTGCCCGGTGCGGCGGCATTGGCAACGCCCGCGCCGTGGTTGCTGCTGCTCGAGCCCGCGGCATTCGCTACAGCCCGCATCACTACGCATCCGACGTTGGCTTCATCGCCAGTTTGCATCTTTGCGCCGCCGAGCCGGGTGCGCTGCACGTCTTGCGTGACACTAGCCCGTGGCCGCTGCGCCATGAGCTCTTGACAACACCCGCGCGGATCGAGCACGGGCGCGCGTGGTTACCACAGGGTCCTGGTCTTGGCATCGAGCTCAACGACGATGCCATCCAGCGATATCGGATCGTCTAGCGCCGGTGCGGACCGGCGGGACATTGGAGGCATTCGTAGAGGAGAGGCAGTATGACGCGGGCAACCCCTCGCTCACTCCGTGATCTGGTACTCGCGCGCGCCAACCGGCGGCACTTTCTCCGGTCTGCAATCATCGCTGGCGTGGCTGGTCCGACGATCATCCGGCGCGACCATGCGGCGGCGCAGGACGCGACACCCGCCCCGCTTGAACTTCCTCGCTTCGATGGCCAAACGCTGAATTTCATGATCATCCAACCGCACAAAGTCACCGGTGACCTGCTCAAAGCTGACTTCGAAGCGGCCACTGGCGCGACGGTCAATCTCACCACCGTGCCCTACGACGAGGTTCAGGCCAAAGCGATTCTGGATGTTCAGTCGGGCGCGAATCAGTTCGACGTGTTTGATTACTGGTACACCACCATCGGGGCGCTTGCCTCCCAAGGCATCATCGAGGATCTTACGGATTGGATCGCCAGCGACCCCGAGATTGATCCAGCAGACTTCATCCCGAGCATCTACGACGTCTATACGCTGTATGACGGGAAACGCTGGGGGCTCCCCTACGATGGCGATACGCATGTGCTCTTCTACAACGCCGAGATCTTCAGCCAGCTTGGCTTGAGTGCCCCAGTGACTTGGGACGACTACCTCAACGCAGCAAAAACAATTACCGAGGCTGGGTTAAAGACGGCCGATGGCCAGCCGATCTACGGCGCCGCCGTGATGGGGTTCAAGGCGCCCATCATTCTTGGCTCCTCGTTTGCCAATCGCCTGGCAGGCTTCGGCGGCTCCTTCCTCGATGCTGACGGCAACCCGGCGCTTGACACCGACGCGGCGATCCAGGCAACGCAAGCGCTGATCGACGTCGCGCCGTACGCCTTGCCAACGCCGCTTGAGACCGCCTTTGAGCAAGCGCTCCCAGCGTTCCTCAGCGGGCAGGTGGCCATGCAGGAGTTCTGGACCGACCTCGGTGTCTACGCGCAGGACCCTCAAGGCTCGAAAATCGTCGACAAGTGGGACGTGGTGCAAATGCCGTATGGTGGCAACAATACCACGCACGTCGCGCCGCTCAATGCGGGTTTCGGATTCGCCGTGTCATCCGGATCTAAGAACAAGGATCTTGCCCGGTGGTTCATCAAGTTCGCCACGAGCAAGGCATTCCACCTCAAAATGCTGCTCACAACGGGGAGTGGCATTGATCCGATGCGCCTGTCAGGATTGAATTCCCCAGAGTACAAAGCCTTTGCGCCAAAGGTCCAAGCGGCGGCATCTGCTGCGCTTTCTGGCGTCTTGCCCTGGCCGACGATCCCACAATCACCGGATTTGATGACCAAGCTTGCGGACGAACTGGCGCTGGCGTTGCAGGGCAACCAGGACGCCGAACAAACGATGAAGAACGTTCAAGAGGCATGGAGACAGATCCTTGGCGCGTAATGCCGGCCGGGGCCACGGCCGCTCCTGCGTGAGGGCAGGCCGTGGCCTCGCTCCCAGGTCATTCGTCTACCTTCGCGGGGAAGGGTTCTCGCCATCATGGCCCTCAGCGCTGCTACAATAAGGATCCGCTTTTCCACCCGGCGGATGGGGCCGCGGCTCTTGGTGGTGCCGCTGGTGCTCGGCCTTCTGGTCTTCGCCATCTATCCCCTCGTCTATCTCCTGGTGCTTTCGGCGTCCAAGTCCGCGCTGGGCAACACGTTTCAAGCCTGGGTCGGTTTCGGCAATTACCGGGCTGCTCTGACTGACACCGTGTTCACCCACGCCCTTGTTCGTTCCGTCGCGTTTGCCATGTCTGTGTCTGCCGTCGAGATGCTGATGGGTGTTGCGGTCGCACTCCTGCTCCATCACGCACGCCGCGGTGGCCACCTCATCCGCACCTTGATCCTGCTTCCGCTTATGACGCCCCCGATCATGGTAGCGACGGCCTGGAAGTTGATTTTCCATCCAACTGGTGGCTTGCTGAACGGCATTTTGCAAACGGTTGATCTCACCAATCGGCCCATCTCGTTTCTGGGCTCCTCGCAGTGGGCATTTCCGGCGATCAGTGTGGCCGACTTCTGGCAGTGGACGCCGTTTGTCATCCTTCTGGCCTATGCCAGTCTCCAGGCGGTTCCCGCGGATATTCACGAAGCTGCCCTTGTTGATGGGGCCACGGGCTGGCGGGCGTTTTGGACCGTCACGTTACCTCAACTCGCGCCAGCGCTCGCCGCGATTTTTTTACTGCGGGTGATTTTGGCGTTCAAAGTTTTTGACCTTGTTTACTCACTCACCTTTGGAGGACCTGGCTTCGATACCAATATTGGCACGTTCCAGATTTTCCGTGTGGCGTTCCGGCAATTTGACGTTGGATATGCAGCGGCTCAAACGATCATCTTTGGGATCCTAGTCGGGATCATCACGCTGCCAATCGTGCTCGTGCGCAACGCGATCGTTAGGCACTGGACATGATCGAATCCCCGAATGCTTGTCCCTCGCCCATGATGACGGGTCCTGGCTCGTCCCCTGCTCGCTCGCTTCGGACTGTTGCGGAAAGCGAATCTCCAATGGTGCATGCTGGCGTTGGCCGCTCGCTTCGGTCACTACGAGGCGCGGGGCGCTGGCTCGCGCTCGCGCTGGTTGTCGGGTTTTTTCTCGTTCCCATCGCATTTCTTGTCGCAACGTCGTTGAAAACGAAAGACGACGTGCTTTCTGGGCACTTCCTACCTGCGACTATTTATTGGCAGAACTGGCCGGATGCGTTTCACTCCATTGATCTTGTGCTCTTTCTGCGGAACTCTGCCGTTGCCGCGAGCCTGAGTGCACTGCTGACATTACTGATCGCCGTTCCGGCGACCTATGCGATGGCTCGGTTTGGCACTGGAGGAAGGCACCTGTACACCTTTGTCCTTGCTTCCTATACCGCTCCACCGGTTGTCGCGCTGGTGCCACTCTTCTTCCTGCTTCGCCGCCTGCATCTCATTGATTCGCTCATCGGGCTAGCACTGGTGTATGCCCTCGCCAACGTACCCGTCGCCGTGTGGCTCCTGGACAGCTTCATCCGCCAGCTGCCGCGCGATATCGAAGAGGCTGCCTGGGTTGACGGAACTGGGCTGATTGGAACCTTGCTTCGAATGGTGGTACCGCTCATTGCTCCAGGTATTATTGCCACTGGCATTATCTGCCTTATCTTATCTTACAATGAGTTTCTTTTCGCAGTGACATTGACATACAAGCCGCAAACGCAAACCTTGCCTGTTGGCATCGCGTTGTTCCAAGGGGATCGCCTGGTGAACTTTGGCCAGATGGCCGCGGCGTCTCTGACTGGCATGACGCCTGTGTATCTTGTGGCCCTGTTCTTCCAGCGCTGGCTAATCCGGGGGCTAACCAGTGGAGCGGTGAAGTGAGCGAGGTGCTCTTTACAAACGTCCGGCGCGAGCACTTGTGGAGCACGGCGGTTGATCAGATTCGCGAGCTCATTGAATCAGGGCGGCTGCCGGTAGGAACGCGCCTACCAGCCGAGCGAGCGCTGTGCCAGCAACTCGGGATCAGCCGTGTGTCACTGCGCGAAGCCATTCGCGTGTTGGAAAGCACCGGGTATCTGGAAGTCAAACCCGGGCGCGGCACCTTCGTCCGTGATCCCTCGGCGCTGCACCGGGAATCGCTCGCCGCCTGGCTCCGGGAACACAACGACCACGTTCACAAGCTTTTCGAGCTCCGGGAGTTGGTTGAGCCTGGCCTGGCGAGCCTGGCTGCACGCCGCAGGGATCCAGCAGTGGAGACCGCGCTGCGCGCGACCGTGGTCGAGATGGCCGAGGCCGCGGAGCGCGGCGATCTCCTCCTCGCGGTTGCAGCCGATGCCGAGTTTCACAGAATTCTCGCCCATGCGACGGGCAATTCGATCATTGACGATTTGATGACCCAGCTGATGCATGTCATCGGTGAGGAACGACGTGCTAGCCTGCAAATCCCCGGTCAAATCGCGCGTGCAATTGCCGGTCACCACGCTATTCTCGATGCCGTCACGCGCGGCGATCCGGACGCGGCAGCAGAAGCTATGCGTCAACACTTGCGCGATGCCATTTACTACATCGACCAGTGGATCGCCGCGCAAGAGAGCGGCGCGGGCGGCGTTCATAGCCCAGCGGGCAGTGCCCGCGAGGGCACCTCATCACGTGGCGCATTGCAATCCCCGCGCAGATCTTCCGTGGACCCGACGCAACCGGTGACCGTCACCAGTTGAGGCGAAGGAAGAAGGAGATCAGTGGCATGGAGCAACGAGTCGTGATTCATCCCAGTGAATTCTTGGAAGGGTCGCCAATGCAGCAGACGGACCGCTCTGTCCGCGACCTGAAGCTGATCTACCCCGAAACCGGGTTCGATGCCATGACGCTCTGCCTCGGCATCGTCGAGATCGACCCAGGGCATCACTCGCCCCTCCATCGGCATCGCTGCGAGGAGGTCTATTACGTCGTTCGTGGCACCGGTGAGGTCGAATCCGATGGCAAACGGCATCCAATTGAGCCCGGGTGCGCAGTCTTCAATCGGCCCGGCACGATCCACCGAGTCTACAACACTGGTGAGGAGATGATGCAGCTTGTCGTTGTCGCCGGAATTATGCTGATTCCGCTGTGGCCGCAATGGCCGACCCCTTCGCCCTACGAGGTGTTCGAGGGCTCCTCGGCGGAGCAGCATCCCGCGGTAACCCCAGAGGTGACAAGGTGAGCGCCTATCCTCCAGTATCACCGCAGTACGCTGCGCGAGCGTTTGCCGCGTTCGTCGACACGCTTCTCCCAGGTGATGATGTCTTTCCTCCCGCCTCCGCGACTGGAGCACAGGCGCTGCTCGCCGACCGCCTGCGCGCCCGTCACGGCGCTGGCGCCGTCTTCGATCTGGTCAGCGACCTGGATCGGCTGGCAGCCAATGGCTCTTTTGGCGCTGCCACGATCGAGCAGCGTGCGGAAGCGGTGCGGCGGCTCGAGAGTGAGGCTCCCGATCGTTTCGCCTTTCTCTACGCAGCGACCTGCTATGCCTACTACGCCAGCCCGTTTGTCACCGCCGCCATTCGCTCCTTGGGTCACGCCTACAACGAGGCGCCGCAGCCACATGGTTACGATCTCCCCACGTTCGACTTCACGCCAGGTATCCATGTCCCATTTGCTCCCAAGGGTACATACAAGGCAACCTGGGCGATCGAGCGGGTAGATTGTTCATCGCTGACGGATCTTCACTTGCCGGTCCGGAGGCCCTAGGAGGGTTAAGGATGGGTATCGCCGCACCGCACGTCGTTCGTTCCCACCAGCCGGTTGATGTGCTCGTCATCGGGTCCGGGATGGGTGGCGCCGTCGCCTCGCTGGTCCTGGCACAAGCCGGGTTGAAGGTTGTCTGCTTGGAACAGGGGCCGTGGGTCCGCACGGAGGATCATCCGCATTTCTCTCCCGATTGGGAATGGCTGCGCGCAACACAATGGAACACGGCGCCGAATGTGCGCTCGCTCGCTCAAGACTACCCCGTCGAATCGGATAGCGAGCGCACGCTGATGTGGAACGCGGTCGGGGGCTCCACCGTCGTCTACACAGCGACCTGGCCACGCTTCCGTCCCTCGGAACTT
>FWPU01000971.1_pt1 | contig 11387 bp, 12 predicted proteins | sample 2228361 | NCBI WGS metagenome assembly FWPU01 (sample SAMEA103939777, study PRJEB20133) | metagenome | reverse complement strand
ACCCTCCTATGCTGTGGCCCGTCTTACCCTCGCCCGGGGCGAGCAGATCCGGGCGGAAGGCGGGGCGATGGTCTCCATGGACGCGGCGGTCCGGATTGAAACCGGTGCCACCGGTGGGTTCCTCAAGTCGCTGGGGAGATCGCTGCTCGGGGGTGAGTCCTTCTTCCAGAACACGTTCATCGCCGAGGAGGATGGCGCGCAGGTGCTGCTTGCTCCGGAGTTGCCTGGAGACATTGCCATCCTGACACTGCGCGGGCAGGACATCATCGTGCAAGCGGGCAGCTACCTGGCGAGCGAGCACGGAGTCGACGTCAGTACCAAGTGGGGCGGGGCACGGACCTTCTTCGGCGGTGAGGGCTTTTTCATGCTCCGCTGTACTGGGAGCGGCATGCTCATCCTCTCCTCGTACGGGGCGATTCACCCGGTGTCGCTGCCAGCCGGGCGCCGGTACATCGTGGACACTGGGCACATTGTGGCCTTTGATGCCCGCATGCCGTACCAGGTCCGGAAGGCGGGAAGCTGGAAATCGTCACTTCTTGGCGGTGAAGGACTCGTTGTCGAGCTGACCGGACCCGGCGATCTCTGGCTCCAAACCCGGAGCCCAGAAGCGTTCCTTGGCTGGCTCATTCCCCGCTTGCCCAGTCAATCGAGTGGCTGACGTGTCTGCCTAAGCACCCAGCCGTCCGGCGCTGCCTCGCTCCTCTCGTGAGAAGAACGCTCAGCCACGCGGCGCGAGGGAACCCTCCCCAGATAGGGAGGGCCACACCTGCCCAACCGGCGGTTGTGTCGCGTTCCCCGGCGCGGGAGACTATTCCGGAGTAGCAGAGGAGTGCAGGGTGCAAGGCTTCTACTGGCTGATTCCAGGAGTCCTCGCGGGGTGTGGCTTGCCCGGACGGGCTGGCCGGATGCACGGGCCACCCGACGCGGTGGAACGCGATCTCGCATGGCTGCGCGCGCAGGGGATCGTCGCGCTGCTCTCGCTAACCGAGCTGCCGCTCGATGCGGCGCTCCTCCAGCGGTGTGGCATGACCTGCCTTCACCTTCCCGTTCCCGATATGACACCGCCAGCCCCGGAGCAGCTTCGCCAGGCGCTCGCGTTCATTGATGTCCACCGCGCTCATGCCCGTCCAGTGGCAGTGCACTGCCTGATGGGGCAAGGCCGGACCGGGACCGTGCTGGCTGCTTATCTCATCCGTGAAGGCAAGAGTGCTGACGAAGCGCTGGCAATGGTGCGCGCGGTCTGCCCTGGCGCAGTTGAGAATCGCTTGCAGGAGCAAGCACTTGCGGCGTTTGCCACGCAGCGGGAATGGCTGGTCTGATCACCCGCTGCCTTCGCTCCGGACGCGCAACGTGGCCCGGCTGACGAAGCCGCGCTGTCCTATTCGGTCAAGACCTCGGCTGAGGCGCGCAAGGTGATCGGGCCGATGCCGAGAAGTTCCTGCGTGATCGCGGTGAAGCCGATCGCGGCGGTCACCTTGACCGTCTCGCTTGTCGATGAGCAACCCCCATTGTTGCAGGCGATCGTGATGTCGCTTGAGGACAGGTTCAAGCCCTCAGCGTGCTTGAGCACGGCGTTGCGAATCGCTGTGGCATTGGTAGGATCAATCTTGCCGGCGCGGGCACCCTCCCGGACCGCGTTGTGGAGCTGCGAGTACATGAAAATCGCGCGGCCAAAGTCAATAGTGCCAAAGACGATCAGAAAGAACGCCAGGCTGACAACGGCAAACTCGACGATAGCTTGCGCGGGCGTGGGTGGGCGGTGTGCTGTCCTGCCGAGACGCCAGGAGGAGTGACGCCGGCGCTGAGCGGATGTTCGTAATAAAGTGTGCGGAGTCATGGTACCAACCTCGTGCTCACGACACGTGCCGGGCCAGCAGCAGCTGACCACGTCTCCATCATCGAGGTGCGCGCATGGTCGCGACAGGCGGAGAAAGGCGGAAAGACCAGGGGGAAGAAAGTCCCGTGCCAATCGCACTGCTGTGCTACGCTGCGCTGACTGGCGGCGTCCTGTGGTTCGGTGGGCGTAGCCACGTACGTATGCCCCTGCCATTGCGCGGGCCTCGGACTCGGGCCCGGTGTTTGATGGCGCGCGGGCGCTCTGGGCTAGCTGGAATGGGCTGGTCGTTCAGGTGAGCAACGTAGGAGCCTTGGATGACGCAACGATGGCAGCTTGCTGAGGTGAATGCATGGGATCGCGCGACCTTCGTCGAGCGGCTCGGGTGGCTCTTTGAAGGCTCGCCCTGGATCGCCGAGGCGGCTTGGGAGGCACGGCCGTTTACCGATCTCGCGGCGCTCCACCGCGCGCTGGTCGCCGTCGTCGAGGGAGCGAGCAACGAGCGCCAAGTCGCGCTGATCCGTGCCCACCCTGATCTTGCCGGGCGCGCGGCGCTTGCGGGAACGCTGAGCCGGGAATCCACCGCCGAGCAGCGGGCGGCGGGGCTCGATCCCGGTGCCTTGACGCCGGACGAAATCACCCGGTTCACTGAGCTGAACGCCGCCTATCACCAGCGATTTTCGTTCCCTTTCGTCATTTGCGCCCGCGAGCATACCAAGACCAGTATCCTCGCCGCCTTCGAGCGCCGGTTGCATCATTCCCGCGATGAGGAAATTGCGACCGCGTTGCAGGAAATTGCGAAAATCGCGTGGTACCGGCTTACAGATACCGTGGCTGACGAGGAATCGCAAGGGAGGGCACGGTGAGCGACATACGAGCGGGGTCCGCGCTAGGGGCAGAGGCGCGCCACGTCACCTATGAGATTGGGTATGGGAAGCGGCGGATTCCGGTCTACCGCACGCACGCCAAGCCGTTGCGGGGGGTGCGGCCGATCCCCGAGTCACCGTTTACTGGGCGCGACAATGCGCTCTTCGCCGTCGAGGTCGATGTCGAGGTTCTCGGCGGCGATTTTCTTGCGGCCTACACGCAGGGCGACAACCGGAACGTTGTGGCCACGGACAGCATGAAGAACTTTGTGTTGCGCCAGGCCGCAGAGTACGACGGCGCCACGCTTGAAGGGTTCCTCGATCTTGTTGGCCGCGGTCTCCTGGCTACCTATCCGCAGATGCCGCGCTTGCGTCTGACCGGGCGTGAGCTGCGCTTCGACCCGACCGTCGTGCCCACTGGCAGCGGCTTTGCGGCAAGCTCCGTGCTCTTTGACCGGATTGACGCCGATGCCACGACCGCCACGCTGGAGCTCACCGCGGGGCCAGGCGGGCCGTCAGTGACCGATCACCGCTGTGGCCGCACTGGCTTGCGCCTGATGAAGACGACAGGCAGCGCCTTCACCGGTTACGTCCACGATGGCTACACCACGCTGCCCGAGCGGCGCGACCGGCCCCTCTTTATCACCCTCGATGTCTGGTGGCGGTACCGTCACGCTGAGGATCTGCTTGGCGGAGATCCGTCGCGCTATGTTCCTGCTGAGCAGGTGCGCGATCTCGTCTGCGCCACGTTCCATGAATTCGTGAGCGAATCCATCCAGCATCTCGTCCACGAGTTCGGGATGCGCATGCTCAACCGCTTCTCCCAGCTTGCGGAGGTGAGCTTTCGGGCGGAGAACCGCACGCGCGATCCATTTACAGAGTCGCCAAGCGATCCGCAGGTAAAGGTCTATACCGATCCCTTCCCGGCGTTCGGGGAGATCACGCTGACAGTGCGCTCCTGATTGCGGTCGAACACGTGGTTGTGAGCGTCGGTCGCTTGGAGGTGTATGGAGGGGAGCCATGGGAAATCTGACAACACATGTGGTGGATATCGCGCAGGGGTGCCCGGCCGCCGGCGTTGCCATCGAGGTCTGGCAGGTAGGCGCTGCCGGTGACTGGCATGTCTGTCTTCGCCGGGTGCGCACGAACGAGGATGGGCGGACGGATGAGCCATTGCTCAGCGGGAACGAGCTAAGCGCGGGCACCTATCAACTGGTCTTTGCGGTCGGTGAGTATTTCGCGGCGCAACCGGTCGAGACAGCTCAGCCGGCGTTCTTGGACCGGGTGCCAGTGCGGGTGACTGTGGCCGATCCCACCGCGCATTACCACGTACCGTTGCTCGTCTCACCCTGGGCCTACAGCACCTATCGTGGCAGTTGATCCGCGCTCCGATCCGGCGATACTGGAGCTGGCCCAGACCGTTCTGGCGCGCTGCGACGCGCTGGCCGCGTGCACGGAGGAGCCGGGACGCATCACCCGCCGGTATGGCACCCGGGCGCTGGTCGAGGCGCAAACGCTGGTGTCAGGCTGGATGCGAGCGGTTGGCCTGACGGTGTGGCGCGATGCCGTAGGCAATGTCTTGGGCCGGTGGTCGCCACCGCGAGCCACGGCCGGCCCACGCGATGCGGCGCGTCCGGTGCTGCTGCTGGGCGGGCACTTGGACACGGTGCGGAACGCTGGGCGCTACGACGGCACGCTCGGGGTGCTAGTTGGCCTGGCCGTCGTCGAGCGCGTCCAAGACTCTCGTGCTTGGCTCCCGTTCGACCTGGAGGTCATCGCGTTTGCCGACGAAGAAGGCACCCGCTTTCACACCGCCTATCTCGGAAGCCGGGGATTCCTGGGCGCTCTCGATGAGACGACGCTGGCGCGGTCCGACGAGGCAGGCATTAGCGTGGCCGAGGCAATTCGAGCCTTCGGCGGTGATCCGGAGCAAGCGAGCTCAGGCGCACGACCGCCTGGAGATCTGATCGGGTATGTCGAAGCCCACATCGAGCAGGGACCCGTGCTGGAGCGACTCGGGCTGCCGGTGGGCACAGTCTCTGCCATTGCGGGTCAAACGCGAGCGGCGCTGACCTTCACGGGAGAAGCCGGCCACGCGGGTACGGTGCCCATGGAGTTGCGGCGGGACGCGCTGTGCGCGGCGGCGGAATTTATCCTGAGGGTTGAGGAGACTGCCCGAGAAACCGCGGGGCTGGTGGCGACTGTTGGCCACGTGATGGTTGAGCCAGGCGTGAGCAATGTTGTTCCAGGGGCTACAACCCTGAGTCTCGATCTGCGCCACGCTCGCGACGCGACACGCCAGGAGGCACTGGCCGCCCTGCTCGCCCATGCTCGCGCTATTGGCACTCGCCGGCGCGTTGCCGTATCGTATGATGTCGTCCACGACAACGAAGCGGTGCGCTGCGATGACCGGCTCATCCGGTGCCTAGACGGCGCCATCGCCAGTCTCGGCCTGGAAGCCACGCGGCTGGTGAGCGGGGCCGGCCACGATGCCGTGGCGCTGTCGGCAGCCATGCCGGTCGCAATGCTGTTTGTCCGCTGCGCTGGCGGCATCAGCCATCACCCGGCCGAGGCCGTGGCGGCGGAGGATGTGGCAGTCGCCATTGAGGCGCTGGCGCGGTTCGTTGAGCGACTCGCCGGAGGGGAGGCATGACATCGCCGGTCTACGATCTGATGATCCGTGCCGGGCACGTCGTGACCGAAGGCGGCGTCGCCGCGGCCGACATCGCGGTGAGCGACGGGCGGATCGTGGCGATTGAGCCAGCGATCACGGGCACAGCGCGGGAGGAGATTGATGCCCGTGGTTTGCACGTCTTCCCCGGCGTGATTGATGCGCACGTGCATTTCAATGAGCCAGGCCGCACCGATTGGGAAGGATGGGCACATGGCACCCAGGCACTGGCGGCTGGCGGCGGCACCTGCTGCTTCGACATGCCGCTCAATGCTCATCCACCTACGCTCGACGGGCACAGATTCGAGGCCAAGCGGGTGGCTGCCGAGGCCTCCGCTGTGACCGACTTCGCCCTCTGGGGCGGTCTCACACCCGGCAATCTCGACCGGCTGGACGAGCTGGCCGAGCGCGGCGTCGTCGGTCTTAAGGCGTTCATGTCCTCTAGTGGCATCCCGGACTTCCCCGCGGCAGACGATCTGACCCTGCTGGATGGCATGCTCTTCGCTGCGCGCCTCGGGCTCATCGTCGCCGTCCATGCCGAAAATGACGCACTCACGCGCGCGCTGGCCGCGCGAGCGATTGCGGCCGGGCGCACCGGCGCGCGGGACTACCTAGCCTCTCGCCCGGCCATCGCCGAAGTCGAGGCGATCGCTCGGGCGATCCTCTTCGCCGAGGAGACTGGGTGCGCGCTGCACGTCGTTCACGTGAGTACCGGCCGCGGTCTGGCGTTGATCGCCAGCGCGCGAGCCCGAGGCATTGATGTTTCCTGCGAAACTTGCCCCCACTACCTGATCTTCACCGAGGAAGACCTGGAGCGTCTGGGAGCGGTGGCCAAATGCGCGCCGCCATTGCGGCCCGCGGCTGATCAGGAGGCACTCTGGCAAGGGATAACTGACGGCGCGGTTGCGATCGTCGCCTCCGACCATTCTCCCTCTCCGCCGGAGCTGAAGGCGCGTGCCTCATTCTTCGATGCCTGGGGCGGCATCAGCGGCTGCCAGTCCTTGCTTCCCGCGCTGCTGACCACCGGTCATCACCAGCGGGGCATTCCCCTCGAACGGATCGCCACTCTGGTTGCCGGCGCGGTAGCCCGGCGTTTCCGGATTCCCGGAAAGGGGCAGATTGCCGTGGACTTCGATGCCGATCTGGCGCCCGTCCGCCTGGACGCACGAGCAACCTTGCGGCGCGAGGACCTCTGCTATCGCCACCGGCAGAGCCCCTATGCCGGTATGACCTTCACTGGCCAGGTGGTGCGGACCATCCGCCGGGGCGAGACGATCGCGCGGGATGGCAAGCCGGTTGCCTCTCGTGGTGGCCGCCTGGTGCGCCCTGTCCCTAATGTGCCAGCGGTGTCGCCGGCCGGGTGAGGTGCGCAGCCATGCCACACCGCTCCTGTCACCCCCGTGCCAGCCAGATACGTGCCTCGCCACAACCGGCTCCCAGGGGCATCCCGAGTGGGGCGGTCTCGCGGGTCTGAAACGCGAGTCGTGAGGTCCGTGCAGCCAGAAGCAACTCCGGCTAACGCAGATGCTCGGTGAAAAACTCCACGACACGCTGTGTGATCTCTGTGCGCGATGGACTGATTGGCCCCGCTCCGGCCGGGACAAAGCCGTGCCCGGCGTGCTGTACGCGCACGAACTGGACTGGTACTCCGGCGGCTTGGAGCCGGGCAAACAGCGCCTCGGATTGCGCAATAGGCACCACAGGATCCGCGTCACCGTGGAGGATCAGAAACGGCGGATCATCCGGTGAGACGTAGGTCACCGGGCTAGCCAGCGCCACGTCAAAGCCGCCGAACACGGATTCGCGCATGCCCTCGCGTCCTTCGGGGAACAGCGTGGTCAGATCGGCCGGTCCGAACATATCCACCACGGCCTGCACGTCGCTCGGGTAGTCAAGATATTCCCCCACGTCGAAGCCCGCGCTGGCATCGGCGGTGCCAAGCAGGCTGACGAGGTGGCCACCCGCGCTGCTGCCCCAGGCACCGATCCGGTCCGGATCGATGCCATAGTCGTTCGCGTGTGCCCGGAGTGAGCGAATCGCGCATTTCACATCTTCGATCATGGCCGGGAACGTGAACTCGGGCGCAAGCCGGTAGTTGACGGTTGCCACGGCGAACCCGGCATCGAGCAAGGCTGGCATCATGATCGCGCCAGTTCCCTCAGATTTATCGCCGAACATCCAGGCTCCGCCGTGTACGTAGACAACCACCGGCGTTGCGCCAGTCTGGTTGCGCGGGGCGTAGACGTCCATGGTGAGCGCCACCCCGTCCATCGTGCAATAGGTGACGTCTTGCCAGACCCGGCTGGCGTGGCTGGCCGGATCGTCATGGCGAGGTTGCTGGCCGTGCGGGTGAGCAACGGACGGCTCCCGTGCGGGCGCGGACGCCGCCACTGTTCCCGGTGCAGGTGGTAAGCCGCCAGCCAGCAGCGATACAAGGATCAGCGCCGATCCTGCCAGGCGGACCCAGCGGCGGCAACGCAGGCACAACAGGTGAGGCATCATCGGGCTAGCTCCACAATATCTTCAGACGTCACGGCTGCCAGGTTGCCCGCGCAAAACGCTACGAGCCTCTCATACGCGGCGAAGATGGCAGCCTGCTCGTCGGGCGGGCGCGGCCGCGAGGGATCGGGGGCGCTCAAATCGAACGGAGGGGATAGCGGTTCTGCCCGCTGTCCATGCTTCATGACGTAGTAGAAGCTGCTCCAACCCTCTGCTCCTCGTCGGGCGAAGTTGTTCTCATGGATCAGAGCGGTCACAAAGGGCGCCCGTCCAGGCTCGCGCGCTTCCCATTCGGCCAGTTGCGCCTGGAGCATCGTTGCCGGATCGTAGCGTCCGGCGTCCGGCGCCGTCATCATGTTCCACCAGAAGCCGTTCCCGCCATCAACGGGGGTGGTCCGCGTGACGCTGAAATCGCTCGGCCGCACCAGTAAGCCATCAACCCAAACAAGCGGCGTCTCAAGGGCGGTCCCGCTCTCGTGATAGACCACCGTCATCTGGGCGCCGAGCGAGGCATAGACGCGGCGCGCCACCGAGTTGATCTGGGGATCGTGGCTTGCTCCGCTGGCAACCACCGGCTTCCGACCGAAGAGATCAGCGACGTAGGTGTAGCCGCCGGCACGGGAGCGATCGAGATCGCCGGTCGTCAAGTCGAGGGCGTAGGTCTCATAGTCGAGCAGGATTTGCTCAAGCTCTGCATCGCTCAGTCCCTTGAGACGGTCGTCGAACCCGTCGTACAGGGGATGAGGCGGTCGCACGTGATAACTGATCGTCATCTCCGAGGCGGCGATCCGGTCAATAGTCTCCGGTCGCTCCTCGGCCAGCGCCCTGGCAATTTCCGGAGTGAAGTAGAAATCACCGCGAACACCGTAGCGCTCGAAGAGATCAACGAGGGCCAGCAGGGTGGCGGCGCTCTCGTCAGGGTGCGTCCAATCGTGGACATTGATGGCAAAAGTGACAAAGGCCCGTGGTGAGGTGGCCGGGGCAGGCGTTGCCGCTGCCGGTCCTGCCGCCGCAGCGCTGGGGACGATCCACGGCAGCGCGCCAGCGGCTCCCAGCCGGAGCATCGCCCGCCGCGAAAAGCGACTGTCTGGGTTGACGATCATAGACACTCCTCCTACTTCCGCAGTCATTGGACCAGCGAGGTGAGGGCTCCCGGCTTCTGCCAGCTACACGATGGTTACCGCGCTCCCGCCGGGGCGCCCGGCGCCGCATGCATCTCAATCAGTGGCGGCTGCGGTGGCTGGGGCTGTTTCCCGAGGGTCAACGCCTGGATGGACCGCCTCCCAGGCGATGAAGGCATCGGCCATCTCTGAAAGCGTGGCCCAGCGCACGAGGCCGCTCTCGACCAGAGGGTCGACCACCTCGGACAGGAAGCGCTCGATCACGGCAAAGGGGTGCGCGGGATCGCCGCGAAATTCGCCCGGATGAACGGTAAAGTGGAAGACGTTGACCCGATCAGCCTGCGCCACGGCAAGCGATGCCATGAGCGCGCTGGCGAGATAAGCAAAGTACGCCTCGTCCCCGCCGGTGTCCTCGGAGCGGCGCGTCGCCGCGAAGGTGTCCTTGTCATACTGACCTTCGGGGAGAAAGACGATGGCTCCGCTGGGATCGTGCCGAATGAAGAGGGTGAGGTCAGTGCCGTCGGTGCCCCCAGCCGGCCGCCAGGGATGGATGCCGACAAGCGTCAAATCGGTGGTCTGCGTGCGAGGATTCTTCCAGTCGCTATTGACATCGAGTCCCGCGCAGGCCGCAGCCTGATAGAGCTGGGGATAGAGATTGCCCCCGCTCCAGTAGCGAATGCGCGAAACGCCGCTGGCTTCCCGAATCAGCCCGAGCTCCTCTTCCATGACCGTGCACCAGGTCTCGACCGGCAGTGCCGCGGAGTTCGTCCCAAGGTGTGCGTCCTCATGGAAGTGGAGCCCAATCTCGTGCCCGTGTTGCGCCAGGCCGGCGAGCACCGGGTTGCCAGTTTGCAGGGCCATGATCGTGAACGGCGATTGCGCCTGGATCGTCATGCGCCCGCCGTGAGCTTCGACCATGGCCGTCACCGTCAGGATGTCCGCCACGTGGCGCTCGAAGAGCCCTGGCTGGTTATAGTCTGGCCCGCCGCGAGCCTTGCCGGCTGCCTCTGCAACCAGAGCGCTCGGCACTGCGCCAAAGGGCTCGATGTGCATGCCGATCGTAAAGAGCAGGACGGCCTCATCCGGCGCTGCGCTGGCCACGGCCGTGCCTCTGCGCCACGGTGCCATCAGCGTCGCGCTCGTTAGGATGGGCCAGGCGAGTGTCATCCCCAGTGAGCGAGTAAGGAATTCACGCCGGTTCACCATCGGTCCTCCCGTTCGTTGCGTTCCAGGCACATCCGCTGCCTTGTGCCTACGGTGAGGGTAGACCGGTGGTGTAACAAGACCGTAAATCGCGGTGACGGCATGGGAGCATGCGCCTGATGCCGCGCTAGCTCGCTTCGGCGAACGGCTCTTCAATCTCGCAGCGCGCCACCGTGTCCTGCGGTGGCCGGTCGGTCCAGGTATCGAGCCCGGAGCCGCAGTCTATGGTGTTGACGGCAGGATCCCAGCTTTCGACGCGGTCATTTCCGGATCCTCCGAGCAGCGACTTGCCGCCCTCACCAGTGCTGTTGAGCCGGTCATTGCCAGAGCCTCCGTCCAGCCATGCCAGCCCGGCGAGATCGGCGATGAGGTTGTCATCGCCTGAGCTACCAAACAGAGAGCTACCGGCTGCAAGATCGAACACGAAGAGGAAGTCGTCGCCGCTGCCGCCGGACACCTCGTCGACGTCGCTCAGCGCGTAGATCCAATCTGCTCCCGGACCGCCAAAGAGCGCGTCGCTGCCGAGCCCAGCCGTTGGTGGCGTCAGATCGCCCGTGATCGTGTCGTTGCCGCCACCCCCATAGACTCGGTCCTCGCCGGCCCCAGCGCAGATGATGTCATGGCCACTGCGGCCCAAAATAGTATCTGGTCCGGGAGAGCCCAGAATCACGTCGTTCCCCGCCGTTCCCACGATCAGGCCGCTGCCGGCGATCGTCGGTTGCCAGCCGAAGCACAGATCTGCTGCTGCTGCACGATAGACGCGGCTCCCGAAGATCAGAACTGACATCGCGATGGCCAGCGCGGCCACAATGCGCACGGATCTCATCGCTCGCCTCCTTCCTAATGGTGATATGGGGGGCAACAGCCGTATGCTGAACCCCGGATCTTCATCGTGATCACTGGGCATGGCAAACGGATCCGGATTTCGGTGACCGGCGTGTCAAAAGCGCATCCGCAATAGCCACGTGCCCCGCGATGGATGCAAGCGCCCGCGAGCAATGGGCAGGGATGCAGGAGGAGCTTCAGTATGCGTGCTCGTTGAAGAAAAGGAGAAAACCGTCTTACTTAGTGAGATCGATTGTTATGAACGACATTGAAAATGCTGACTCACCGTCTCTTTGCATGATCTTCGCGCTATTGACAGGCGCGGAGCATGGTGCTAAAAGGGACGCGAGACCCGCCCCGGCGGGTTG
>FWPU01012337.1_pt1 | contig 11388 bp, 8 predicted proteins | sample 2228361 | NCBI WGS metagenome assembly FWPU01 (sample SAMEA103939777, study PRJEB20133) | metagenome | reverse complement strand
GCGAGCATCGCGGCGGGAGGTGACCAAGCACATGCATCATTGATCGATCCGACGTCACCAAAGTTTCGCAGGGGTGGATATCCGTAGCGGGTAATCGGACGGCGCTCCTTCGAGCAACACGCCGGCGCCCTCGTACTCGCCGAACTCGACGCCGCTGTTCACCGAGCCCTGGCCGGTGAAGCTGTCGTTCTTGAGGTATTTCTCCCCCGCCCACGCTACCGAGCTCAGCATCAGCAGGCCGGCGATCCATCTGCTCATGCGCAAAGGGTAGCATCCGAGCGTGTAGGGCATCGGGAGCCATTCATCGGACCACCGCTCAAAAGACTGGCCGGTCCGGGTGGGCCCAGTAGCATGTGCTCCGTGCGCCTGCTCGCGCTCACCCTGGGGGTCGCCGCCGTCTCCGCGCATGCCGCCGGATTCGACGGCGAGCGCTTCTCCCCGGCCACGGGCGCCGCCGGCGGGCTCTGGGTCGAACGCGCCCTCACTGCTCCGCACCTGCGCTGGTCCGCCGGCGCCTTCTTCCACTTCGCCGACGACCTGGTGCTCCAGAAGGATCCGCTCTCGGGCCAGCGCGTCATCAGCCCGGTGCGCACCGCCACCTCGCTCGACCTTTTCGCCTCCATCGGCCTGTTCGACCGCGCCGAGCTGGGCATTCACCTGCCGCTCCGCCTCGCCTACTCGGGAGATCCGCTCCCCTCGGGAGCCACCGCGCTCCGCGCCGCCAGCGGCCTGGGTGATCTGCGCCTGGTCCCGAAATTCGCTCTCCCCCACAGGGTCGGCACGACCTTCAGCTTCGGCCTCGCGGTTCCGGTGTCCCTGCCCACGGGAAGCGCTCCGGGCCTGCGCGGAGGCGGCGGCGTGTCGGTCGAGCCGATGCTCGTCGTCACCGCTCTGGGCCCTCGGTGGATCGCCTCGGCCAACGGTGGATTCGCGCTGCGCTCGGCCGACGCGCGTGACGCCATCGGCCACGCCTTCACCTGGGGCATCTCTGCCGCCTACGCCCTTATCCCCAGCGGCGACTGGGTGGACCTCACCCTGGAGGTCACCGGAGCCGCCGCCGTGGGAAACTCGCTCCCGGCGCTCGGGCACGTTCCCATCGAGGCGCTCGCGGCGGTCGTCGCCAAGCCCCTCCCGGCGCTCCACTTCTACGCCGGCGGCGGCCTGGGCCTCTCCCACGGCATCGGCGCTCCGGACGCGCGGCTCGTCGTGGGCATGCGCTACACGCCGCTCTCTCCGAGCTCGCCCGTGGACACGGATCGCGACGACATTCCCGACAGCCTGGATCGCTGCCAGGGCCAGGCCGAAGACCGCGACGGCTTCGAGGACGGCGACGGCTGCCCCGACCAGGACGACGACAAGGACGGCATCGCCGACGACAAGGACGAATGCCCCGAAGTTCCCGAAGAGCAGGGCGGCGACGGCGACGGCTGCCCGGACGCTCCGGAAATCGTCCTCGAGAGCGGGCACATCCACATCCGCGGCAAGGTGCAGTTCCCGCTCAACTCCGCCGAGCTTTTGCCGAAGAACCAGAAGCTGCTCGATCAGCTGGCGCGGCTTCTGCGCGAGAACCCGGACATCGAGCTGGTGCAGATCGAAGGGCACACCGACAACACCGGCGAGAACGCCTTCAACCAGCAGCTCTCGGAGAAGCGGGCCGAAGTCGTGAAGCAGGCGCTCGTCGAGCGGGGCGTCGACCCGAAGCGGCTCGTCACCAAGGGCTTCGGCAAGTCGAGGCCGATCGCGCCCAACGACACCGAGGCCGGCCGCGCCAAGAACCGGCGGGTCGAGCTCAAGGTGCTCGAATGACGAAATGGGCCGTAGCCCATTGATTCCTACGGGTTTTCCAAGGCAGGCTACGCGCTCTCAAAGGGGACAAAAGGGGACGCCCATGCGCGCGCGTTTCGTATTCGTTGCCGCAGGCCTGCTCTGGGGCTGCTCATCCGAAAGGCTCGTGGTGTCGCCGTGCCGCGAGGACGCCGACTGCGAGGGCGGCAATCTCTGCGAGGACTACCGCTGCATTCCCGCCGAGCAGAAGTCCTGTGAGAACGTCGTCGACGGCAACCCGATTCTCCAGCCGTCGCCGCACGCGGTCTCGTTCGGCTCCATCGACACGGTCGAGGCCACCCGCACCATCGAGCTGCACAACCTCGGCACCTGCACGCTGACGCTGTTCGAGGCCTCGCTCACCAAGAAGGGCTCGCCGTTTTCCTGCGCCGCCTGCGAGCCGACCAACTTCCCCCTCGAGATCTTCCCCGGCCGCCACCGCCAGGTGGAGATCGCCTTCAAGAGCGATCGGGTCGGCTCGTTCGACGACGCGCTTGCCATCTTGAGCGACGACCGCGAGTTCCCCGAGCTCAAGGTTCCGGTACACGCCAACTTCCTCGGCGTGCCCAGCCTGAAGGTCGCTCCCGACCCGGTCGACTTCGGCTACGTGGCACAGGGCCGGCTCGGCAAGAAGACGGTGCAGATCACCAACCAGGGCACGGGAGTGGCCCCCGTCGTCGTCGAATCGGTCTCGCTCGAGCCGAAGGGCGACGACTTCGAGCTGGTCAACGTGCCCTCGTGGCCGGTCACGCTGGTGCCGGTCAGCGCCGATCTGCGCGCGGTGGCCGCGTTCGAAATCCACTACCACCCGCGGTCCGTCGGCAAGCACCAGGTCGAGCTTCTGGTCAAGACCACCAAGGGCGAGCACAGGGTGACGGTGAAGGGCGACTCGCAGACTCCGCCGAAGATCGCCGTCTCGCCGCAGTCGATCGACCTGGGCAAGGTGCCGCTCGGCCAGACCAACTACAAGCCGCTCACCATCGTCAACGAGGGCGGAGCGCCGCTCCACGTGAGCTACAGCTGGGGCGGGCCGAACCCCTCGACGGATCTCTTCGCCACGCCCCAGGTCGTTCCCGCCATCGCCGCCGGCCAGTACCTCGAGCTGCAGGTCGGCTTCACCGCCACCGCCATCGGGCCGCTCAATGGTCTGTTGCTCCTCTCGAGCGACGATCCGTCGCGGCCGAGCATCACCATTCCCGTCGCGGCCGAGGGCGTCGCCGGCCCCGGGCCCGAGGTGGTGAAGATCGACATGGTCTTCGACAACGGCTCGGACACCGCGTTCGACAAGGACCTGCGCAACGTCGACATGACGCTCGAGCACCCGTTCGGCTACGTCTGCAACAAGCAGAACCCGAGCCCGAAGAACTGGGGCAACTACGGCAACCCGACGTGGATCGCCTTCGGCGTCAAGGAGGAGCCCGAGCGCATCGTGCTCGCCGACGCCAGGCAGGACGGCACCTACCGGGTGATGCTCCAGTACGTGGAGGATTGCGCGTCGCTCCCCACCGAGCTTCTGGCCGGCCTGCTCGGCATCTCGGTCGAGCTGCTCATCGAGGTGCTCACCGGCGGAGCGCCCAGCCCGGTGCCGGGCTCGGATTTGAGCAAGCTCATCGAGAAGGTCTGCTTCAGCAAGAAGCCGTCGAACGTCACCCTGCGCACCTACGTCAACGGCAACCTGGTGAAGGAGAAGACCGTTTCGCTCTCGAAGAAGGGTGACACCACGTACGCGCTCGACCTGGTGCGCGCCAACGGCACGTTCACGGCGCAGTAGGAGGTCGCGATGAAAACGGTTTCGCGCGCGCTCGTCGCTCTGGGGCTGGCCGCCGGATGCGCGTCGCCGCCGCCCGCTCCGGAGATGCCCAGACAGCGCGGCCTCGTCGCCTACCCGCCGCGGCTGGCCTTCCTCTGCGTCAGCCCGGGCTGTGACACCACGCTGTCTCTGCAGATCGTCGCCTCGGGCGACCGGCGCCTGGCGGTCAAGCGCATCGTCCTGGCCGACGACACCGGCGAGTTCTCGTTCACCCCGAGCCAGCCCGCGCCGTTCGTGCTGGGAGCGGGCTCGTCCTTCAACATCGACGTGCGGTATCTGCCGACGAAGGCTCCCAGCGCCCGCGCGGTCGAGCTGCGCATCGACTACACCGACGCGTCACCGGTCGAGAGCGAGGACCGCGTTCCGCCCGGCACGCTGGTGGTTCCGCTGGTGCGGCGCCTGGTCGGCGAGCCGGCGCTGCTGGCCCGGCCCACGTTGCTCTCCTTCGGAGCGGTCTCCGCCGGCAACCAGAAGACGCTGCCGGTACAGCTCGTCAACGACGGCTTCGGCAACGTGGCGGTGGAGATCGCCTCGATCGACGCCGGGCACCCCGCGTTCCAGCTCGCGATGCCCGCGCAGCGCACGCTGGTGCCCGATGCCGGGGTCGAGCTGAAGGTGACGTTCGCTCCCTCGGGCGAGGTGTATGCGCGCACCGACGTGGTCATCACGCCGACGTCCGACGAGGTGTTCCCCGCCGTGGTGACGGTCGAGGGCACCAGCATCGCCCTCGCCCGGGCGGCGATCGACCCGGCGGGCGACGTCGACTTCGGCGAGCTGCCGCGGAACGGGCGGCGGGCTCTCGAGGTCGACCTGGTGAACCAGGGCGGCGGCTCGCTCGAGGTGGCCTCCATCGCCGTGAACGACCCGAGCGGCAACGTGAAGGTCGCGCTGAGCGGCGGGCGTCAGTCCGCCACGCTGGCTCCGCTCGCGCGCGAGCGGATGGAGATTTCGGTCGAGGGCAAGGTCGCGGGAGTCGTCGACGCCACGGTGAGCATCGCTTCGAACGACCCGCAGAACCCGGCGTTCGGCTTCAAGGTGAAGGGCACCGTCACCGAGCCGCAGCTTCTGCTCTCGCCGGCGTCCATCGACTTCGGCACGGTGCCGGTCGGGTGGGTGGTGTCGCGACCGGTCGAGCTCAAGAACACCGGGTACGGGCCGCTCACCATCAAGAACATCTCGATGGTGTCGGGCTCGAGCTCGCTGTTCCGCCTGAAGACCTTGCCCAGCCTGCCGGCGGTGCTCGAGCGCGACCAGCGCATGGCGGTCGACGTCGAGTTCCGCGCCGAGACGCAGGCCAGCTTCGGGGGCTTCTTGTCCGTCGAATCCGACGACTTCGACTCGAGCTTCATGGAGGTGCCGCTGAAGGCCGTCGCCGGGAGCTGCCAGGCCGGCTGCCCCATCGCCAACGGTACGCCGAGCTGCCAGAAGGGCGTCTGCGAGGTCGGCTCGTGCAACATCGGCTGGTACGACACCGACGGCCAGGCCTCGACCGGCTGCGAGTGCAAGGAGGTCGGGACGGATCCGGGCGGGTTCTGCGCCACGGGCGTCTACCTGGGCACGCTCGAGGACAACGGCTCGCAGACGTCTCACACGGGCATCGTCCCGCTGACCGACGACGTCGACATCATCCGCTTCTTCGCGGAGGACGCGTTCCAGTTCCTCAGCGACGACTTCGACGTGCGCATCCGCCTCGACAGCGCCGACCCGAACATTCAGATGTGCGTCTACCGGCACAACACCGGCGCGCACGAGAACGATTGCTTCTTCTCGAACGAGGCGTGCCCGTCGAACCGGACGTACCGGAGGGACTCGAGCGGCGCCGGCGACGACTCGGCCGACTTCATCATCAAGGTGTACCGGAACAAGAACGCTCCGCCGACGTGCACCGCGTACACGGTGTTCATGTCGAACGGGTAGGGCCGGGCGGCGAGCCCTACTGCCGGGAGAGGGAGCGGGAGCGGGAGCGTCGGCGGGTTCGGCCCGGGCCGTCAGGTCTTCACGTCGGTTTGGAGGATGGGCGGCATGTGCACCAGCGAGATGGTGGCGCTCCGCCCCATGAAGCCTCTGGCCTCGTCGATGGCCTCGGAAAGCGTGTCGGTGCGCTCCCAGCCGAGCAGCTCGGGCACGTGGTTGTTCTCGGCCCCGGCCACGATGACCTTCCCCACGTGCTGCCGGCCGTTCTCGCCCCAGTACCACATGTAGAAGGGGTGCGCCCCGTGGTACGCGTTCCCCTTGCGGTAGAGGTGCACGTACGACGGGTTCGTCGCGAACTCGCGCTCGTACTTGTGCTCGAGCACCATCGCGTCCTTCGTCTCGGGAAGCAGCCGGTTGAAGAACTCGATGTAGCTGGGGTGGTGCTCGGGGTCGAACTCGTCGTACGCGGGGTGGCAGAGAATGATGACGCCGCCCTTCTTCACCAGCGGCACGCCGCGGTTGAGGTTGAAGAAGTACCCGAGCCCCATCACCTGCAACAGCAGCGGGTTGAGGATGGAGTTCACGTTGTACGGCGAGATGTACGGCACTCCGAAGATGACGATGTCGCTCTGGCCTTCGACCGGCACCGAGTACTGCTTCCAGCACAGCTCGAGCGTCTTCTCGTGGCACGGCTCGGTGGCGCCGGCGTGCACGCCGATGACGTCGTAGGCCGCGGGCACCGAGAAGAAGAGCTTGCGTTTGGCCTGCCGCGGCATCTTCGACAGGGCGTACTTCATCGCCTGGAACTTCAGGCGGTCGAGCTCGGTGAAGTCCTCCTCCTTCTTCATGAGGAACTCGAGCTGCCCGTCGAACATGCGGTTGTTCAGCGCGGTCTCGATGTGGAACACCTTGAGGTGCTTGTCGATGACGCGCCCGATGCGCTCGGTCGAGCGGTGCAGCGCCGAGCGCGACGGCTCCATGTAGCTCTCGGACTCGCGAATGGTGCGCGCGTTGTGGTGCGCCCTGAGCGACTCGTAGTTGGCCAGGCCGGTGCCCACCGACTTGTGCCCGCCGTCCATCGGCACCAGGTTGATGTTCACGTAGATGAGCAGGTCGCTCTCGGCGGCCCGGCGGTTGATGGCCACCACCTCGCCGTGCGCCGTCTTGTCGAGCACCACCATGCCGTCGGGGTCCTCGGCGTCGTGGTTGTAGTAGCGGTCGGGGTAGAAGGCGTCGAAGATTCTCTGCCCCACCATGCGCTTCATCTCCGCCTCGGTCATGCGGCGGTGCAGCGCGTTGGCGATGACCAGGTGCACGTCGTCGACCCCCGAGTCGGCCAGAAGCTCGAGGACGATCTCCAGAATCACCTGCCGCACGTCCGGGGTGCGCATCGGCGGAAGCGGCAGCGAGATGTCGTCGAGCGCCACCGTCACCTTCATGCCGGGCTCGAGCAGCGCGTGCAAAGGCTCCATGCCCTCGGGGTGGTTGATGGCCCAGCGGATGGCGGCCTTCAGATTGGGCACGCCCTGAAGCGGCGGGCGGGGGTAGATGACGCGCGTGCCGACCGGCAGGTCCTCGAGGAGGAAGTCCTCGCCAAAGAAGATGACCCGGGGCGGCGAGCCCTTCTCGGTGATGACGATGTGCGACTCCTCGTCGTACAGCTTCTTCAGCGTCTTCAGCGGGCGCATGGGTTCGTCTCGTCGAGGGCCGCCGGCCTCACCGCAGATCCAGAATCGGCCAGTTGTAGGCGCGCGCCATGTTCCTCAGGCGCCAGTCGGGGTTCACCGCCGTGGGCCGGCCCACCACCGCCAGCATGGGGTAGTCCGACAGGCTGTCCGAGTAGGCGTGGCTCTTGTCGAGGGCCAGGCCGTGCTTGACGCACCAGTCGCGAATGGCGTTGGCCTTGTTCGCCCCCTCGATGATGGGCGGAATCACCTTGCCGGTACAGATGCCTCCGACGAACTGCAGCTTGTTGGCGATGACGTCGTCCGCTCGCAGGTGGCGGGCCAGCGGCCAGATGGTGAAGTCGAGCGCTCCGGAGACGAAGACGATGCGGCAGCCCGCCCGGCGGGCCTCGTCGATGAGGTCCTTCGCCTTGGGGAAGATGGCCGGCTTCATCACGTCTTCGAACATGTCCTCGGCCAGCGTCAGCAACCGGTCTTCGGTCAGGCCCTCGTAGGCCCGGTAGAAGAACTCGTTGAAGATCTTCCGGTTGACCAGGTCGAGCCCGAAGAAGAGCGGCACCTTCGCCACCGTGGCCAGGGTGCGGCGGGCCATGCCCAGAAGCGACCCCTCGTTCATCGCGTAGTAGCCGTACGCGTGGACGATGTTGGTCGACACCAGCGTGCCGTCGACGTCGTAGAACGCGGCCCGGCCCGACCGGGCTCCCTCTGACTCCGCGGAGTGCATCGAGGGGCGGTCTTTTGCCACACGGCACGCCCGAACTCAAAAGGCAGGCGCTCGGCGGCCCGCTCGGATGCGTGGGGGCGCGTCAGAAGCTGGCCGCGTCCTCGGGCTCGAAGGTGGCCTCCTCGGGCGTGGTGTCGGGCGTGGCCGCCGGCACCGTGTTGGCCAGCGCGTCGAGGTCCTGCGCCGGCTGCACGCCGTAGGTGACGCTGTGGCGGCCCTGATCCGACGCGTCGCCCACCCACGTCACCTCGAGCTTTCTCTGCGCCTGGAAGGGCAGGGTCGGCAGCTCGGCGTCGTTGGGGAGGATCTTCACGTAGAAGAAGGTGCGGTGCCCCTCGCCCGGCTGGGTCGACCCGACGGTGGTGTCGCCCGGGATGGGGTGGGGCGCTCCGGCGCGGCTGTTGGGCGGAATGTTCAGGCTGGTGGGGACCACGAACGGCGTGTGCCGGAAGTAGCCGGTCTCGCCGTGGAGCACCTTCTTGCGCTCGTCGATCGGCACCTCCTCGGCGTTGAAGATGCGCCCGAGGATGTAGAAGCGCTCGGGGTTGTGCGGGTAGACGCGCTCGCCGGTCGCCGGATCGGTCGTCACCTCGCCGTGGAGAATGACCCCCGCCGGGCTGTAGTTCACCAGCCCGCGCGACGGATCGCCCTTGAGCAGCGCGGCGAACTCGGGGTGGGTGATCTTCGTCCGCCGCGTGTCGTTGTAGCCGTTGGCGATGTAGACCTCGTCGCCCTCGACGCTGATGCGCCCGGAGATGAAGTTCGGGTCGGTGCCCGGAGCGAACTGCTCGAACAAGAGCGTCTTGCCGTCGGCCGAGGGCCAGCCCTTGATGGTGATGACCTGGTTCAGGAAGGCGGTCTCGACCTCGTCGCGCCAGTTCACCCCCGGCGCGTAGGTCAAATCGAACGTGCCGCGGGTGGTGACCAGCTTCACCACGCCATCCTGAAGCTGCAGCCGGCCGCTGAAGGTCGGGGGCTCGCGCTGGGGCTGGGGAATCGCCACCCAGCCGATGGTGGCCGCCCGGTCGTTCTGCACCTCGCCCATCTGCTGCGGCAAGAAGTCGAACAGCGCGGGGAACTGCTGGCCGATGCTGCGGAGCTGATTGGCGACGAACTCGTCGGTCTGATTCAGGGCCAGCGCCTGCTTGACCTGGTCCAACCCCGGCGCCTGCATGCCCGCCGCGTCGGCCACCTTCGTCAGCCACTTCGCCGCGGCGACGGGATCCTGCGACCAGAAGTTGCGCAGATCGGTCGCGGTTCGGGCCGATTGGTCGAAGGCGATGGCCGCGGCAGATGCCATGAGGTCTCCCCGGTTCCTGGTTGAACGAGTCCCCCGACGACTCGCACGAATTATTGCAGCCACCGCGCCATGCGGCCAACGCCCGCGTCGTCCGGCGTCATGCGGGGGTGACGCCGCGCATCAGCACGGGCGGTCGCGCTCCAGTGGCGCCTGGGTGCTCCGGCCGGCGTTGACGGGCGCACGCGAAGTGCGCCGAGGGGGCGCTCCGTTGCACTCGGGGGCGTCGCGACCGTTCTGGCCCAGGCTCCATCCGGGCTCGCGACGCGCTGGCAGTGGTTCCACCCGAGCGTCACGGCGACCGGCACGTCACCCGTTCGCCTCGAGGTCGCCATCGATGGAGTGCCGCGGCTCTCGGCGACGGACTCGGCCGGCCTCACCGCGCCGGGTCGCGCCGGTCTGTGGGCAGCCGCCGCCGGCCTGCGCTTCGACGAGCTCGAGCTGTATGCGCGTTGATCGCCCGGTGGAGGCTCAGATGCGGTCGGTGGCGGCACCCGGCTCCGGCCGGTGACGCGAGCCATTCCCACTCCGACGGCGCGGAGCGAGACGGCCGCGCCGGCTCGCTCACAGAAGGCCGCTCTCGACATACCATTGCGCGCTGCGCTTCAGCGACTCGGCCAGCGGCACCTTCGGGGTGAAGCCCAGCTTCCGGCGGGCCTTCTCCATCGAGCACGTCCACGCCGGGGCCAGAAGCTGCCGCGCCAGCTTTCGATTCAGCGGCAGGTGCTTGCCGGTGACGATGGAGGCGGCGTCGGCGGCAGATGCCAGCCCGCGCAGGATGGTCTCGGGCAAATAGAGCGTCCGCGGCTCCACCGCCAGCGCCCGGGCGATGCTCTCCTGGAGCGACTCGAGCGAGGTGGTCTCCTCGGCCGCGCAGAAGAAGGCCTCGCCGAGCGCCTGGGCCGACTCGGCCATGCGAATCATCTGCTCGACGACGTCGTCGACGTCGACCATCGACAGGGGCCGGCCGCCGCCGCCGATGCGCAGCTTCCAGCCCTTCTTCACCAGCTTGAAGAAGACCAGGTTCTCGCGGTCGCCGGGCCCGATGATGCGCGCAGGGCGGATGACGGTGACGTCGATTCTGCCCTGGTACGAGAAGGCGATGCGCTCGGCCTCGGCCTTGCTCTCGCCGTACCACTCCTCGGGAGCGAACGGATCCTCCTCGCGGCGGGGTCGGTCGGGCGTCGACGGCCCCGAGGCGGCCAGCGAGCCGCAGAGCAAAAGACGCATGCGCGTGCCGGTGGCCGCCATCGCCTCGCACACGTTGCGCGTGCCCTCGGCGTTGACGCGCATGAACGTCTCCCGGTCCGGAGCGCGGCGCACGCCGGCCAGGTGGAAGACGACGTCCACTCCGTCGACGGCAGCCCTCAGCGACTGTGGCTCGGTGACGTCGCCGACGACGCGTTCGACGTCCAGCCCCTCGAGCCCCGAGGCGTTGCTGGTGTGGCGCACCAGGCACCTCACCCAGTCGTTCCGGGCAGCGAGCGCCCGGACGAGGTGTGTACCCAGAAACCCTGCCGCTCCGGTGACGAGACATCTCATGCGAACGCAGCCGTTTAGCAGGAAATGAGGGAAGATGGCGGGCCATGAAGCTCGAGCTCCGCGACCTGCAGACCTCGAAAAGCCTCTACATCGAAGCCGATGGCGTGGTGTTCGGCCGCGAGGGAGGCGACGCCAACATCAAGCTCCGCGACATGGGGGTTTCCAAGCGGCACGCCCGCGTCTACGCCAGGCGCGGAGTGTGGTTCCTCGAGGACCTGAACTCGTCGAACGGCACCTACGTCGACGAGCAGCGCATTCGCGGGCCGGTGCAGCTCACCCCGGGCACCGTCTTCTCGATGTCGCAGCAGCAGTACGAGGTGGTGCAGGTGGTGATGGAGGACGGCGAGGACAATAAGCGCCCCTCCGCCGAACGCTCGATGGACCGCCCAAAAGCCGACGCGCGGAGGCCGAGCAACAAGTCGCTGCCGCCGGCCAGGGCCCGGCCCACCGCCGAGCAGCCCGCGTCCACGGCCACGCACACCGAGTCGGAGCTACCCGCCGAGCCGCCGGCCGACGCTCGGGAGTCGGCCACCTACGCCTCGCACGACGCCGACGCCACCGCGGGCTCGGCGAGCTCGGCCTCGAGGGCCTC
>FWPU01012336.1_pt1 | contig 11391 bp, 6 predicted proteins | sample 2228361 | NCBI WGS metagenome assembly FWPU01 (sample SAMEA103939777, study PRJEB20133) | metagenome | reverse complement strand
CGCGGCCGCTCGAACGCGCGGGCGTCCGGGCCGCGGCCGGTTGACGCGTCCCGCCCGCGCCCGTACCAGAGATCGGGTGCGCGTCTGCGGATGGAGCCCGGGCGTACGCCGCGCGGCTTCCTCCGGCGTCCTCGTCCTGCTCGGCGCCCTCGGGCTCGCGGCGTGCAGCCCCGCACCGCCCGACCCGTTGCTCGTGACGGCAAGCCTCGCCCCCGAGCGCAAGGGTCCGCCGCTGGTCTTTCGTGCGCCCGACGGGACGACGCTCGGCGAGGAGATCCGTCCGGCGGTCGTCTCGGCGCGCCCGAAGCCGCTCGTCGCGGCCGGACCGCCGACCGTTTCGGGCGGCAACCTCCGGCGCTCGTTCCGGGTCGGGCCGTGGGCGACCGGCCGGCGTCTGCTCGCGCTGCGGCGGGTGAAGCGGGCGGATGAAGGGGAAGGGCACGCCCTGCCTCCGATGGTCGCGAAAGCGCAGGGCAGCTTGCTCACCCTCGACTTCGAGGTCGGGCCAGACCCCGACCCGTCCGCCTTCGAGCTGAACGTCTTCGTCGAGCTCGTCCCGCCGCCGGAGCAGCGGCACGAGCTCGAGCCGGTCACGGTCCCGCCCGGCGCGTTCCTGATCGGCGCCTACGGCGTCGATCCCGAGGCCCGCGGCGTCGGCACGGCGCCGATCGCGCTGCGCGTCCTCGCCGTCGCCGACGACGTCCCGACCCTGGCCGAGACGCTCGCCGCGCAGGGCTACCAGACGGCCGCGATCACCGAGGACGCGATGCTCTCGGCGAGCACGGGCATCACGCGCGGCTTCGCCTCCTACCGCGAGATCAAGAGCGGGATCGCGACCGAGGGCTACGTGCGGGAGGTGGTCGACGAGGCGCTCGCCTGGCTCGAGCGCCGCCGCGGCGAGCGCTTCTTCCTCTTCCTCCACACCTACCAGGTGCACGGGCCCTACGCGCCGCCCCCCGAGTACGACGTGTTCCGCACCTGGGCGCGCGACGGCCGTGAGGTCGAGGTGGACGAGAGCACGCCGGAGGTGGTCCGCGCGCGACTCCGCTACGCGGGCGAGGTGCTCTACACCGACGCCCAGATCGGCCGGCTGCTCGCGGGGCTCGAGGCGCTCGGCGAGGCCGAGCGCACGATCGTCATCGTGACCGCCGACCACGGCGAGGCGCTCGGCGAGCACGGGGTGATCGGCCACAACTGGTACCTGATCGAGCCGGTCCTGCGCGTCCCGCTGATCGTGCGGGCGCCGGGGCGGACCGCCCCCGGCACGCGGATCGCTGCGCCGGCCTCGCTCGCCGACGTGACCCCGACGATCCTCGAGCTCGCGGGCATCGAGATCCCCCGGGCGGTGCAGGGCCAGAGCCTCGTGCCGCTCCTCGAGCGGCCGGGCGACGAGCGCTTCCTCGAGCGCGTGGTCTACGCAGAGAGGGACACGGAGGACGGCAGCAGGCCGACCGTCGTCGCGCGCAAGGGGCGCTTCAACAAGGGGCGCTTCAAGTGGGTGGACGCCGGGGCGCGCGGCATGAGCCGCTGGGACCTGGTCGCGGACCCGGGCGAGCTGCACCCGACGCGCGACCCGGAGGCGCTCGCCGAGGGCGAAGCGCTGCTCGCCCGCTACCGCACGGCGAACGAGCAGCTCCGCGCCGAGCTCGGCATCGAGCACGCGCCGGCGGCGCCGGTCGACGAGGCGACGATGAACAAGCTGCGCGCGCTGGGCTACGTCCGCTGAGGGCCCGCGGGGCCGTCCTCGGCTCGACGAGGAGAGAAGGCCGGTCGAAAGCGGGAAACCGCTTTGCTAGCGTGCAAGAGGATGACCGGAGCCGACGTCCGCCGAGCTTTTCTCGAGTTCTTTCGCCGACATGACCACCTGATCGTGCCGAGCGCGAGGATCGTGCCGGAGAGCGATCCCTCGCTCATGTTCACGAACGCGGGGATGGTGCCGTTCAAGAACGTCTTCCTCGGCGTCGAGAGGCCGCCTGCGCCGCGGGTCGCGAACGTGCAGAAGTGTCTCCGCATCTCGGGCAAGCACAACGACCTCGAGGACGTGGGGCGCGACGTCTACCACCAGACCTTCTTCGAGATGCTCGGCAACTGGTCGTTCGGCGACTACTACAAGGCCGAGGCGATCGAGTGGGCCTGGGCGCTCCTGACCAAGGTCTGGGGCCTCGACCCGAACCGGCTCTACGCGACCGTCTTCGAGACCGACGAGGAGGCGGCGAGCCTCTGGCCGAAGGTGACGAGCCTGCCCGCGTCGCGCGTCCTGCGCTTCGGCGCGGAGGACAACTTCTGGGAGATGGGCGAGACCGGCCCGTGCGGTCCTTGCTCGGAGATCCACTACGACCGCGGTCCCGGGAAGTGCGACCGGCCGCCCGGCCACACCTGCGGCGTGAACTCCGGCTGCGCGCGGTACATGGAGATCTGGAACCTGGTCTTCATCCAGAACAACCGCGAGGCGGACGGCTCGCTCACGGAGCTGCCGGCGAAGCACGTCGACACGGGCATGGGCCTCGAGCGCATCACCGCGGTGCTCCAGGGGGTCGACGGCAACTACGACACCGACCTCCTGCGCGGCATGATCGAGGTCGCCGAGGAGCGCGCCCGGAAGCGCTACACCGGCGGGACCAGCGACGAGGACGTCGCCTTCCGCGTGATCGCCGACCACGCGCGTGCCGTGACCGTGATGATCGCGGACGGCATCCTGCCGTCGAACGAGGGGCGCGGCTACGTGCTGCGCCGGCTCCTGCGCCGCGCGGCCCGCCAGGGGCGCGTGCTGGGCTTGACGGAGCCGTTCCTCGGCGCGGTGACCGACCGGGTCTGCGACGTGCTGGGCGACGGCTACCCCGAGCTCGGCGAGCACCGCGCGCGCATCCGCGCGACGGTGACCGCCGAGGAGGAGCGCTTCGGCGAGACCCTCGAGAAGGGCCTCGGCCTCCTCGAGGAGGAGGTGGCGAAGCTGCGCCAGGCGGGCGGCAAGGTCCTGCCCGGCGACGTCGCCTTCAAGCTCTACGACACCTACGGCTTCCCGATCGACCTCACCGCCGACATCCTGCGCGGCCGCGACCTGTCCGTCGACCAGGCGGGCTTCGACGCCGCGATGGAGCGCCAGCGCGAGCGCGCGCGCGAGGGGGCGCGCTTCGTCACGGCGACCGCCGGCAGCTTCGCGGACGCGCGCTCGCGCTTCGCCGGCGACCGCATCGAGTCGCTCGAGTCGCGCGTCGTCGCGCTCGCGTCGCCCGACGGCGAGCCGCGCGACGAGGCGCGCGAGGGCGACGAGATCGAGATCGTCACCGCCGAGACGCCCTTCTACGGCGAGTCGGGCGGCCAGGTCGGCGACACCGGCCGGATCGTGCTGCCGGGCGGCGGCCTGATCGAGGTCGTCGACACGCAGAGGCCGCGCGCCGACCTGATCGTCCACCGCGGCCGCGTCGTGCGCGGCGGCGTCGCGCGCGGCGACCTCGTCCGTCTCGAGATCGACGCCGGGCGGCGCGAGCGGATCCGGCTCAACCACTCGGCGACGCACCTCCTGCACGCGGCGCTGCGCCGCCAGCTCGGCGAGCACGTCCGCCAGTCGGGCTCGCTCGTCGCGCCCGACCGCCTGCGCTTCGACTTCACGCAGGACACCCGTCTCTCGGACGAGCGGCTCGTCGCGATCGAGGACGAGGTGAACGAGCAGATCCGGCGCAACCTCGAGGTGACGAGCGAGGAGATGTCGTTCGACGAGGCGATGAAGGCCGGCGCTCTCGCCTTCTTCGGCGACAAGTACGGCGACCGGGTGCGCGTGCTGCGGATGGGCGACTACTCGATCGAGCTCTGCGGCGGCACGCACGTCTCGCGCACCGGCGACATCGGCGTCTTCAAGCTGCGCGGCGAGTCGGCGGTCGGCGCCGGCGTGCGGCGCATCGAGGCGCTCACCGGCGAGGGGGCGCTCGAGGCGGTGCGGCGCCGCGAGCGCGAGCTCCGCCAGGTGGCGGAGATGCTGCACGGCAGCGAGGAGGAGGTCGCGGCGAAGCTCGAGAAGCTGCTCGCGACCCAGAAGGAGCTCGAGCGCCGGCTCGCCGAGGCCCAGGCGAAGCTCGTGTCCGGCGCGTCGCGTGACCTGCTCGAGGACGTGCGCCAGGTGGACGGGATCAAGGTCCTCGCCCAGCAGGTCGATCAGGTCGACGCGAAGGTGCTGCGCGAGCTCGCCGACAAGCTGCGCGACCGCATGCGCTCGGGCGTCGTCGTCCTGGGCGGCAGCGACGGCCAGAAGGTGCTGCTCCTCGCGGCGGTGACCAAGGACCTCGTCGGACGCATCCACGCGGGCGAGCTGATCAAGCAGATCGCGCCGATCGTCGGGGGCGGCGGCGGGGGACGTCCGGACTTCGCCCAGGCCGGCGGCAAGGACCCCTCGCGGCTGCCGCAGGCGCTGGAGCGCGTGTACGAGCTGATCGGCGCATGAGCGAAGCCGGAACGGGAGAGCTGAACACGACCACCCTGGAGTCCCACGAGGTCCGCTCGCTGCGCGTCGAGGTCCCCGAGCCGCAGCACCTGCACGCGCTGCTCGGCCACCACGACGAGAACGTGAAGCTCATCGAGCGCGGGACCGGTGCTCGCGTCGTCGTCGAGCGGGGCGGCCTCACGGTGTACGGCGACGAGGTGCAGGCGGAGCTCGCGGCGCGCGTGCTGCGCCAGCTTTGCGAGCTGCTCGAGGGCGGCTACCCGCTGTACGCCTCCGACGTCGACCACGCGCTGCGCATCCTGTCGGCGGACCGCAACGCGCGGCTCAAGGAGATCTTCCTCGACACCGTGTACATCTCCGCCCACAAGCGGACGATCGCCCCCAAGTCGATCAACCAGAAAATCTACATCGACTCGATCCGCAAGTACGACATCGTCTTCGGCATCGGACCGGCGGGCACGGGGAAGACCTACCTGGCGATGGCGATGGCGGTCGCGGCGCTGCTCAAGAACGAGGTCGCGCGCATCGTGCTGACGCGTCCGGCGGTCGAGGCGGGCGAGCGCCTCGGCTTCCTGCCCGGCGACCTCGCCGAGAAGGTGAACCCCTACCTGCGTCCGCTCTACGACGCGCTGAACGACATGGTCGACCCCGAGCGCGCCCGCCGCTACATGGACCGCGGCACGATCGAGGTGGCGCCGCTCGCCTTCATGCGCGGCCGGACGTTGAACGACTCCTTCGTCATCCTCGACGAGGCGCAGAACACGACGCGCGAGCAGATGAAGATGTTCTTGACGCGGCTCGGCTTCGGCTCGCGCGCGATCATCACCGGGGACGTGACGCAGATCGACTTGCCCTTCGGCAAGGCGTCGGGCCTGATCGAGGCGCGCGAGATCCTCAAGGGCATCGAGGGCATCCGCTTCGTGCAGTTCGACGAGCGCGACGTCGTGCGCCACCGCCTCGTGCAGCAGATCATCAGCGCCTACGACCGTGCCCCCGGTGCGCGCGCCGATCGTCGTCGGCGTCACCTGCGCGCGCGGCATGGCGAAGTACGCGCCGCTCCTGCGGCGCGTCGCGCGCGCGAGCCTGCGCCACCTCGGCGAGGACGGGGCCGAGCTGTCGATCGCGCTGGTCGACGATCGGGAGATGCAGCGGCTGAACCGCGAGTGGCGCGGCAAGGACCGCCCGACCGACGTGCTCTCGTTCCCGCTGCGCGAGGGCGACGGCGAGCCGCCCCCCGTCGAGGGCGCCACGCGCCCGCTCGGCGACGTCGTGCTCTCGCTGCCGACGGCCGAGCGTCAGGCGCGCGAGCGCGGGCACCCGGTCGAGCGCGAGCTCGCCGAGCTGCTGGTGCACGGCGTGCTGCACCTGCTCGGCTGGGACCACGAGCGCTCGCCCGCCGAGGCGCGTCGGATGTTCGCGAAGCAGCGCGAGGTCCTGGCGGCGGTCGGCTCAGCGCCGGAGTGATCCGGCGCTCGGCGCTGTGCTTGGCAGCGCCGCGTGGGTCGGGACGGGCGAGCGGGTGGAGCCGCCTCGGCTCCGCGGTTGCGTCCCGTGGCGCGATCGCTACATCGCAAGGGATGGAGCTCTCCGAAGGACGCGAACGGCTGGCCGACCTCGAGGCGCGCATCGACGCCCTCGGGAGGCATCTTTGACGTCGCTCGGCTGAGCGAGCGCGCGAAAGAGCTCGACGACCTCGCGTCGCGCGACGACCTCTGGGTCAACCCGGAGAAGGCGCAGGCCCTGCTCCGCGAGCGCTCCTCGGTGCAGGCCAAGCTCGGCACCCTGACGCGCCTCCAGGAAGGGATCGAGGAGGTGCGGCTGTACCTCGACATGGCGGCCGACGGCGACGCCGACGGCCTCGTCGAGGCGGAGCGCCGGCTCGCGGAGGTCGAGAAGGAGACCAGGCAGCTCGAGCTGCAGCGCATGCTGAGCGGCGAGCACGACGCCGCGAACGCGATCGTCCACATCCATCCGGGTGCGGGCGGGACCGAGGCGCAGGACTGGGCCGAGATGCTGCTCCGGATGCTGCTCCGCTGGGCCGAGCGCCGCGGCTACAAGGCGCAGATCGTCGAGGTGACGCCCGGCGAGGGCGCCGGCATCAAGAGCGCGACCTTCACCGTCGAGGGCGAGTACGCCTACGGCTACCTCCGTGCCGAGGCCGGCATCCACCGCCTGGTCCGCATCTCGCCGTTCGACGCGAACGCGCGGCGGCACACGTCGTTCGCCGCGATCCTCGTCACGCCCGAGATCGAGGAGGACATCGAGATCGAGATCCGCGACGAGGACCTGCGGGTCGACACCTACCGCTCGTCGGGCGCGGGCGGCCAGCACGTCAACAAGACCGACTCCGCCGTCCGCCTGACGCACCTGCCGACCGGCATCGTCGTCGCCTGCCAGAACGAGCGCTCGCAGCACAAGAACCGCGCGATGGCGATGAAGATCCTCCGCTCGCGCCTCTACGAGCTCGAGCTCCAGAAGCAGCGCGAGAAGAAGGAGCAGCTCACGGGCGTCAAGCGCGAGATCAACTTCGGAAGCCAGATTCGCTCGTACGTTCTGCACCCCTACCGGATGGTCAAGGACCACCGGACCGGCGTCGAGGTCGGGAACACGGACGCGGTCCTCGACGGCGACCTCGACCAGTTCATCGAGGCCGAGCTGCTCCGCCAGGCGGGCGGGCGCGAGGCCGCGGGCGCGGCCAAGAGCGAGGCGGGCGCGAGCGCCTGAGACGGCGCGCAGGCCGGGGATGCGCGTCTCCGGCCCGACGCGACGCAGGCCCGCCGCGAGCGCTACCGGCCGGCGACCGAGGTGTGCCGCGCGGCGTCGAGCTTCTTGAACAGCGCCGCGCGCTCGAGGGCGGCGGTCGCGATCAGCGAGAGCACGAGCGTGTCGTCCGCGATCTCCCGGCTGAAGACGTGGCGGCGGCGGGTGCTCCCGAGGAGCAGGCAGCCGAGCGCCGCGCGCCCGCCGAGCGGCACCGCGAGCACGGACTCGAGGCCCAGGTCGAGCGCCAGCGGGCCCCTCGCCATCGGACCCGTCGTCAGGTCGTTCTCGAACGCCACCACGCGGTCGCGGAGCGCGCGCGTCAGGGCCTCCGTCTCCGAGCCGAGCGGCAGGCGCCGGGGCGCGCCCGTGAGCCCGTACTGACCGGCCACGACCAGGCCGTCGCCCTCGCGCAGCAGCACCGCTGCCACGTCGATGTCGAACAGCGCGGCCGTCTCAGCGCTCACCAGGTCGGCGATCCGGGCGCGGTCGGTGGCGGCGTTCACCGCCGCGGCGAGCGTCGCGAGCCCCGCACGCACGCGTGCGGAGCGCTGCAGCTTCTCGAACGTGCGCGCGTGGTCGATGAGGTTCGACGCCTGGTGCCCGACGCCGTGCAGCATGCGAACGGTCGCCTCGTCGAAGCCGGGCGGGCCGCCGACGCTCACCAGGATCGCGCCGCACGTCGTGGAGCGGAGCGGCACGACGCAGACGGCGTGCTGCTCGAGCGCGTCGAGGATCGCGAGCATCTCGGGCGTCGCCTCGTCCCGCGTCACGCGTCCGGAGCGGCCCCACGGGAGGGCGACGCGCTCTCCCGCGGCGTGGACCCAGCTCGAGAGGTGTCGCCCGGCGAGACGCTCGAGGACGCGCGGCGGCGTCCCGTGGTCCGCGAACGGCAGGAAGCCTCCCGCCCGAGGGCTGTGCAGGAAGACCGTCGCGCGGTCGCACGGCGTGAGCTCGACCGTCAGGCGGCAAATCTGGGCGAGCACGTCGTCCAGGTCGCGGACTTCGATGCGTGCGAGAGCATCGACGGCGCGTCGTTCGCGTTCGAGAGCCGCGAGCTGCGCGAGCGCGGCATCGTGGGTGAGGCGGTGAGCCACGGTGGCCCCGGCGTGTAGCAAGACCGGGGCCGGTGCACCTGCTCGGGCGAAACCCACCGGATTGCGCCGTCTTCGGCTCGCGCGGCGGCTTTGCGAGCGAGGCCCGCGCCGTGCACGAAGGTGCGCTCGGGCGCGTCAGTGTCGAAATCGTGGCGCGGAACGAATGAGCCGATGCTACCTCGAGCGCATCGGCGTCCGCTCACGGGTGGAGCGCTCGAGCGCGCACCTCGGCGGCGGTGCTCATGGCGCTGTCCGCGCTCACCGCGCGGCGGTGGCGCGCACGTCCCCCGCTTCCTCGGCGAGCTCGACCTGGTTCCACAGGAAGCGCGGGTTCACGAGCGACACGACCGACGGCAGGAGCACGAGCGTGCTCGCCGCCGAGACCACCATCGCGAGCGCGACCAGCCCGCCCAGGCGCAAGTGGAAGAGGAAGCCCGTCAGCCCGAGCGTGCCGTAGCCCACGGCGATCGCCGTCGCGACGAAGAGGATCGCCTTGCCGGAGGTCATGAGCGCCCGGCGGAGCGCCTCGTCGAGGTTTGCCGTGCGACCGAGCTCCTCGCGCAGGCGGAAGAGCAGGTAGATCGCGTAGTCGGCGCCGATGCCCACCGCCATCGCCGAGATCGCCGAGGTCGTGTCGTCGAGCCGCACCCCGAGCAGACCCATCACGCCGAAGTTGACCGCCATCGTGAACGCGAGAGGAAGGGCGACCAGCACTCCGCCGAGCAGCGACCGCAGGAAAAGAGAGGCGACGCAGATCGTGATGACGGCGATCTGCACCATGTTCCACAGCTTTCCCTCGACCATCACGTCGGTCGCGGCGACCGCCGAGCCGAGCGTTCCGGTGAAGCGGACCCGGTAGCCCGGCGGGAAGGTCCGGGCGACCTCGTCCTCGACCCGCTGGATCAGGTACCGAGCGAGGCTCGTCGTGTCGTCGTGCACGAGCAGGCGCACGATCGCGCTCCGCCGCGCCGGATCGATCAGCGTGTCGAAGGTCCCGGCGCTGCCCGACAGCGAGTAGAGGAAGAGGTACTGCGCGGCGAGCGCGCGCGTCTCGGGCAGGCGCGAGACGTTCGCGCTGCCGGCGTTCACCGCGCGATGGAAGGTGCGCAGGAAGTCGACGAAGGAGACGGCCTTCCCGACCTGGGGCTCCTGCTCGAGCGTGCGCTCGAGCGCGTCGATCGCTCGCAGGATCGCGGGCTCCGCGAGCGCGCCTTCCTCGTCACCCTCGATGAGCACCTCGATCGTGTTGGTGCCCGCGAAGGTCGCGTTCATGCGTGCGTCCGCGCGGCGAATCGGATCGCTCTCCGCGAACAGACGCTTGACGCTCATGTTGACCTCGACGTGCGCAGCGCCGACGAGGCACGCGGCGACCAGCACGAGCGCTCCCGCGATCACGCGGCCGGGCACGTTGCGGGCGGCCTGCGCGGATCCGTCGAGGAAAGCCTCGAGCCAGGGGTGTGACGCGGCCTCGCGCTCGCGCTCGCGGCGCCGCGGCCGGGGCAGCAGCGCGCGCACGGCGGGGATGATGGTCAGCTCGATGATCAGCGCGGACACGATGCCCGCAGCGGTGAAGAGCCCGAAGGTCCGGATCGTGGCCGTGCGGAAGGTGGCGAGCGAGAGGAACGAGAGCGACGCCACGAGGCCGGCGGCGATCATCACCGGCCCCACGCGGGTGAGCGACGCGACGATCGCCGTCTCGACGTCGCCCGATTCGTCGAGCTCCTCGTAGAAGCGCTTGAGGATCTGCACTGCGTGTCCGGCCCCGACGGCCAGAATCAGGATCGGCGTCGTCGTGTTGTACGGATCGAGCGGAACCCGGAAGAGGCCCATCAGGCCGAGCGCCCAGACGACGGCGAGCAGCGCGGTCACCAGCGGGAGGAAGAGCGCCTGCAGCGTCCGGAAGGCGTGGTAGTGGATCAGCCCGATCACGAGCAGCGCGATCGGCAGGTAGTAGAGGAGCCGGCTGCCGTAGATCTCCACCTCCGCGAGGACCACGACGGGTCCGGCGAGCGTGTACTCGAACGTGTCGTCGTGGAGCTCGGCGAGCACGTTGCGCACCGCGGCGACGATCTGCCCGTAGCCCGGCGCCTCCGGCGTGAGCCTGAAGTCGACGAACACGCTCGCCGCGGAGCCGTCCTCGGTGACCAGCGTCCCGACCAGCGCCGGCTCTGCGAAGGCCCGCCGCTTCACCTCCTCGGCGCCGGCGAGATCGACCGGCGGCTCCGGCATGATCGCCTCGAGATCGACGCTCGCCTCGGTCCCGGCGACGTACTTCGCGTTGGGCGAGGCGAGGCTCTGCAGCAGCGCCGACTTGACGCCGGGAAGGGCTTCGATGCGCTTCGTGATCTCGTCGAGCTTCGCAAGGAACTTCGGCGTGAAGACGCTGCCGTCCTTGGGGAAGAGCCCGACGACGACGACGTTGTAGGCGTCGAACAGCCGCTTCACCTCCTGCGCGGCCTGCATGTACGGGTGCTCCTGCGGCAGGAGGCGATCGGGATCGACCTCGAGGTACAGGCGTGTCGTCGCGGCGGCGAGGATGGTCGTGGCGAGCAGGACGGCGGCAATCACCGTCCGGGGATGGCGCACGACCCAGCGAGCGTAGGCGGCCATCGGGTTCGGAGTCCGGCGTTCCATCTTTGCGGGGACGGCCCCTTTACCACGGGTCTCCGTCCTTGCCGAGAGGAAATGTCGGTCCCGGGGCTCGAAGCCGCGTCGACGCACCGTGCCGCGCGTCCGCGGACGCGCAGCGCGCGAGACTCTGTGACCCGGCGCGGCACGGGAGGCGCGCTTTCGCGGTGCGATTCGGGCTTGAAGTTTGCGCCCGACCCGAGCAATTTGGGCCCGCTCGATCAGCTCGAGGAGCCCGTCACGATGCCCGATTCCACGCTGAACGCGCGCCCCGCGGCGCGCCCCCGCCGTCTGCGCGCGGCCCACGTGCTCGCGCTCGTCTGCCTGCTCGTCCCGGCGTCAGCCGCCGCGCAGCGCGCCTCCGGCATCCAGCTCACGCCCGACTCGCAACAGTACCTGATCAACAAGGACGTGCCGCCGAACCAGCGCTGGGCGATCACCTGGAACCTGAACGACGACACGATCACCGGC
>FWPU01012335.1_pt1 | contig 11391 bp, 8 predicted proteins | sample 2228361 | NCBI WGS metagenome assembly FWPU01 (sample SAMEA103939777, study PRJEB20133) | metagenome | reverse complement strand
AAAAAGTTAGTTTTTACAAGGTTAGCTCAGCCCAAGAGATGTTTGAAGTGGTTCAAAATCTTGTGGAGCAGATGGATATTTGTGTTTTTTCGGCGGCTGTGGCTGACTACCGTCCCAAAGAAGTAGCTACTGAAAAAATCAAGAAAAGTACCGAAACACTTACTCTGGAACTTATCAAAAATGTAGATATAGCCTTTACTTTGGGGCAAAAGAAAAAGAAAAACCAATTTTTTGTGGGTTTTGCCTTGGAAACCCAAAATGAAACCGAAAATGCTTTACAAAAATTGCAAAAGAAAAATTTTGATATAGTAGTGTTGAACTCACTCAAAGACGAAGGAGCAGGTTTTGCCTACGATACCAATAAAATCAGCATTTTAGACAAAAACGGCAATAAAACCGATTTCCCGCTCAAAAATAAAAAAGAAGTAGCAGAGGATATTGTGAGGTATGTGTATGAAAAATTAGTTTGAAAGCAGAAAAAATAAACTTTGTTGAGGACTGCATATTTTCACGCCCAAAAGTCAAGCAAGTTTTTGATGGCTTCTTGAAAAAGTTGAGGGGCTTTAATTCCTAAAATGAGTTCGCCGTTTTCGTTGAGTAAAAACCCTATTTCTATTTCTACAATTTGCTTTTCTTTACTACCGTAAAGCACCACAGTTCGCAAAATTTTGAATTTTGGGTAATACTTTTTGATGTAATTTTGCTCAATAAAATCGTAATTCGCCAACTCTGCAATGCCTTGCGAACGAAATTTGTACTTTTTGCCTTCAATATTTATTACTTCGCTACGCCCAAAATCTATCAAAATCAGGTCGGGAATGTGGATAATTTGGTCTTTGTCGCCTGCCTTGTATTTCTCTCTATCTTTGTATTTCGCTAACGGAATTGCTTCGCCTTCTTTTGTGATAAAATAGCCTTTTTCACTACCTGCGTGATTTTCAAAAATGGAATATCCTTGCGTAAAATTTTCTACTACCAAATGAATAAAAATTGTACCTAATTTTTCTCCTTCGGTGTTGTATTCCCAATAATTCACGTTCAATTCCGCTTGTGGAATTTCTAAATCTTGCAAAGAAATGCCTAATTTATTGGCTATTTGGATAAACTTATTGGTTTTTCCTACGTGCTTTTGTTCTAATCTGTGCTGTGTAATTTCTAATTTTTTAGTCCAACCCAATTTACGTAAAACCGCACAAATTATACTCAAAGCTCCAATATTTGGGTCGTGAGAAAGTCCGCCACTTTTGTAAAGTCTGCCTGAAATCTCTATTTTATCTGCAAATTTTGTTAGCAAAATAGGGACATTTCCCGCAGGAGCTTTTCGCATATTTGCTTTAAATTCAATGATTTCGTCTATACTCTCAAAAGGTTTGAAAATATCTTCGTCTAATTTTTTGCCCAAAATCTCAACTCCCAACGTCAATAAAAGTCTTGTACCGAAAATATAGGTTTCAGTGGGTTTTTCTTTTTGCTCTACTTGCAAATTGTAAAGCATTATCATTCTGACATTTGGGTAGTAATTTTTGATAAAAACAAACTTACTACAACGCTGATACACACCTGTATTTCGGCTTTCTTTATCGTCTGTTTTGGTTTCCTCTATGGCATAAATGGGCGTATCGGCTTGTGTAGGCTCGTTTTCTTGGTAGAAAACCAAAAAGTCCGTAAAACTAGAATTGCCTGAAACGGTTTTAATAAAAACCTTATTCACTTTATTACACCGAAAACCCGTTACTTCGTAAGTGAAAGTAAATTTATCATTTTCTAAAATGGGCAAAATCCGCAAACTATCCATAAAACACGCAAAACCGTAATCTTTCGCAAACTTTTGGAAGATAGTTGTCAAGACTTCTTTTTTAGGTCTTTCTTCGGTGAGTAGCCAAAGGTTAGGTTTCATTTCGTTTCAAAATATAAAGTTGTTCTTTCACAAATTTCTTGGTTTTGCTCTCACCATTTGAATTTGACTTAAAACGCAAATAATCAAATTCTACCTATTCCACTTCGCCAAAATCGCTCAAAATAGATAAAATTTTATTTTTTGGCATAATACCTTCGCTGTTATAGCTCAAAACCAAATATTTGTAATAGGCGTTTTTAGCAACATTATAAAGTTCTTTTAAGCCAGTTTCTGCATTGCAAAATTGCGATTTTTGATTTTCATAATTTCGCATACCCGACACGCCTTTTATGCTTGGATTATCATATTTAGCAATGGTTTCCAATAAATGATAATTCGGTGCATAGTGTCTTTGGTTGTAAGGTGGGTCTAAATAAAAAATATCCGTTTGTATTTCTGAAATCAATTTAACCGAATTTTGATTAAAAACCTTGTTTTCTTTGTCGCTAACAATAATTTCAATGGGTCGCAAAGTCAATTTTTTGACTGCTCTTGCATCCCAAACTTTTTGAAACGCCGCATAAACTCCTGAAATATTAGCATAAAAAGGTACGGTTTCAATCAGGCAAGCCAATAAAATATAATATTCGTTTTCAGTTAATAAGTTTTCAGTTTTCCAAGTTTCTATTTGCTTTCTAATAGCATCAATAATTTTTCCGTTTTCGTTGCTAAAATACATTCTCGGAATACCTAAACTTTTCGTTCCTTCGGGTGTGTAATTCTGAAAAATAAAACCTTCTTGTGGTGTGATAGTATTCAGATAATCAACTACCTGCATCAAAGGATTTGCAAAAAGTGAATTAGTTTTGACTTTTATTTTTTGCAACAATTTTTCAAAAATTGGTGCTTCGTTATTTTCAATGTATGCCTTTTGCAAGACGAAGGAAAAATACAACAAATCAGACGAAAAAACTTGATAACCTTTCTTTTTGAAAAACTGCCCTACATTGCTTGTTCCTGCAAAAAAATCAAAAAATGAAGTTCCTACAATACCTTTGCTTTGGAAAATTTGATAAATTTTTTCTACTAAATTCTCTTTGTTTCCAATAAATCTCATCTAATCAAACAAAGTTTTAGGTTTCTCTACTTCGTAATTCGTAATCAAAACTTCTACGCTTGTATTTTTTTCACGCACCAAAGTTTGATAGTTAGAGTTGCTATAATCTGCACGCAAATAATTGACTTTCAAATAGTTGTTTTTATTAAGCCAATTTTTCAAAATTTCATTTTCCTTACCTTTGTGTTCCAACACATTAGACAAAGCAAATTTTATATTTCGCTGATGTAGATTTTCTAAAATTGACAAAAGGTTGTGTTCTTGGGTTTCGTCCCAACCTGTAAAACCACGCTTTCCGTCATTGTACGTGCCTAAACTAATCAAATAAGGCGGGTCGCAATAGACAAAATCGTTTTCGGTTAAGTCTGAAAAATCAAATTTTTCAAAATCAAAGCAAGTAAATTGAATATGAGTAGCCTGAATTTTACGCACAAATTGGATAAGATTTGCCCGCATTGTGTCGTTAAAACTACTTCTTTCTCGCCCAAAAGGATTATTAAACTCGTGAGAATTGTTGAAACGGATTTGATGATTGAACGAAAAAGCCACTAAAACAAATAAATCCAAAGGGTTCTTATGTATGTTGTAATGCTCACGTAGTTTTTTGTAGCCTTCTTCATTACTCAAAGATAATTCAAATTGAGTAATTTGTCTTTCAATATGTTGCAAGATTTCTGAAAGACTATTTTTCTGAAATTCTTGGTACATTTCCACCAAAAATTTCAGGTTGTCGTTGCAGATAACTTTTTCTGCTTTCACATTTAAGCCAACATTGCAACCACCTGCAAACAAATCAATAAAAGTGCTTATCTTTTTAGGAAATAGAGGCAGAATTTGGTCTAAAAGTTTATATTTTCCACCAATGTAATTGAGTGGAGATTTGATTGATTTGAAACTCTTTCTCAATGCAAATGATGCTTCTTGCATAGGGCATTCTTTCTTGCAAATTTAATAAATTTTATCAAATAAGCCCTTCTACTCCCTTTCCACCCAAATACTAATTTTTTGGCTTCTACCTTTGTCATCAACGCAAGTGATGATATTTTTGCCCATTTTGGGTCTGAAAAAGGCATTTTCTTGGGCATTGGTTTCTTGGTAAAATTTTTCGTTGATGTACCAATATACTTTCTTTACATCGTTTTGGGCATAGACTTTGAGCATCAGTTCGGTAGCTTGATTTTCGGGTATGAGGTAGGTTTTATTTGCCACAGGTGAAACGATTTGAGGTTTGCTTTTCTCACTAATTTGCAGTTGATGCTCGCAACTGGGGTGCAAAGGAGGTGTTTTGAGATAAGGAATTTTTTCGGCTTCGTAATAGGTTTGCAACTCGGCAGAAATAACAGGATAGAATTTTTTTTTGTAGCCTGTTTCGGGTAAGCAGTCGGGTAGGTATTGCAGTTTTTCATCTGCCGAAACATATAGCTCTTTTTGATGCTCACAAACTTGCGAAGGCGATACCAGCGGAATGAAGTAATCAATCACTTGGTTTTCACAAAAAGCATTTGGCGGTAATCCCGTTTCCGAGCAAACTAAACGAAAAGTGATATTTGGTGGAGCAAGTGGCAAAGCAGTTGTTTGGTTATCTAAGGCATTGAAAATTTCAAAAAGTAGGGGAGTAGCTACCTCAGAGCCTGAAAGCTCGGGTACGCCTCTACCCGAAAAGTTGCCTATCCAAACTCCTATGGTATATTTCTGATTGTAACCAATGCTCCAAGCATCGCGTTTGCCATAAGAGGTGCCTGTTTTCCAAGCAATAAGGGGCTTATTTTTAGCATTTAGATAACTTTTGGGCAAATCGGGACGTTGGGCAAGCGTAAGCACTTGTGTAAAACTATATGCCGAAATAGCTGAGATAATTGTATCGCTTCGTTGAGTGCTATCAGTAGCTAAAAAATTCAAAGGGGCATATTGCCCATTATTGGCAAAAGCAACGTAAAGGCTGGTAAGTTCTTCTAAATTTGTTCCAAATCCGCCCAAAATCATTGAAAGACCTACTTTCTTTTCTTGCTTGCCCAGTGTTTTGAAACCTGCTTGTTTGAGCTTTTTTACAAAATATTCTACTGAAATTTCTTGCAGTGTAGCAACCGCAGGAATATTGAGCGAAAGTGAAAGAGCAGTTTCCACGGAAATTTTGCCTCGGAATTTGTTATCAAAATTATCGGGAGCATATCCGCCCCAGTCGGTAGGAATATCCAAAATAGTAGTTTTGGGGGTGAGTTTGCCTAAATCCATCGCGAGTGCATACACTAAGGGTTTGAGCGTACTACCCGGAGAGCGTGTAGCGGTAATGCCATCTACTTGGCTTTCAGCGAAGTTTTGTGAGCCAATATATGCCCGAATTTTGCGAGTTTTATTTTCTACAACTAAAATGGCTACATTTTCAATTCCAAGCAAACGGAGTTTTTTTACGTAGTTTTCGGCAAGTGTTTGTACTTTATTTTGCAGGGGCAGATGCAAGGAAGTTCGTATGTTTTCGTTTTTAGGATACTTTTGCCCCAAACGAATACACCAATGCGGTGCAAAACGAGGAATTTCATTTCTTTGGACATTCAGAGGTTCCTGTAGAGCATTTGAAATTTCTTTTTTATCAAAAATACTTTTCTTTTCAAAGTTTTTGAGCCATTTGTTTCTTTCTTTTTGGATAAGCAAATTATCTTTCCCCAGTGCCAAACTGCGAGGACGATTAGGAATAATGGCAAGCGTGGTGATTTCTGCAATGCTCAAATTTTGTGGTAATTTTTGAAAATACAATACCGAAGCCGATTTTACCCCCTCTACATTGCCTCCGTAAGGCACTAAATTGAGATACATCTGCAAAATTTCTTTTTTAGAATAGTGCCATTCCAATTGCATTGCTCTAAACATTTCCAAAATTTTATTTCCATAAGTGCGAGGCTTGGGGTCTAACAGGCGAGCTACTTGCATTGTAATAGTAGAAGCCCCCGAAGTGCGTTTCTGAGATAATAAGTTGTTGAAAATCGCTCTTACAACTGCCAGAGGATTTATACCAAAATGGTAGAAAAAATATTGGTCTTCTTTGGCGATAAAAGCTTTTTGCAAATCTTCGTTGATTTCCGATAGTTCTGTTTTCATTCGCCATTTTTCATCAGGGCTTAAAAATGCCCCTAAAACGCGATTTTCTTCATCTAAAACTACCTGTGAATAGCGAATATGAAAACGAAAAGGGAAAATAAAATCTAAAATCAGAAAAAGTACAAAGCAAGTCAGTAAAGTCCAGAATGATTTGATAAGCACTTTTTTCCAAAAAATACGGCTAAAGAGAAACATAGACGAAATGTCAGTTTACTATGGCAATTTAAGGCAAATTTAGGACAATTCGTCCATTGTGCTTGACAAAAATGCCGAAAATTTTGCCAATAAGTAAGTATTTGGAAAATGGTATGTGTTTTGCATTTCAAAATACTGAAAACCAAAACCTTAAACTGCTATGGCTATGGATTTGCTCAAATGGACTAAAAATCTAAAACCCAAATTCCCTGAAATGATTGAGCGGTTTTGGGGAAAAGTAATGGGCAAAGATGCCAAAGAAAGTGAAGAGGTCGGTCTTATGCCCTCTGTGAATATCAGCGAGGAGCAAAAGGCTTATGAAGTATCGGTTGCCGTACCCGGTTTGGACAAAAAGGACATCAAAGTAGAAGTAGAAGACGGCTATTTGCGGATTTATTCCGAAAAGCAGTACGAAAACGAAGAAAGAGAGAAAAACTGGCTTCGTAGGGAATTTGGCTATGCTTGCTTTCAGAGAGTTTTTCAAATTCCTGAAAGTGCAGACCCCGATAGAGTGGAAGCCTCTTTGAAAAATGGCATTTTGAATATTAAAATTGCCAAAAAGAAAGGTTACGAAAATTTGGTTAAAAAAATACCTGTGAAATAAGTGCTAAACTTACATTTTTTCAGCGTCTATGGAAAAATTAAGTTTGAGCCTTACACTGATAGCTCTATTGTATGGGCTAATGCTTACTTTGATAAACTATTGGATTTTTGCAAAAAATAAGACGCAGTGAAAAAAATGTTTTTTTCACTGCATTTTTTACATAGAGAAGTTGTTTAGGATTAACGCGTAATTACCACTTAAAAAATTGATAGTCAAAACTTTATTTGTAAAGAAAGTGTAGTGCAAGCGATGATGTCGCTACGAGCGACATCATCGCTCTAAGCCCAAAAAACACCTAAAATTTCAATGATGAGCCAGAGATTCTTGTTTCCTGCTACTTGCTTTATCAGGCAAGATAGAGTTTAGAAGTTTTTCAAACAAAGGCACAAACCAAACAAAAATTACTACGCCCAAAAGATTGAAAAGTAAATGAGCGTTGGCTAAAATCTTTTCTGCTTGATTGGTAGGGCTAATCCATTCTACCAGATTTACAAAGGGTGAGAAAAGTACCAAGCCAAGAACAATAGAAAGCAAATTGAAAACAAAGTGAAAAAGTCCTGTTTTGATGGCTTGTCTTTTGCCGTTAATGGTTGCAAGCAAAGTATCGCTTACGGTTCCGAGTTCTGCCCCCATCATTACCGAAATACCCGCCTTCAGTGATAGCATACCTTTTTTTACCAGCACAATGGCTATGCCAACAGTAGCCGAAGAAGATTGAATAATAAGAGTAGTTGTCATTCCTGCCAAAGTACCCACGAGAAGATTATCCAGATTGGATAAGAAATTCACAAACCATTCGCTTTTTTTGAGAGGCTCAACCGCCTGCTCCATAGTAAGCAAGCCAAAAAATAAAAAACCAAAGTACAAAATTACTTTACCAAGATTTTTCCACCAATCGTTACGGATAGCAATGCTTAAAATTAGCCCAAGAGCAATGAAAATAGGGGAAATTTTACCCAAATCCAAAGCTACAATTTGACTGCTAATGGTAGTGCCTACATTGGCACCTAACACTCTTCCGCTAGCTTGTCGGAAACTGAAAACATTAGCATTTACAAGTACAATCGTAATAATAATAACGGCAGAAGATGAGCCCAAAATAGCCGTTACGATTGTTCCTGTAAGAATACCCCAAAATAAATTTCTTGTAAAATAACGCAACCACTGCTCCAATTTTTCACCTACAACCGCTTGCGTAGCATCAGAGAGAGCAGTAATAGCGTACAAAAATAGCCCCAGCCCGCCTAAAATAAGTAAAATAGTATCCCACATACACAATTTTACCCAAAAGTAGCAAAAGGCTGTTAGGTTTATTTTACGTTAGTTTTAAGTTTTCAGTAATTTTATGAGTAAATAGCTTTTTTTGCTGCAAGTAAAGTATTTTGCAAAAGCGAAACAACGGTCATTAGTCCTACGCCGCCGGGTACGGGTGTGATATAGCTACATTTGGGGGCAACTTCCTCAAATTTTACATCGCCTACAATTTTATAGCCTTTTGCCGCATTTTCATCAGGGAGTCGGGTAATGCCTACATCTATGACTACTGCACCTTCTTTTACCATATCAGCTTTCATAAATTCAGGTTTTCCAAGTGCAACTATCAGTATATCAGCTTCTTGGGTGAATTTTCTTAAATCTTTGGTTTTGCTATGGCAAAGTGTTACGGTGCAGTTGCCGATAGGGGCATTGCGAGCCATTAAGATACTCATTGGTGAGCCAACAATATTACTTCTGCCTACTACAACACAGTGTTTGCTGGTGGTTTCAATTTGATAGCGTTCAAGCATTTGCAAAATACCGAAAGGTGTAGCAGGGATATAGGCAGGCAGATTTTTGGTCATTCTGCCGATATTGATTGGGTGAAAGCCATCTACATCTTTTTCAGGGGCGATGCTTTCAATAATTTTATTTTCTGAAATGTGTTTGGGCAAAGGAAGTTGTACAATGAAACCATCAATATCAGGGTTTTCATTCATTTTTTGAATTTCGCTTAGTAATGTTTGCTCGGAAATATCAGCTTGCAAACGCAAAAGCGTAGAATGAAATCCTACTTCTTCACAAGATTTTACTTTGCTTCTGACGTAGGTTTCGCTTGCTCCGTCATTGCCTACAAGAATTGCCGCCAAATGGGGAATTTTCCCCCCATTAGTTTTGATTTTTTCTACTTCTTTTTTGAGTTCCGCTTTGATTTCAGCAGAAATTTTTTTGCCGTCAAGTAATATCATTGGATTGCGATTTTGAGAAATTAAATCGTTTTCTGTAAAATTTCAATAATTCTTTGAGAGGTTTTGCCGTCCCAAAGGGGTATATTTTTGCCTTTTTTCTTTTTGCCTTTCAGAATTTCATTTATTTTTTCCAACAAAAGGTCAAATTGATTGCCGATAAGTGTATTGGTGCCTTGCTCAATGGTGATAGGTCTTTCGGTATTAGGACGCAAAGTAAAACAAGGCACTTGTAAAACGGAACTTTCTTCCTGAATTCCCCCCGAGTCCGTCAAGATACATAATGCGTTTTTCTGCAAATTTACAAAATCTAAATAGCCCAAAGGCTCAATAATTTGTAAATTCGTATTTAAGGAAATATCGGATAAATTATATTGTAACTGCTTGTAGGTACGAGGGTGAATGGGTAATATAATAGGTGTAGTTGCTGAAATTTGATTGAGCATCTGAAATAGCTTGAATAGTTCGTCTTTGTTATCTACATTGGAAGGACGATGCATCGTAGAGAGAATATAGCCCTTTTTACCAAATTTTTCTATCCATTGATTACTTTTTTGAACTTTTTGAGCTTCTTTTTCAATGATTTCTAAGGCTACAAAAAGGCTATCAATCATAATATTGCCAACCAAATAAATTTTTTCTTGGCTGATACCTTCCCTCAATAGATTTTCGTTGGCATCTTCCGAGGGGGTAAATAACATATCGCTTACTCGGTCGGTTAGAATACGATTGATTTCTTCGGGCATTGAGTTATCAAAAGAGCGTAACCCTGCCTCTACGTGAGCAATACGCAATCTCATTTTGGTACAAACCAGCGTAGCGGCTAAGGTAGAATTTACATCTCCATACACCAAAACGCAATCAGGTTGTTCTTGCTTCAAGATAGGTTCTAAGGCAAGCATAATTTTAGCGGTTTGTTCGGTATGGCTACCAGAACCTACTCCTAAATGATAGTCGGGAGAGGATATTTGAAGTTCTTAAAAAAAAACATCAGACATACGTACATCATAGTGCTGTCCTGTATGAATGATTTTCTGCTCAAAATATCCACAATTGGCTATATTTTTTTGCAAAGGAGCTAATTTCATAAAATTAGGTCTTGCTCCTACTATATGGATAATTTTTGGGGGCATATACCAACTGATATTGATTTGAGGTTACTGCATTAAAGGCATTGACAAAGTTTTGAACTACTGCGTGAATATTGATTTTGGAAAAAATCAAATTTTCTGCATTCTTACCCATTTGTTGTGTGAGTTCAATGTTATGGAACATAAACTCAATTTTATCTTGCAAATCTTTAAGGTCATCTTTTTGGAAAAAAAGCCCTGTGGAATGATTCAGAACCAAATCTTGTTCTGTTCCATCTGCCTCCGAACACAATACAGGTTTCCCCCAAGCCATTGCTTCATTGATAACCAGCCCGCCTGCTCCTACTAATACGCAAGCCAAACTTTCTGAAAAATATCTACCCAAAATCTCGGTATTATGGATAGCACCTAAAAAAAACACATTTTTTTCAATTTGAAGCTCGCAAGTTAGCTTTTGGAGGTTTTCTTTTTCGGGTCCATCGCCAATTATAATCAATTCTGCTTTTGGAAAATTGGATAATACTTTCAAGAAGGTTTTGAGAAGCATATCCACTTTTTTCCATTTGATAAGCCTGCCTACGTGAATAATCCTGTAAGGATTAGGGGCAAGAATATTTGGCTGATTCTTAACTTTTTCTTTGGCTTCCCAGATTTTATCGGTATCAATGGAATTGTAGGTTACAAAAATTTTCTCTTTTTTTACGCCGTATGAGGGTAGAATATCAAGGGCTTTTGTGCAATAGTTCAGATGACCATCTACCCATTGAAAATACAACTTATTGATTTGCGTAATAAGCCAGTATTTTATCTTTTTGGCAAAGCTATCTGCTTTGATATGGTTCATATTTTCATCAAAAAAGCCTTGTTGGGCATAAAATTGGAGAGCTTGCTCATATTTAGGTAGCTGGTAAGGGATACTTCTGTAAAAGACCTTCACACCTTGCTTGCGAATCCACCATTTTAGCCCCCAATTGAAATATAAACCCAAAATATAAGGCCAGCCTACAACAATAATCTGAGGTTTTTCGGATTTGATGATTTTACTCAAATTTTTGATATAAGATTTTTGCCCCAGAAGCAGTCCTTCTTTGGCATATATTTTCTTGAATTTGGCATTATTTTTTACTTCCAAAACCCCTGAGCCGATCGTTGAACTTTTACTTTCGGGCAATATAACCGCTACTTCTAAATTTTCCGTTTCGTTGAGTTTATTGAGAAAATCTTCTAAATAA
>FWPU01012334.1_pt1 | contig 11393 bp, 7 predicted proteins | sample 2228361 | NCBI WGS metagenome assembly FWPU01 (sample SAMEA103939777, study PRJEB20133) | metagenome | reverse complement strand
GATGACCTGATGCGATTTATGCACACCCCTCTATTATAATAGAGAGCGGACCCCAAGAAGTTGGACCGGGGCAATCGGATGTCGGAGGCGGAAACGTCCCTCCAAAGCCGACGTGAAGGCGATGAGACGTGGCTATATCTGTTTTACGCCTGTCAAATCGGCGGTGAACCCTACGATTACCGCTACAATCGGATTCGGTTTATGCGACGAAAAGTGACGACACCCTAAAATGCGGGAAATCCTGTATTGACAGGGGGGGGGGTAGAAGTGGCATAATCAGACACCGTGCAGAAACTTCGCAGGAACCGAAGGAGGCTGTTGACCATGCAATGGAAGAGATACAAGATGTTTTGCTATCGGAGTCAAGCCGCTGTTTTCCTTCTGATCCTTCTTGGCTTTACAGTCCACGTCGCGCAAGCCCAGCAGCAAGTCACACTCACCAGAGTGGACCTGAATGGAACTTATTATCAGGAGCGGTTTGGCAACAGCGACGATTTGGCGGCAGACACTATTCGGACGCCTCCTGGCTATGATGCCAATCCACCGACCGGGCAACCGGGGTATGCCCCGGGCTGCTTCTTGAAGGGTGTCACCATCACAGCAGATTACACCATTCAAAATAACACTGGCAGACCGTTGGGCGTGATGATTGACGTGGGATTAACCAACAGTGACGATGGCGACACTTACTGGATAAGGCATTACGGAGTCCCCAATCTGCTTCCCTACCCGGACATACATTCGGTGACCCTCCCCGCTTTGCCCGACCATATCGCCAATCTGAACCTGGGGTTTACCTTTACTTTCATGGTGCAGGATATGTATGGGGCTTGGCAACCCGCAGGTCAACAAGTCCTCCAGCCTATTCGATTACACACCGTTCTGACTCAGCCACAAACACCGATGGGTGTCCCATGGGACCCCGTGCTGGAGATAGCCTGCCGCTGGATGCGTAAGACCTCCACAGCGGAGAATGCCTTACGGCAGTTGACCAAGACCATGATGGGAGTGCTGTATGACTCCTCCAATAAACCCTACATTGAGGACTGGTGGGCGGCGTGGTTCTATGATCCCAGCAGACAGGTTTATACTCGGTTTGTTCGCGACCCCACGACAGGAGCGATTACAGGAGAGAGGTTCTACTTGCGTGTATGGCTCAATGCCTCTTCAAACGGCTGGGTCCAGACGACAGGACAATGCGACGATGTCTCCAACCTGTGGGTCATCCTGGCAACGGCAGTGGGCTGCGCGCAGGTGCCTCAACTCATCAACGACCCTTACAACGCCTCCGATGACTTCAACTTCAACCCCGGCTAGTGGGCAGGGCGCACGACCGAAGGCTTGCTGCCCTATTATGACAGCGGCACCGGGACTTGGTATCCCATGGATCCGATCTTCACCTATCATCAAGTCGGTTGGTCTCTTGTCTACGATGCGGCGATTGCATTCCGCGACACGACCTACTACATCGGCTGGAGCGATGGAAACGGCAATGGCGTTATAGACCCCGGAGAATACCAAGCCACCGCCAAATTAGCCATCAACATCCACTTCAACGCTGGCTCCCCGCCCCCGCCCGGAGGTAACTACGCCTCCACAGACTGGCTCTGGGCTGGCACCGGTCCGCCGATGACCAAATTTATGAACCCACCTTTAGAGATGAGGTTTGAGACTACTGTTCCGCCATGATGCCGCACCGCTTTGGGGGTGGGCATCAGGCAAATCTTTGTCAGAGGTGATAGCCATGAAACAATATGACTTTTGGTTGATGCTGGTCTCAGGTGTTTGTTTGCTCGCGATGATGAGCGGACGAGCGGAGAGCCAATCGGATTATTTGAAGTCTATCCCTCCGGAAATCAAGCGGCTCGTGCTCAAGAAGGGAGACATTCCAGGGTATGAGTGGAAGGAGGGGCATTATGACGCAGCGGAGCAGTATCCGACTGGCGAGAAGTTAGTGGCGCAGAGTTTCTACCAGTGGGATACTGATGACTCAGGGAAGAAGATAGGGAACAGATTCGTGAGTGTGTGGATTTTCTACTGTGATAACTTGATGACAGCCGTCTATCGGGCTTACGATGAGACGATAACCCAGGCGGGCTATATGCCGCCAGGCACACTCTCCAACCTTCCTTTGGGTGTTGATGGAGTCTGGTGGGCAGGAGGGCGGAGAAAGGTGGAAGGTAAAATAGTTTTCGGCGATTACACTCTCGTGTTCTGGAAGGACAACATTGTCTGTAAGGTGAGCCTGGGTAAAGGCGGCACGTGGATTAGAGAGCCGCTGTCTGAATCGCAGATGCACCTGACGGAAAACGTGGTTCGCAAGATTTTGGCGAACAAGGAGGGCAAACAGTTCACCATCACCGCCGCCGCGCCCCAGACATGGCAGGTGATGCCCGTGTCCCTGGTGCTGCGCGGCAAAGAGATGAAGGGAGCAGCGAAGACGGTTTCCTGTGCAGATGAGGTCTATGCTGCTCCAGACGCCCTCACTGCTTTAGGTCTGACGGTGAAGGTGGCGAAGATGCCAGAGAGACGGAAAATGTCACGAGAGGTCTTCAAGGAGTTCTATCTGAACAAGATGAAAACAGTTGAAGTGGAGAAGGGTAAGACAAATCTGAAGTTTGAAGTCGGAGAGAAGTCTTACCTTGTGAACGGCAAGCACACTCCTTTGGTCGCGCCGGCGCGACTGGTGGACGGTGTGCCGATGGTGCCTTTAACAGCGGTCACGAAGCCGTTGAAACTCTCCTTCGTATGGGACTCGCAGCGCCGCGTGGCGCGGGTGGGCTGAAGGGTTAGTGTGTTTGCAGCAGTGCAATTGATGGCGCAAGTAAGGGGAAGTGGAGATTGCAGTCCACTTCCCCTTAGTTTTTTCTGGTGAAGGACACCTTGCCTCGTTTGACTTTCTTTTTCGGCATGGTAGAATGAGTCCCAACAATTGAATCGTGGCTGCGATGATCCAAAGATGTTGGAAAATGAAAAAGCGGGGGATGAAACGTTGAGAGAACACCGTCACACCATCCACTTCGGTCGTTGCGTGTGCCTACTTGTCTCGCTAACCATCATTTTCGCCATACGCCAGGCCCACGCGCAAAGGAGCCACATCGTGAAACTGCAACCCGTTCCCTTGAACCGCGTTCAAATCACTGACTCATTTTGGTCGCCGCGCCTGGAAACGAACCGCAAGGTGACGGTGCCGCATCTGTTTGAGATGTGCCGTCGCACGGGCAGACTGAAGAACCTTGAGGTCGCCGCGCAGAAAGGGCGAAGAGGCTACGAAGGCTATGTGTTCAACGACTCCGACGTTCACAAGTCGTTGGAGGCAGCGGCGTTCGTGCTGGCAACGCATCCCGACGACCCAATAGCGAAGCAGGTGGACGACATCATCGCCCTCATTGCCAAAGCGCAGATGCCCGACGGGTATCTCAACAGTTACTATCAGATCAACGCGCCCGACAAGCGTTGGACGAACCTGCGCGACAACCACGAACTGTATTGCGCGGGGCATTTAATTGAAGCCGCCGTCGCGCACTCTCAGGCGACGGGCAAGGGAGGGGCGAAGCCAATGGCTTCGCCCCTACTGGAGGTGGCGGTGAAACTTGCCGACCACATTGACCGCACGTTTGGCGATGCGCCGGGCAAGCGGTTGGGCTATCCCGGTCATCCCGAACTCGAACTGGCTCTCATCAAATTGTGGCGGGCGACGGGCGAGAAGCGTTACTTCGACTTGGCGCGGTTTTTCGTGGAGAAGCGCGGGAGCAAGTTCTTCGCGCAGGAGCACAACACGCCGCTTGACCGCTACGACGGCAAATACTGGCAGGACGATAAGCCACTGTGCGAGCAGAGCGAAATTGTCGGGCACGCCGTGCGCGCCGCGTATCTGCTGTCGGCGGCAACGGAAATCGTTGCCGAAACCGGCGACGAGAAACTGATGAAAGCGTTAGAGCGCATCTGGCGCAACGCCGCAACCAAGCGCATGTTCATCACGGGCGGCATCGGCACTTCGGCAAGCAATGAAGGTTTCACGACGGACTACGACCTGCCCACGCGCACGGCTTATCAGGAAACGTGTGCCTCGATTGCGAACCTTCTGTGGAATCACCGCATGAACCTGCTCACGGGCGATGCGCGCTACGCTGACATCGTGGAACGTGCGCTTTACAACGGCGTGCTGGCGGGCATCTCGTTGAGCGGCGATAAGTTTTACTACGTCAACCCGTTGGAAAGCGTGGGACATCATCACCGTCAGGAATGGTTCGGCTGCGCCTGCTGTCCACCCAACATCTCGCGTTTGCTGGGTTCGTTGGGTGGTTACGTTTATGCGACCTCTGACAATGCGGTGTGGGTCAACCTTTACGCGGACAGCACAGCGCAAGTGGAAGTCAAAGGAGAGAAATTCGCCCTGCGCGTGGAGACGAAGTATCCGTGGGATGGCGCGGTGAAAGTCACGCCGCGACTGAAGTCGCCACTACAATTTGAGTTGCGTCTGCGCGTGCCCGACTGGTGCAAGCAGCCAACTGTGAAAGTCAACAGTAAACCCCTCAGCAAACCCACCATCGAACGCGGCTACCTCGTGCTGTCGCGGACGTGGAAGCCCGGCGACGCGGTGGAACTGACGCTGCCGATGCCGGTGATGAAGATGCAGGCGCACCCGAACGTAAAAGAGACCGTCGGGCACGTCGCCTTGCAGCGCGGACCGATTGTTTACTGCTTTGAAGCGTGCGACAACTCTGCGCCACTGCATCAAGTCGCCGTGCCGATAGAAGCGCAGTTTGCGCCGAAGTGGAAGCCCAACTTGTTGGGGGGGGTCATGGTTCTTGAAGGTCAAGGCGTGATGGCAGAGGAAACCGACTGGACGAACGTCCTGTATCAGGAAGCCATCAAGCCGCGCGTCGTGAAACTGACCGCCGTGCCCTACTACGCCTGGGATAATCGTCAGGCAGGCGCAATGAAAGTCTGGATGCCCACGACGCCGCCGCCGCTGCCGATACTTGGCTTGGAAAGCCGAGCGGAAGTTACGATGTCGTTCGTCAGCGGCAACTGCCAGCCGTGGGGCGTGAACGACGGCGCAGAGCCGAAAAGTTCGGGCGAACAACCCGCCGCGCTGTGTCACTGGTGGCCCCACAAGAGCAGAGAAGAGTGGGTGCAATACACCTGGAAGAAACCCGTCAAAGTTGCCGGCGTGCGCGTCTACTGGTTCGATGACACCGGGCGCGGCGAATGTCGGTTGCCTGCCTCGTGGCGCGTGATGTATCTGGACGGCAAAGATTGGAAGCCCGTCGAATCGCAGGGCACATACGAGGTGCAACTCGACCGCTGGTGCGAACTGCGCTTCGTGCCGGTGAACACGACGGCTTTACGCCTCGTTGTGCAGATACAGAAGGGATGGGCAGCGGGAGTGCATGAGTGGAAGGTGCTGCCGGGGGAGGAGTAGGGAAGCACCGAACTCGAACGGTGCGGGTCTCCCGACCGCGCCGAGACGCTTGACCATCGAACGGTGCGGGTCTCCCGGCCGCGCTGAAACCCTTGACCGAAGGTCTCTAAAACGAGGAGACCTTCGGTCAGCGAGTGTGTCGTATCAAGAGCGATTAGGAGAAGAGGCGCGAACCCTCCATTGTTGAGGCGTTGGAACTCAACGACCCCCTGCGCATGGACGCACGCCGTCATGGGATGCGCACCGGACTCCATCCACTCCAAGCAGAAACCCCCTCACCCCTCACCCCTCAATCATCTCGCGTTGTCCAGCATTTGACGGAATAAGGCGAAGTGGCTATAATCTGACCTAACGCGAAGTCGGGAGGCTTGTCATGCAATTACTTATACGGCGTGGAGTATTGCTGCTGTTGTTGCTTGCCACCAACACCGCTCATGCGGCTGAGTCTGCAAGGAAACCCAACGTCGTCTTCATCCTCGCCGATGACCTTGGCTGGCGGGATCCGTCGCTTTACGGGAGCAGATTTCACCAGACGCCGAACATTGACCGTCTCGCCCAACGCGGGATGATGTTCACGCAAGCCTACGCCGCAAATCCGCTGTGTTCGCCGACGCGAGCGAGTATTTTGACGGGGCTGTATCCGGGCAGAATCGGCATCACCGCGCCGGTGGGACATCTGCCGGACGAGCGGTTTGAAGCGTCGCTGGTGGCGAGACCGCAGCCGACGCAGAGGGCGTTGCAGCAAATCAGCGCGACGCGGTTGAAGCATGAATACTTCACGCTAGCAGAACGGCTGAAAGAAGAGGGCTATGCGACGGGGCATTTCGGCAAGTGGCATCTGGGACATGAGCCATTTGACCCGCTGCATCAGGGGTTCGACGTGGACGTGCCGCACACGCCCGGTCCCGGTCCGGCGGGCAGTTACATCGCGCCGTGGCGGTTTCCGCCGCAACTGAACTTCGTCGGTCAGCCCGGCGAACACATCGAAGACCGCATGGCGCAGGAAGCCATCAAGTTCATCAGAGCGAACAAAGACCGCCCGTTCTACCTCAACTACTGGGCGTTTTCCGTCCACTCGCCGTGGGGCGCGAAAGAGAACTTGATTGAGAAATACAGAGCCAAAGCCGACCCGAAAAGTCCGCAGCGCAACCCCGTTTACGGCGCGATGGTGCAGAGCCTCGATGAAGCGGTGGGCAAGTTGCTCGACACGCTGGATGAGTTGAAACTGTCGGACAATACCATCATTATCTTCTTCTCCGACAACGGTGGCGTCCACTGGCACGAGCCGAACATGAAGGAGCGGTTCGGCATGGACTGTCCGCCGACCAGCAACGCGCCGCTGCGGGGCGGCAAGGCGACGCTCTACGAAGGTGGCACGCGCGTGCCGGGCATCGTCGTCTGGCACGGGAAGGTGAAGCCGGGGACGAAGAGCGATGCGTTTCTTTCCAGCGTGGATTTCTACCCGACGATTCTCGAAATGCTTGGTTTGAAGCCGGAGCCCGGTCAACAACTTGACGGCGTGAGTCAAGTGCCCGCTTTGCTTGGCACAGGGAAACCGCGCGACATGCTGTTCTGTTTCTTCCCGCACTACACGCCCGCGACGGGCAACGTGCCGGGAACGTGGGTGCGGCGCGGCGACTGGAAACTCATTCGCTTCCACCACGATAACGACGACCAGACCGACCGGTTTGAACTCTACAACCTCAAGGACGACATCGGCGAAACGAAGAATCTCGCCGCGCAGATGCCCGACAAAGTGAGGGAACTCAACGCGCTGATTGAGCAGCACCTCAAAGACATCCACGCGCTGGTGCCGATGCCGAATCCGAACTATCGCAAAGGCGGCGACTGGACGTCCAGCCGCGACGCGACGATTGAGTTCAAAGACAAGCAACTCGTCATCACCGCCACCGGCGGTGACCCGTTCATCATCACCCGCGACGTGCCGAAGGTGAAGGGACCGTTCACGATTGAGTTCCGCATGAAGTCGAACAGCAAAGGCAACGCGCAGGTGTTCTGGGCGACAGCGAAAGACCAGCCGCTTTTCTTCCGCGACCGCTCGGTGGTTTTTGAACCCAAGCACGACAACGAGTGGCATGATTACGCGCTTCAACTTCCCGTGCCGGACGCGCTTATCGCCCTGCGCCTCGACCCCAGCACCGCACCGGGCGAGGTGCGGATAGAGGGGCTGCGGTTGAAGGACGCGGAGGGGAAGACGGTGAAAGAGTGGAGGTTTTGATGGTCAATTGTCGTCGTCCTCGTCGTCGGTCGTTTAGGAAACAGCCGGGAACGAGGACGACGGCGATTCTCAAGGAGGCAACTCTCATGGGATGGAGAGGTTTATTCGTTATCGCTGTGATTTTGCTGTCGTTCTCGTCCGTCGTTTCGGCGGGTGCGCCAAACAAGCCGAACATCCTCATCATCCTCGCGGACGACCTCGGCTACGCGGACGTCGGTTTTCAAGGATGCAAGGACATTCCGACGCCCAACGTTGACTCGCTGGCGCGGGCGGGCGTTCGTCTCACGAACGGCTACGTGAACCATCCGTTTTGCAGTCCGACGCGGGCGGCGTTGATGACGGGGCGGTATCAGCAGCGGTTCGGGCACGAGAACAATCCCGCGTATCTGCCGAACGATGAGAAAGTGGGCTTGCCGACGAGTGAGGTCACGCTGCCGCAACTGCTGCGCGAAGCGGGTTACGTGACCGGCGGTGTGGGCAAGTGGCATCTGGGCGCGGCTGCCCCATTCATCCCGAACCGACGTGGCTTTGAGGAATGGTTCGGCTTCATCGGCGGGGGGCACGTCTACTTGCCCGGCGTGCGGGGCGGCGCGGAATACACCGTGCCGCTGATGCGCAACGATGAGCCGAACGAGTTGCGCGAGTATTTGACGTCTGTGCTGGGGCGCGAGGCGTCGGCGTTTGTGAAACGGCATAGCAACGGCACGCAGGCTGGAAGCCTGCGCCACAAGCCGTGGTTCCTCTATCTCGCGTTCAACGCGCCGCACACGCCCTTGCAAGCGCCGCAGGAACTTCTGGACAAGTTCGCCCACATCCCCGACAAGAACCGCCGCACTTACGCCGCCATGGTTCACGCGATGGATGCCGCTATCGGCGACGTGCTGACGACGCTGCGCGAAACAGGGCAGGAGGAGAACACGCTCGTCTTTTTCCTCAGCGACAACGGCGGACCGCTGGTGCAGACCATCGGACCGTTCACCGACAACACGCCGCTGCGCGGGCACAAGGGGCAGGTTTATGAGGGCGGGATTCGCGTGCCGTTTGTCGTGCGCTATCCAGCGCGGCTGAAGGGTGGACGCACCTACGATGAGCCGGTGGCAGCGTTCGACATCTTCAGCACCGCCCTTGCCGTTGCCGGCGCGACGCCGCCGAACGACCGCAAGATTGACGGCGTGAACCTCATGCCCTCCCTGACGGGTGAACGCAAAGGCGCGCCGCACGACTTTCTGTTCTGGCGACAGGGCGGACCAAACGGCAGTCGCGCCGCGCGCACGGGCGACTGGAAACTCGTCCGCCTCGCCAACGGCAAGGAGGAACTCTACAACCTGAAAGACGACATCGCGGAGTCGAAGGACGTCGCCAGCACAAATCCCGATATCGTCGGCAAGTTGCGTCAAGCGCTGGAGGCGTGGGACAAAGAATTGATTCCGCCCATCTTTGAAAGCCCGCGCCCGGCGCCGAGGAGGGCACGGGAAGCGGCAGGGCGATAACTCAGAAGGAGGAGGGGAATATGCGTAGTTTGATGATTTTTCTGGGCGTTCTATTGCTGACATGTCCAGCGCTGGCTCAATCCCCCCGCCCCAACTTCGTTTTCATCTACACCGACGACCAGCGGTGGGATGCGCTGGGCGTGGTGCAGCGCGAGCAGGGGGAGCGGGCGCGGTTTCCGTGGTTCAAGACACCGAACCTCGACCGGCTGGCGACGGAGGGCGTGCGGTTTCGCAATGCGTTCGTGGTCAATTCACTTTGCTCGCCGAGTCGGGCGTGTTTTCTGACGGGGCGATACAACCACCTCAACGGCATTGCGAACAATCACACGCCGTTTCCCGTTGATAACGTGACGCACGCAAGTTTGCTGCGCAAGGCGGGCTACACGACGGGCTACATCGGCAAGTTTCACATGGGTTCGATGAGCGGACAGCGACCGGGTTTTGATTACTCCGCCAGTTTCGTCAGTCAGGGGCGATACAACGACTGCCCGTTTGAAATCAATGGTGTGGCGACGCCGACGAAAGGCTGGGTGGATGATGTGTCCACCGACTTCGCCATTGAGTTCCTGAAAAAGAATCGCGACAAACCTTTCCTGTTATGCATCGGCTACAAATCGTCGCACGGTCCATGGGAGCCGCCCGACCGTTTGAAGGACGCACTGAGCGACGTTGTGTCCAAACCCGCGGTCAACGCCGACGCGACTCCCCCTTACCTTCAAAAGCCGCCGCCAGGACGCGCTCATGCCAACCGGGCTGGCGACAATCCCCCGGCGGCGCAGGTCAACATGCACCGCAACTACTTCCGCACGCTGATGGGCGTGGACGAAAACGTCGGTAAAATCTTGAACGCGCTGGATGAACTCAAACTGGCGGAGAACACGGTTGTCGTCTTCACCAGTGACAACGGCTTCTATCTCGGCGAGCACGGTCTGGGCGACAAGCGTTCCGCCTACGAGGAGTCCATGCGCATTCCGTTCCTCGTGCGCTATCCGAAGTTGGGCGTGAAAGGCAAACTCGTGGACGAGATGGTGCTGAACATTGACCTCGCGCCAACGCTGTTAGATTTTGCGGGCGTGCCGATTCCCAAAGAGATGCAGGGGCGCAGTTGGAAGCCGCTGCTGACAGGCGAAGTGAAAGACTGGCGCAAGGCGTTCTTCTATGAGTATTTTTGGGAACGCAACTTCGGACCGCCCACCATTTTAGCGGTGCGCACAGAGACCGCCAAACTCATCAAGTATCCCGGTCACGACGAGTGGACGGAACTCTACGATTTGAAAGCCGACCCTTACGAACGGAAGAACTTGGCGAACGACCCCGCCTTCAAATCGTTGCGTGAGCAGATGGAGCGCGAGTTTGAGCGGCAGGCGAAGGCGGTTGCGTACCGACTGCCGCCTTATGCCGATGAACTCGCGCCTGCGCCGCCCCCCGCTCGACGGACAAACAAGGACGTGCTCGTTTACGACTTTGCCAAAGACGGCGTTGACCATGTGATGGACGCGTCCGGAAACAACAACAACGGCGAAGCGAGAGGCGCGCCGCTCGTCGCAGGACGCGACGGTAGAAAGGCACGTCGCTTCGACGGCAAGGGCTTCGTGGAAGTGCCAAAGTCGCCATCGCTCGATTGCTCTGGTGGCGCGTGGACGGTGGAGGTCGTCGTCAAGGCGGAACAACCGAACGGCATCATCCTCGCACGCGGCGGCAACGCGCAGGGTTATGCGCTGCATCTCGTAGATGGACGTCCCGTGTTCAGCGTCACCGCGCAAAACCAGACGAGCCGCATCGAAGCGAACAAATCCATCGTCGGCGAGTGGACGCACCTCGCGGGCGTCATCACCGCCGACCAGCGGATGGCACTCTACGTCAACGGGGAAGTGGCTGCCAGGGGCAAACTGCCTTCCTTTATCCCCCGCGACCCGAACGAGGCGATGCAACTCGGTGCGGACAAAGGCTCGCAAGTGGCAGAATACAAGGCGCAAGGCTTTGTCGGTTTGATGGAATCCGTCCGCATCTTCAGTGGTGAGCGGAATGCGGCGGAGATTAAGAGACATGCGGAAGAGGTCGTGAAGAAGGGATGATGACCGAGGGGGAATGGCGGCTTTCGCCTGCAGTTCAGCCTGCTTTTAGCAGGCTTTGCAGGCGTTGCAGACGCCGAATTCGATTCGGCGGGATGCAGATTCGGCGGAATGAGGGCTGTCACCGAATCGAATTCGGTGTCTAAGAGCCTATCCGAAAAGTA
>FWPU01004961.1_pt1 | contig 11396 bp, 11 predicted proteins | sample 2228361 | NCBI WGS metagenome assembly FWPU01 (sample SAMEA103939777, study PRJEB20133) | metagenome | reverse complement strand
TTTGTTGTTTTTACTGAAGTTTTGGATAGGCTCATGACTCTTTTTCCTCCGTCACCATATGACAATCATCCGTCTAATTATCTCCGGAGACTCTCCGCTCTCCACTCCAACCGCAATAGAGCGTATGTTTCGCATCTCATAGTTCTTCATTCCGAGAAATCCGAACACAGTTCCTATATGAAAGGGATACGCAGTCATCAGTGACTTTATTTGCTGGGCAAGATAGTCCTCAATAGCCATCTCCAGTTCAACAATGCTTTGGCTCGACTCGTATATTCTGGCCAGACGTCCTGCCACCTGAGAATGAGCACCCGACTGCAGCTGAGCAAAGATCTCTCGCCACCCCGGACGAGAACGCATCGCACTGGTCAATGTATTGACATGTGCTGTGAATCTAATTGTTGACAACTCTATTGCTCTCTGACTCCACTGTAGCGATATGGCTCTCAGTATGGCAAGTAGATTTCGGAATAACACCCGGGACTCAAATATGTTCCTGACTCGGACTGCATCCTCTGGAGGAAATCTCTCGAGTGCAGTTGATATTCCGTCGAGATACCACTCATCAAGTGCAACCTCCAGTGGAACAGTTGAGTCTAGTTCTTCATATAACGGCAGACGTGTAATGAGTGCCACCTTTACATCTGTGTACGGCAGCATCTCAATGAGTCTCTGCACAGAACCCGCATCTGTGAGCTGTCTGAAGATATGTTCCTGCTCTGGTGTGACTGCTGCAGCAAACCTCAGAGTCTCATCTCGACCAAGTTTGACATGGACTCCGCGTACTATAGACTTGAGGCTCTCTGCCAAGAACATGTCCATATATCGTGCTGTCAGTTCCTGTACTCTACCTGAGAGTGAGCGTGACAGACTGTGGACCATCTCTGCAAAGCCTCTTGATAGAATGACTGCAAGGTCATCAATGCTTGGCAGTCTGGTTGACACCCCTCGTGTAATGAGGGGGCCATAGGCTGTTGTCATCAGGACTCTGATAAAATCCTCATAACTACCGGTCTGTATGAGTCGCTCATAGTCACTTATTCTGAGGAGTCGTGACTTCATGCCACGAATCCTTGCGTTGACAAAGGCAAACTCACTTACAGACCTGTGACCCATTGCATGTGACTTCCTACGCGGTCGGAGCGATTGATGAGGCGGCTCTCAGTCTGGGTTATAAGTTTGACGAAGTAGTTAGTATTTGAGATGGAACTGTGACATGGCCAGTTTCTGTGGAAACTATCATAGAATAGTTCAAAAGACAGACAAGGCACCATCTATATGGTGGAGATAATGACTGAACAGCGAATCTCTTCTGATAACCTCTTCGATATTGGTGGACTATTTAGAACCTCTGCTGTTGCAACCTTTGTGGTTGAGATAGTTTCTGTAATTGTGATGATTGGTGCGCTAGCAGCCTTCTATATCGGTAAGGTCTTGCAGTTTATTGACCCGGAGATACAAGGTCTTCTCTTAATGGTTGGAGTTGCTGTGACTCTGATGGTCTTTCTAGCCGCATTCAGCATCTTTGTACGATTCTCAAGACGCATCAGTGATAGAATTGTAGGCCGTGGGATACGTGGAGTCAAACTGGACTCTACACGTGTAAAGGTAGTGATATATGTCTATGCACTCTTATTGTTATTAATGGGTATGATAGGTATCTACGTGTGGTATCTAGTTGATAAGAACATACTTATGCCCTGGGCAGTTGTCGAGAACTCCATCTCCCTCCGAATCTTTGGACTAGCACTTGGTGCATTATTCATTGCAGTACTTGTTCAGATCATCATTGCTATTGTTGGACGAACTGCCTCTAAGGTGATCATTGAGGTACTTGCCACCGATGACGCCGAGTTTGAACGGTGATCAACTAGACTTGTCAGTATCCTCTCGTCGAGGAAACTCCGGTTCCTCGAGAATCTCACTCAGTGGAGGTGTATATGTCCGTCTGTATTGGGCTCGAACTTCCATCTTCTCTATCCGTGTCAATGTCAGATATACACTGTAGATGCCAAAGAAGAGACCGATGATAGCACCCACTATACCGCCCAACATGGCTCCTTGAAGACCAGCAGCTGTCTGACCAATTGTCTGACCAACAAATAGGAAGACAAGGACCATACATGGCAATTCTGTCGCAACAGCAAGATATCGGCCTGCCCCTGACAAACCGCTGCCGGTGCTATCATCTGTGTGTGTCATGATACTACAGACCCCTCATATAGAGAATATGTCTTTTGTTGTCTAGCCGATGTGTTATTATGCTTAAAGCCAGGCCTTTTCTATACAGTTGCAGATTGCTTGGTGAGGTTGTAAATTGCGACTGAGACTTGGTTATGGCAGTGAGAAGATTGAACTGCAGGTGCCAGATAAGAACCTTGCAGGACTCTTTGAACCCACTCAGACTCAGACAGTCTCGGACCCTGAGAGAGAGTTACAGTGGGTAATTGAGAATCCTCATGGTCCTACCCTTGATAAGTTGATACCAAGTAAGAATGTATGCGTACTCGTTGAAGACCATACCCGAGATGAACCCCATTGGGAGATGTTGAATGCAATCACGCCCTATCTCACCGATGCAAATCGAGTACAATTCATTATAACTACCGGCTCTCACGAAGTGGAACACCCAGGTAACCTTGAGATCGTGTCGATGATCAAGAGGGCGGCTGGCGAGGCAGGTCTGAGCGATTATCGCGTCAAGATACATGACTGTCATGACCCAAACATGGTTCAACTTGGTGTGACCAGTAGAGGAACACCGGTAATAGTCAATGCAGATGCCGCATATCATGATGTATATGTGGTCCTTGCAGATATGAAGGCACACTATTTTGCAGGCTATTCCAATGCCCTGAAGAACTTTCTACCTGGTGTATGCGCCTTCAAGACAATTGAGGCAAATCATGCAATGGCTCTAGACCCCAACTCAACATTTGGACGTCATCCCTATCATCCTGATTCAAAGAGGCGAACAAACCCACTTGCTGATGATATGCGGGAGGCAATGGAACTCATAACTAGAGATGCAAGTGTGTTTACACTCTCCGTTATATCAGATGAGGGTGGGATTGTATGGGCAGATGCTGGTGAGATCCGAGCGGTCACAGCAGCTGGTATTGATGTTCTTGACCGGACTGCAAGTTTCACAGTCCGGCCGACCCCCAGAATAATAGTATCTCCCGGTGGCTATCCTGAAGACAAGAGCCTCTATCATGCACAGAGAGCATTGGAATTGACAAAGAACGCTGTTGCTGATGGTGGTGAAATACTGTTCCTAGCAGAGTGCAGAGATGGTGTTGCACCTCCAGAGGCCATGGACAACTTCTACGTAAGACTGACTGCTCCGCTGGATCAGGTCCTGGCATCAATTAGTGAACAATATCATCTCTACGAACATAAGGCGTACAAGTTTGCAGAACTACTGAAGCGTGTATCAAGAGTGAGGATGTTCACCGCACTTGACAGTGAGTCCGCCCATAGAGCTCATCTGGAGACCGTCCGTGACCCACAGGCAGTAATCGATGAGTGGCTGAGAGAGGATCCCGACACTCAGATACTCGTCTTCAATAAGGGCAACAAGATCTCTGTGTACTGCACCTGACATTAATTATGTGATTCACATCGAGGAACCTTCTACTGTCTTCTCCATCTATCCTCTTGCCTACACTTCCCAGCCTTTGTCCTCTCCAACATTACAACAGTAGAGATATCTTAGAACACGTGTTCCAAAAGCAGCTGTTTCTGATAGACTAGAGAAACATTCATCCAATATGAGCGTGTTGTGTAGTGGGACTAGGAATCACTGGTCCATATTTTCGATGTTATTTCATACAGCGACCGATATCTTGCAAAACCGTTAGCGTAAACATCTCTGTGTGAGACATTCGGTGACAATGCCGGTCTGGTCTGTACCATCTGTTCCGCAGCATCAATCACTGAGTCAAATATTCCAACACCTCTACACGCCAGTATTGCTGCACCCAGTGCAGTGGACTCCTCCATCTCTGTCCGAATCACTGGGATGCCAAGAATGTCTGACTGTATCTGCATCCAAACAGTGCTACGTGCGGCTCCACCGGTCACTCTTATCTCTGATGGGGTGATGCCTAACTCCCTCATGACCTCAAGGTTCATACGGAGTTCATATCCGACTCCCTCTAGTACAGCACGCAGAAGATGTGCTCGGGTATGACCTAGTGCGAGTCCTGCAAAGATACCTCTGGCGTGTGGGTTCCAGTATGGTGCCCCTGCTCCTGCAAGATGTGGCACATGGATAACACCCTCCGAACCGGCTGGTATCGAGGCAGCAGCCTCCGTCATCACTTCATAGGGATCAACACCACGTTCTCTTGCCTCTCTACACTCCTCTCCACCAAGGTTGTCGCGGAACCAACGTAGAGCAGACCCTGTAGTAAACATGCTTGCCTCAACAACAAATGTGTCAGGAACCACATGTCGGCTACATAGGACTCTACGTTGTGGATCCAGACGAACGGTCTCTGAGAACGCCAACATAAATGTTCCAGTGCCAGTTGTCGCCTTGATAGAACCGGGCCGAACAACACCTACTCCCAGAGCAGCACACTGTTGATCTCCACCACCAGCCACAACTGGTGTACCCACTGTGAGCCCCGTTTGACGTGCCGCCTCTGGAGTGACCTCGCCGACACGTGTGCCCGGTGGAACTGGGTCGGGAAGTCTCTCACGAGGCACTCCAAATGCATCCAGCAGTCTGTCCGACCAGTCGCCCTGTCTAATGTCAAAGAGCATTGTTCGACTCGCGTTGGAATAGTCTGTGATGTATCGTTCAGTCAATTTGTATATCAGAAAGTCATGAACTAGGAGAAACTTGTGCGTGGACTGAAAGACATCCGGTACATTTCGTTTCAGCCACAGAATCTTTGGCGCTGTGAAATATGGGTCGACTGTGAGACCGGTTATCTGGTAGATCTCATCAGGCGTCACTGTTGTACGTATCCAGTCACACACTCCAGTCGTTCGTCGATCTTGCCAGACAATCGCATTGTGGAGCGGACTGCCTGCTGAGTCAACCGGCACAACTGTCTCACGTTGATTGGTGATACTGATACTCACAATGTCACTGGGACTGCAGTGAGCTGACTCTATTGCAGTCTTTAACGTCTCACATGCACTCCTCCACCATTGTAGGGCGTCCTGTTCAACCCACGAGGGACTAGGATAGATACTGGGGAACTCCAAATAGGCCTTTGATACAACTCTACCTCTGGTGTCAAATACCATGGAACGCACTCCAGATGTACCTGCATCGATGACTGTCACAAGTTCAGACATATTCAGCCCATCTCTTTGACAATTCATCCTCTATGAAAACTTCTTGGTCATCGATAACTCTTCTCTGTCTCTATTACCTCAAGTATGTCTCGACGTTGATTGATAAGCGACATTCTAAGTCGTCGGTCTCTCTTGATCTCCTGCTCCCTTCGTATCGCAGTCCTGCGATCAGGACATTCCTCAATATAGACGACGTACTTGGGTCGATGCATTCTGAGATATACTGCACCCGGCCTACCACCATTCAGATGTTCTCTCAGGCGACGCGCAAGGTCGTTAGTCTGTCCTGTATAGAGCTTCCCATCCTCAGTCTCAATTATATACACAAAGTACATCATCGTCACTCTGAGTGTGTAGTCTATTTTTATATGTGTGCCGCATAACAATAATCTCTAAGAGTTCAAAGTATGTTGTTCCAAGACCGATTCATTGGACTATTTTTGATAGGTGTTCTATCAATGACATTTGCTGAGGTGTTCTCAGGATCATCCATACTCTGGTTTATTAATCCGTGGGCATGGTGTGTGGCCTTCCCATTGTATTGGTCACATACTCTACTCTTTCTCAACCTTGCCATTAGAACACGCAGGTCGAGTGTTTCACATCTCTACTTATGGGGTGTCCTCTTTGGTCTGTATGAGAGCTGGGTGACAAAGGTACTGTGGGCGGGCTATATAGGTGCTGAACCGGGTCTTGGATTGGTGATGGGTATAGCTGTGGCAGAGTTCATCACACTCACAATGGTCTGGCATCCCCTCATGTCTTTTGTAATTCCAGTCTTGGTCTATGAAGCAATTGCTGTCTCTATATATTCCACTGATATGACTGCGCAATTATTGCCCAATCATGTTATACACCTCGCAAAGCGTCAAAGAATCTCTCTTCTATGGGCGATGGTTGTGATTGGCGGTGCATCATTCCTCTCATGGAACTCTGGTCTAGACCCATTTGTTACAGGCATCACATCTGTGGGAAGTATGTTGATCATTATTGTTCTTGTAAGACTGTGTAAGGGGCGTCCTGGTGCATGCAGTATCAAATCGATAGTCCTAGGCAGAAGAGGTCTTGGGGCTGTTTCTGTATATCTCATATTGCTCTATGCAATCACTTTCCCATTTCTGCTTCCGGAACGAATTCCCTCTATTGATACAATATTCATCACCGTTATAATCTATCTCTCTGTGCTAGTTCTGATCTCTCTCACACCACAAGTCACTACAACTAGCAGTGACAATACTCTCAGTTCGTTATACACATGGGATGATATCCAAGAACGACTGGGAGTATTTGCGTTATTGAGTATCTCGTTTTGTCTTGTCTCGGTCTTGAGCTTTTTACTGACTGTGCTTGGTATGATGTTCATGTTATTTAGCGGGGTACCTATATTCTTGATAATTGTGAGTAGACTGTTGGCACGACGGGTAACACGACAATGAGCCTCTATGTCTCTCTGATGACGGCGAGTTCTATAGGCAGAAATCTTTAGTATATCCTCTAAATAATGGATAGACTCATGAAAAATCTGATAATAGATGTCTTACCCGTAGTCGCAATACTCTCCGTTGTGTTCTCCATGAGTATAGTGGATATTGTGATAATCGGCGATCCATGGAGACTAATGTCTACTATTCCAATTCTCTTTATAGTTATCTTATGGGGCCTTGCGACATTCAGAATCAGGAGGCGAAAATATGTACACTGAGATTGTAACAGCCACAGTGATGTTTGGTTGTTTGTTGTGCATAATTCATAGTTGGCAGTACAGAGGCTTATGGCCGACAGTTGGTTTCTTTACAGGTGGCTTTGTATTTGGTATCGTAAGAGAAAACATTGTAGCATTGCTACCATCACTCTATACGTATCAGGGGCATGCAATAATGATTGGTGCTGCACCGCTAATGATGGGTTTTGGATGGTCTGCCTCATTCTACGCCTGCTGGACTGTCTCAGAACGCTTGTTGCAGGTGTTTGCTCAACAATGGACGAGTTCCTTATGGACAACACCACTCCTGACCGCGATTGTGACCGCCACTCTTGCACTTCCTGTAGAGACTGCGGCGACTGCTCCTCAGACATCATGGTGGATATGGCCTCCTGGGGCGATCACGGTGTTATGGGAGATGCCCGCCATCGTGCCCTTCGGTTGGGCTGGTGCTGCATTTCTCTTTGTTCTGTTATTTAACTGGCTAGACAAGCGATACGAGACGCAGCCACTTGAAGGAGCGCTGATATTCGTGTTATTGACACTGGTAATAATCGTTCTCCATCTACTATATGTACTTGCAGTAAGAATGCTCATCGTTTTGATAGTTGGTTGAACGCCTCTCTCCTGTAGACTGTCGTCTCCGATCGGCATGCCTTCTCGTTGGTCGTCTGTCTAGGACACTTGAATACTCAGCTGAGTAGGTCTCTGACATGAAACACGCCGAGAACATTTGTTCTTCCTGGCGTGAATTTGGTACCTGACGTGAACACAATGTCCTTCTCCCTATCGATAAGACCCTGCGCATATACTGCCTTCACAGACTCTCTGACAAGTTCATCCACGTTGTCATGTTCCATGTGATAATTGACTGGGAATACTCCCCATAGAAGACGCATCTTTCGCATGACTGATGCACTCTTTGTCACCGCGTAGATTGGGCACGGTGGTCGAAACTTGGACAACCATCTGGCAGTGAATCCTGTTCTTGTGGCTGTGATTATGCCATCTATCTTGTCTGAGAGGAGATCGACCGCTCGATATGCTAGGTTTGCAATGACCTCAACAATCATTCTCTTCTCTGAGGTGAGATCAACGGGATTGACTGGAGTGATTCTCTTCTCTGCCAGTGTGATTATCCGATTCATCATATCCACTGCAGCCACTGGGTCGTGACCCATTGCGGTCTCGCCACTGAGCATTACTGCATCCGCCCGGTCAAATATTGCATGAGCAACATCACTGACCTCTGCTCTAGTCGGTAGTTTCTCATGAGTCATTGATTCTAGCATATGAGTTGCCACAATAGAGGGTCTCGCCCATATGTTGGCGCGCCGTATCAGATCTCTCTGAAGAATTGGCACCTGTTCGATAGGCACCTCAATGCCGAGGTCGCCTCGTGCAATCAACACACCAGTACACTCCTGCAAGATGGCATCATAGTTCTCGATTGCCAATCTGTGTTCTATCTTGCAGATTACACCCACATCCTTTGGTCCATTTGCCTTGAGGATCTCATTGATGTTTCGCACATCACACACATCTGTCACAAATGAGAGAGCAATAAAATCGGGCTCAAGCTCGGCTGCAAGATCAAGGTCACGAAGGTCTTTCTCTGTGGGAATGTGACATGAGAGCCTTATGCCGGGTATGTTCACACCCTTTCTGCTGGATATGGGACCTCCATGAGTGACCTCAGTGACCACCTCGCTATCATGAATATGCTTGACATGTAGTCTGACAATACCGTCATTGAGTGCTATCTCATCTCCCGGTCTGACATCCTGCGGAAGCTGTTTGTGTGATATTGATACACGAGTCTCATCTCCCACAAAGTCCTCTACTGAGAGAACAAACTCCTGTCCCTTCTTCAGTTCAACTGGTGTCCTCATCTCACCAATACGAATCTTTGGTCCCTGTATATCCATCAGAATTGCAATGGAGTCGTCTATATCTCGGATCATATCAAATGTCCGACGGGCTGAAGCATGGTCCTCGTGTGACATATTCAACCTGGCAATATCCATACCCGTCTCAATCATGCCCGCCAGTACCTCTCGGCCCTTTGATGCGGGACCAATAGTACAGACTATCTTCGATCTTGTTCTATCCATGAACACTCCGCTACCTTCACTCTTTATCAAGTCTCTATCTAGTCACTGGATTAATATCTATTCGTAACGAATGACCTTGATACAGCCACCTCTAGATACAAGAAATGGTGAGAACGTGGTGGAGCTACACTGGCTGTGACTATGTTAATAGGGAACAGCATAAATCCAACTGCCACAGAGAGATATCCACGTTCTGTAAAGAGTATGAAGTGATTATCATGGTCAGTTTCAAGACAATTCGGGCAATAGAGATACTCGATTCACGTGGTAATCCCACGTTGATGACACGAGTCATACTATCAGATGGTAGTACGGGCGTTGCCAAGGTACCAAGTGGTGCATCCACAGGCACAAAAGAGGTGCTTGAACTCAGAGATGGTGAACAACGATTTGGAGGAAAGGGTGTTCTTAAGGCAGTATCTAATGTCAATGATGTGATAGCCGGCGGTATCCAATCAGTTGATCCGTTGTCACAGAGAGAAGTTGACGAGGCACTTATTCAATTAGACTCTACAAAGAACAAGTCCCGGCTTGGAGCCAATGCAATATTATCTGTGTCAATGGCAACAGCTGTTGCCGCTGCTGCCCACCATAGAATGGAACTCTTTCAATATCTCCGAGAGTTGGTTCTCAAGAAGGGTTCCAACTATCTGCTGCCAGTTCCAATGTCAAATGTCATCAATGGCGGTGCACACGCAGGAAACAGTCTTGCGATTCAAGAGTTCATGATTCTACCTATAGGTATGAGCGACATCCCGTCTGCAGTACGATGTCTGAGTGAGGTGTATCAGGCACTGGGCAAGAACATGATTGCAAAGTATGGTCGGATGGCAAAACATGTGGGTGATGAGGGGGGCTACTGTGGCTTTGGACTAAAGTCTACAAGAGATGCGCTGGATGAGATGATGCGTGCAATTGAGACCGCAGGATACAGACCTGGTACGGATGTAGTACTAGGACTTGACTCGGCCGCGAGCGGTTTCTATTCTGATGGAAGATACTCGGTCGATGGCAAATCATACACTGCTGGAGAACTGGTGGACTATTACTTGGAACTTGAACGGACATATCCAATTGCTACATTCGAAGATCCCTTTGATGAGGCTGCATTTGACGAGTTTGCTGAACTGACTCGACGGACAAGGGCACAAGTGGTCACTGATGACCTGACTGTTTCAAATCCTGAGATTGTAAGGGAGGCAATCAGACTGAAGGCGGGTAATGCACTGTTGCTCAAACTCAATCAGATTGGTACTGTTTCAGAGGCACTTGATGCTGCACGGGTTGCCAATGAGGCGGACTGGGGTGTTGTCGTGAGTCATCGTAGTGGTGAGACTGGTGACACATTCATCGCTGACCTTGTGGTCGCACTGGCTGCTGGTCAGATCAAGACAGGCGGTCCTGCACGAAGTGATAGAGTGGAGAAGTACAACCGACTCATCGAGATATACCATATTCTAGATGGCAAGTGTGGCTATCCGGGCAGTAATTTCAGAACAGCATGGAGGAATTACTGAGCAATTGACTCGACTAAGTGTAGTGTTACTCGTACTTGATGGGGCTGGCGACCGTCGTGTACCAGAATTGGGTGGACTCACCCCATTACAGGCAGCAAGAAAACCGAATATGGACAGACTTGCAGCCGAGGGACAGAATGGTCTAATGAATGTCATTGGTCCAGGAATGACTCCAGGTAGTGACACTGCACATCTTGCACTATTTGGATACGACCCTCTCACAACATATCCAGGCCGCGGTCCTCTTGAGGCGCTTGGGGCAGGTCTGCCATCCCGTCCCGGGGATGTGGCATTTAGATCCAATTTCGCAACTGTGGACTCTCAGATGACTGTGATAGACAGACGGGCAGGGCGTGAGTTCACTAGGGTGGAGGGCAAGGAACTCCAGAGTGCCATTGATGGAATGGAGATAGGCGATGTCCGAGTCCACTTTATACACACAGTCGAACACAGAGGCGCAGTGGTCCTAGAGGGTCCCGGTCTGTCGGATAGAGTGACCGATGTGGATCCACATGCAGAGGGAAAGCGAGTTCTTCCCTGTAGACCACTTGAACCAACTGCACAGAAGACCGCAGATATCGTGAACAGGTTCGTGCAACTCAGCTATGAACGATTAGATGGACTCGGTGTGAATGCAGCCCGAAGGGCTAGAGGTGTGTCCCCAGCCAATGTGGTGCTTCTCAGAGGCGCAGGGCAACACAGAGAGGTCCCCACACTGGCACAGCGTCATGATATCCGAGCTGCTGT
>FWPU01012333.1_pt1 | contig 11397 bp, 4 predicted proteins | sample 2228361 | NCBI WGS metagenome assembly FWPU01 (sample SAMEA103939777, study PRJEB20133) | metagenome | reverse complement strand
CCCTGATTCTGACCGATATGTGCGATTTTGACAATGTTAATGTTCATCAGGCTTTATGCCTGAGCAGTTACAAATTGACATTGATAGCATTCCGAATGAATATACCCGTCATGAAATCCGGAGCAGGTTTTTGTTGACTGCGGAACAGAAGAAGAAGGATTTAAACACACTTATAAACAATGGATTGCGACAAGGGAAGACATTCGAGCAACTTAAAAATACAGTTTCGACCAAAATCAAGCTACCCAATCTCTACGATACATATATGTATTCCCATCCAAGATTCACTTGGGAAGAACTTGAGATGATCATTAGTCCTTTGTTAGCAGATGATCTAACGATAAATCATGCATATGAATTATTAGATAATATTGAGGAAAGTAAATCAAACAATATCATCTATCCAATCTTAGATGTATTACATAAGGCATATATTAATCTGGGACGTAAGCCGGTTATCGACGCTGTTTTTCTCAATGGGGGGATGACTCGTTTCCACCCAGTCATACAAAGGTTAGAACGATTTTTTGGATTTCCTCCAATTTCTAGCTTGGATCCAGACAAATCTGTTGCTTTAGGCGCATCGCTCCATCATCATGCACTACATAAGGGTAAAGGGCTGAAATCCATCATTCTTGCAGAAACACTTAGCGTTGAAACAGAGGGGAATCGTGTCAAGCACCTAATACGGGCAGGCACTGTACTTCCCACCCTAATGCCTGTTATCTATGAAGATCTATGTGTGCCTGAAGGAGCTCGGGAAGTTAATATTGCTTTTTACCGAGGTGAAGGAAAGACACCCGGTTTTCCGAACGTTAAGATATTAGAGCAGATCATTAGGCTTCCAAACACCTGTGCGAAATCAGAACCATTACATGTAGAAGTCTCTGTGGATAGGAATAAAACACTCACATTTTCGGGCCATCTTCTTTCTAATCCGGATATAAAAATCGTAATACAAGTTCATAATGACGAGGATGCAGAAATCACAGAGAGCCAACGGTCATCCATGGAATTACCCCCATCAACCTCATCGATGATTCCTGACTCTCCATTCCTCAAGAGTAATCTTCCTGAACCAACCATACCTGAGTTGGACGTAACAGAAACTGTTGATTCTCTTTTCTCTCAAGATAAAAGAGCTAAGGGTAAGATCAAGAAAATCACCAAAAAAATCATCCTTTGCCGAAATCGAGAGGATTTCATTGCACCTCTCTCAAGTAAGTTGGCAGAAATGTCAGCAGATGAAATGCTCGAAAAAGATCTGCTATATAGAAAAGTAATCAATACATTAGGCAAACTTTCATCCGCTCATCCTGACCATCCTTCTACTCCACAAGCCTTCAGGGCATTATTACGGGTTTGTAACATCAGACCCATGGATATTTCTAAACGAATGAAGTATTACCAACTGATAAATATGGCGGTGGTCTCTCTCGCCCGTATTAGAAATCCAGCTGCAGAACAAACTTTTTTAGAATTACTTGATAATTCGGAAGCTGAGGGGGTTTCATATACAGTCTTAGCAGCGCTGACAAAAATACCTTGTACTCCAAATGCATTAGGCGCTTGTGCTAAATACATAACTTCTACAACATCCGGCAAGCGTATGTACGCAGCTTTAGCCATTGGAAAAATGAGTAGCAGAGAAGATGCAAGAGAAGTTACACCCGGTTTAGTGTTATCAATTATGGATCAATTACTTGAGCAATTGCAGAAAGAAGAGGATACTGAGGTATCGAACTGTATAGTGTATGGGATCAGCGAGGTCGCTTCTCTTTTACTGAGAGCTCACCAAGATATTTGGCATGATGATCTGGAGAACAAAGTGGTCCGTCATCTACAAGAAAAAGAGATTGCTATCTCTAACGTTCCTTTCCCATCGTCCAGTGATAAGAACCTAAGAAACATCATCAAAATGGCAATTAATATCGTCAAAGGTATGCCACTGGGCGAGGAGCAAAAGAGAGTTTTGTTATTCATGCGCTCCAAGTTAGAAAACATTCAAGATGATCCAGACGGGAATGAAAAAGAAGAATGAGAGGGATAAGAGAATTTATTAAACAAGAAATTTTCCTGACCCGCTTGAAAACTTATGGGGTGTTGGTTGTATATGACCCAGATTATCGTTATCATGCGTTATGTCTGGAATTAGCTTCTGAAAAGCGCCGCGTGATCGACGCCTCTGAGAGCAGCATCACCAGCCGGGCGGCAGCCCTGGCGGCTCTGGGTGAATTCGGGCAGCCCAACCCGGCAATCGAAGGCATTTTGATCTATGTGCCGACGAAAGCGCCCCTGACAGACGAAGAAAAACAACACGACCCTTTTGCGGTATATGGGGCATGTGGAGCAGTTTTCCCAGCGGGCGATGGCGATGAATACCTCAGCTTGTGCCTGAAGGCGCGCGCCGATCACGCCACCGAAATCCGGCGCATCTTCAACGCTGATCCCAACCCCAGTTTTGAGGTGATCGACGCAGTTGGCGGCGGTGCAGGCTGGCCCAACCTGCAGGCGCGCCTGGGCGCAGAATCGGCGCGCGACTTGCTTTTTGCACTGCTCACACCCTCGCCGGCGCAGCTCGAAGCGCTCAAGGGAGGCACAGCCGGTCAGGAAGCCTGGGCAGCGGAAGTGCGCGCCCTGTGCCAGAGCGCTCTGGGTTTGAAATTCCTGACCCATTCCAACAGTTGGAGTGCGCTGGGGGATGAGCTATGGCGTTATCTGTTGTTCAGCGAATTCGTCTTCGATCTGCCGGTGGACTTGCCAGCCATACTGGAGAATGTCCCCCACGCCCCTGCCGAAGCGCGCTTGCTGGTAGAAGATATATGCGATCGGTTGCGCAATGATCACCGTACCCAGGCATTGTATATCGAGCGGGCTGAGACCATTGAGCAAGAGTTGAATTTGCCGGAAGCCTGCCGCTCCATCGAGGACCTTGGCGTACGAGACACCTTTCCCTTTGAAGAACGCTCCTTTTATGCCCAGGCGGTGGATGCTCTGCAGCGCGACAACGTAGACAAACTGCGCCAGGTGCTCCAACGCCATGCGCAATCCGTATGGGTGGGGCGCGGCGAGAACCAGGCGCAATGGACGCTGCTCCAGGCGGGAGCCAGCCTGGTTCAGGCTTGCGACGATGCCGATCGGCAGCTTGCGGAATACGGGCGGAGTCTGGAATCTCTGGTGGATTTTTATACCAGCAGCCTGCGCGAAGTCGATCGGTTGCAGCGCGAATTCGAAGTAGCGGTAAGCGACGCGCTGGGCTTCGAGGGAGAGGCTGAACCCGTGATTCGCCAGGCGCGCCTGACATACCGCAAGCTGGCGGATAAACTTCAGGGATTATTCATCCGCCACCTGGAGAAATCGGGATGGCCGATTCTTGGCAAGCTATCCAATGCCGATGTATTTGACAATGTGGTGGCTCCTAAGTTGACAGAAAGCGGTTGGCGTGTTGCCCTATTCTTAATTGATGCGATGCGTTATGAACTCGGCGTAGAGCTTGCCAAACAGTTGAATGAAGAGGGTCAGGTTGACGTTCAGGTTGCTTGCGCCCAACTCCCCACGGTCACTCAGGTGGGTATGGCATCAATCCTGCCCGGAGCCGGGAAGAATCTGCTATTGCGGCAAAAAGACGGGAAAGCAATCGTCGAGTTGGATGGGCAATCCTTGATCAATGTAACCCAGCGCATGGATGTATTGCGCAAGCGTTACGGTCAGCGTTTCGCCGAAGCCGATTTAGCGAAATTCGTGCGTGAAAAACAAAAGCTGGATTCAACGGTGGAACTCTTGGTTCTGCGCAGCAACGAGATGGATAACGAATTCGAAAACAACCCCGAAGTCGCCCCCGGTTTGATCAGTCGTTCGTTCCAGCGGGTTCGCAACGCCATCCATAAGCTCAGAGAGATGGGTTTTCAGGAAGCGGTTATCCTTACCGATCATGGATTCTTCCTCAACACTGCCTTCGAACCTGGCGATGTTTGCGTAAAACCCCCGGGGAATTGGGTGAGTGTACATGACCGCATGCTGTTAGGGGATGGCGTTGGCGATGCCAATAACCTGGTGATGTCTTGTGAATCATTGGGGATACCCGGCGAATTCTCCCAAGCCGCGCTTCCGAAGTCAATGGTTGCTTACCGGGCGGGATTATCGTATTTTCACGGCGGAGCCTCGCTCCAGGAAGCCCTGGTGCCGGTCATCTCCGTGCGCATCCGAATGCCGGAAAAGAAAGTGGCAGCCCCATTATCCGTGACGTTGAATTATAAGCGGGGGGGCAGGAAGATCACCACCCGGTTGCCGGTGATCGAGGTGTCGCTTACCGGACAGAGCAGCCTGTTCCCGAGCGAACAAACAATAGAATGTATCCTCGAAGCCCACAGCCCAAAAGGAAAAGTGGTGGGAGAAGCCAAACCCGGCGGACCGGTCAACCCAGCCACCCGCATCATTCGCCTGAAAGCAGGCGAAACATTGCAAGTTACTTTAAAGATGGATCTGGACTATGAGGGGAAGTTTTCCGTCAAAGCCCTAGACCCCACCACCCTCGCTGCGCTGGGTCCAGCGTTGGAATTAGAAACAGACTACACGGTGTAATTATGGATGAATTAGATCAAAAGCTCACCGAGGTGTTTCCGGGCAAGGTGGTGCGCAAAGACCTACTGCACCGCATCAAAAAGGGTACCAATGTGCCTACTTTTGTGCTCGAGTTTCTTTTGGCGCGCTACTGCGCCAGTGAAGAGGAAGCAGAGATACAAGCCGGCTTAGAAGCGGTGCTTGCTACCCTTCAGGATAATTATGTACGCCCGGATGAAGCGAATGCTGCCCAATCGAAAGTTGCCACGCGAGGAAGACATCGCTTCATTGATAAGGTTCATGTCAATTATGTTGAAAAGGAGAAGCGCCATTGGGCGGCGCTGGAGAATTTCAATTCCCAGAGAGTGGCAATCTCGGAAAAATTTTTTCGAGATAATGAACGGCTCTTGGAAGGCGGCATCTGGGCTGAGGTGACCATCGGCTACAACGAAATCGAGGATGATGATTACACCTTTTATATCGAGGACCTGCGCCCGATCCAATTGAGCCGGTTTGATTTTGATGGCTATGTCGAAGGTCGCGAGCAATTCACTCGCGATGAATGGTTGGATATCATCCTGCGATCGGTTGGGTTGGAACCGGGGATTCTATCACAACGGATCAAATTCCATTTTATGGCTCGATTGGCTCCCCTGGTTGAACCGAATTTTAATTTTATCGAATTGGGTCCTCGCGGCACCGGTAAGTCTTACTTCTTTAGCGAATTCTCGCCCTATTCAACCCTGGTTAGCGGGGGACAGGCTACTAAAGCTGTTCTTTTCTACAACAATGCCCGCAAGCGCATCGGCTTGGTGGGTTTTTGGGATACCGTTGCTTTTGACGAAGTAGCGGGAATCAATATCAAAGATGCCGATACCATGCAAATCATGAAGGATTTCATGGCTAATGGACGCTTTTCGCGCGGCGTGGAAGTGATTGCGGATGCCAGTCTGGCGTTCAATGGCAATATGGACTACTCGGTTGAGCAACTGGTCAACTCTTCTCAACATGACCTTTTCATTCCACTACCCAAAGAATTTGACTTGGCAATTATGGATCGTTTTGCATGCTATCTGCCCGGATGGGAGATGCCCAAGACCAGCAGCGAATATCTGACCAATAATTATGGCTTCATCACCGACTACTTGGCTGAAGCCTTTCATTATATGTTTTCCCATACCAACCGCTATGAAGAAGTCACCAAGCGCATCCGCCTCGGACCAAATGTTGAAGGGCGCGACGAGAAGAGCATAAAGAAAATGGTTGGCGCACTCTTAAAAATTCTGCACCCCAATGGTCCACCGAGTGACGCTGAATTTGAGGAATATGTTGCCTATGCAGTCGAAGCTCGCCGGCGAGTCAAAGAACAAATGAACAAGCGTAAACCGGATGAGGAATTTGCCCGTATCAACCTCTCATATTACACGGCTGACGGGAAAGAAGTTGTGGTGTATTGCCCGGAGTCACGCAATGCCTTGGCTACCCAGCATCCGTCACGGCGATCGTTGAATGGCTGGCAAACCACAGAGCCAATGGTTGCTACAAAGAAAAAGCTGATGACCTCCTTAATGCCCGCTCAAGAGACGCTATCGCCCCTACAAACAACGACTCCCGCCGTTGTTACAGAACCAAATTCGGACCTAAAGGAAAAGCACTTCACCATTTTCTACGGCGACACAGGATACAGCTACGAGAACATTATCGGTCCGTATTTGCAGGGCGCGAAAGCTATTGAAGTTGAAGACCCATATATACGGTTGCCACACCAGATTCAAAACTTCGTCCGGCTTTGTGAGACGGTTGTCAAACTGTCTAATATAAAACGCATCGAACTGATTACTGGCTACGACGATGAAAACCAGAAACAAGAGATCGAACAAAAATTGAGCGATCTGAGGCAAAGCCTGCTGGAAATGGATATCATCTTCGAATATGACTTCAACCCGAACCTGCATGACCGTGAAATTCGAATTGACACTGGTTGGGTGATCAAGATTGGACGGGGGCTGGACTTTTATCAGAAGCCATTGAGTTGGTACGAGTTGGGAACGAATGATTTGACGTTGAGGAAGTGTTTGGAGACGAAGGTGGATATATTTCGAGTAGAAAACGGGCAGTGAGCGATGCTGCAGATATTCGTCAGGAAATGAGTTTGGAGTGGGAATTAGACATGTCTGTGGGTCGAGATGAGCGTGCAGAACCAAACTGGACAGTCGCGATTGGTGATGAACCAGAATCGGTGGTTAATGGGCTAAGGGGGCAGGCGCTCGTCGAATACCTGCACCAGGAAGCCTTGCGCGCGGTGAGGATAAATCACGAGTATCGCACCAACTATATCGGCGAAGCTCTGGCAGACCTGGCGAACGTCGAAGCGGATACGATGCGCAAGTATCGCGGGCGATATATTTTTGAGCTGTTGCAGAACGCCAACGACGCCATCCTGGATGACAAAAGTAACGCTAACGAAACTCACGGGGAAATTTATCGCGTGCGGATCGTGCTCACCGAGTCAGCCTTGTTGGTCGCCAATGACGGCGCGCCTTTTCAGGAGAAGGATGTCTTAAGCATTTATCGCTGGGGGGAAAGCTCAAAAGACCCCAACAAGTCAGTCGGGTACAAGGGTATTGGCTTCAAATCTGTCTTGGAGATCACCGAATCCCCGGAGATATTTTCCCGGGTTGTACAGTTCCATTTCGATCGTGAGCTATGTTATGCTGCTGTTCGAGAAATTGTTGGTCGGGAGGAGAGTCTTAATTTATCGTTTACCCGGTTTATGTTTCCTTACTCGATTGAAGAGGTCCCGGCGGAGGATAGAGAGCTCATTGATCACTTACTGAACGATGACGGGTTCGCCACCGTGATTCGCCTGCCATTGTTGCCTTCAGTGACGCAGCAAATGGTCCTGAATCAGATCGAAGAAGATGTCGATCCTGCCTTACTGATTTTTCTCAATGGCATTGATGTGATTGAAATCTGGGCGGGTCGAAAACGACTGAAACAGTTATCCAGGAAGCAGAAAGAGACCCCAGGTTATCGAGGGGCAGAAATCAATTTATACCAGGGAAAGCGGGTGCTTTCTCGCTGGTTGCTGTTTGAAGCGTCCAAACGCGAAGTTGAGGATCGCTCTCTGATCGAAGAGCTGCATGAAAAATCCTGGGAACGGGTAATCAAAGCCGGATTTGCCATGGCGTTCCCGCTGGATGAAAAGGGGAAACTCTTTGTGGAAGCGGATGAGCCAGCCCGCCTCTTTGTGTACTTCCCGACCCATGAGCGCTCTGGGCTGCGCTATCGCATTCATGCTGATTTTTATATCGACTCATCACGTAAAACGTTAGAAAGCCGGCCCTATAACCTCTGGCTGGCGGGGAATATCGCTGCATTCTTGGCAAATACTGTTATCCCAGAGTTGATCAGTCGCTACCCGGGTGATGTGCGCGTGGTACGGGCGCTCGTGCCAGTCATCCAGCCACAAGACTTTGCCCGAGATATGTATCAGAAGATTTGCCGCGCCTTATCTTCTTGTGCGTTTGTTCCTACCATCGAAGGGAGTTATGTTTCGCCCCTTCAAACTCTCCTGGCGCCGCGCGGCGTCTGGGTTGATTTGGATAATTTCCAGAAGTACTTTCCCTATCCTGATCTGGCAAGGAAATTCCAAAATCGCCATTTCCCCTTGCATGAGATCTACGTTCATGAAGATGTGATCAGCTTCTTGATCGAGTTAGGCACCAAACTGCTGGAGTTCCAGGATGTCCTTCCTTTGCTCGATGGGCGGGATCCCACCGGTGCTGAGCAGGATTACCCTGCTTTTTACACCTTTTTGTGGAAGTGGCGCGACCGCCTGGCGGCGCAGGTCAATGAGGAGCAAATCGAACACTTTTGGGAAAGAGGTAAGCTTTTAGAGAGATTGCGCGACTCCTTTTCAGCCACCTTAGCCAAAACACACTGTATCATCACCAGCAACCAGAGGTGGATTAAGCCGCATAATCAGGTCTATCATGCAAAGTTTCGCCAAGAAACGCCGAATATGCCTGGATGTCTGCGCGCCGATATCGTGCACCCGAACGCATACGATGAGGATGGACGTTCAGGTGCAACATATCAACTCTTGAGCTCCATATCACCGAAAGTTAAGGACTACGACGCTCCGGCGATCATCCGTAACGCCATTATTCCGCTCTTTGAAAGTGGCAAGTTCCGCGGGTTGACCTCCCAGGAGCGCGTCGAAGTGTATCGGTACTTGTTTGATTACTGGCACAGTCGTCGGGGAGGCGACCCGGAAGTTGACCAGGCTGTGCATAGCGTGGAGGTATATGCCCGGCTGATTGCTAACCGGCGACAGATGGAATGGCGCCCTGTAAATGAGGTTTATTTGTCCAGCATGTGGACGGGCAATAAGCTGCTAGAACAGGTGTATGACGGGTTTGAGAATATCGTTTTTCTTTATGAAGTGCGCGGTTTAGAACTTGAGAGGGAAGAGCGCATTGAATGGGGGCAATTTTGGACATGGCTGGGGGCGAATCGAGTACCTCGTCTCCTTATCCATGAACACGGATATTACAGTTGGAATTCGGTCAATCACAATCATCCCCATCGCGGCACTCGCTTATGGGATGCCTATTCCGAATCCATTCGCAACAATTACGGCAATTGCCCTCAGCATGGTCACGAAAGGAGAGTTTTGCAGCGCTCCGTGACATTAGAAGGGCTTGCCTCATTGATCGAAAGCAGAGATGTTGGACGTTTATCGGCGTTGTTTCAGCTCCTGGCTGAAAACTGGGCTTTCCTGGACAAGGCAAAGCGGGAGAAGGCGCGCCTGCAATGCCAGGAAAGGGGCTACTGTCGCGTCGCAAACAGAACCGCAGACGTCCAATCCTTTTTGGATTATTTGTTGAAAGAATCGGATTGGGTGCCGGCGCGCACCGTTGTGGATGGAAGAATTGACGCCTCTCTGCAGCCTCCGATCCGATGTTGGTTTGTATCCGCTACAGAAGATGCACTGGTCAGGAATATGTTACCAACGCCATTGGTTGAGGTGGACAAAAGCGATCCGGGTTATCGCCAGTTCTGCCGCGATATCGGTATGCGGTTTATGGAAGAAGCAAAGCTGGATGACCTGGTTGATATTTTAAGAACGCTCCCTCAACAATACCCTGACCCGAATATCAGTGTATTAGCCGGCAGGCGTGCAGTCCCAAAGGCTATTAGCACCCTGACGCGCTGGATTATCGGACGAATTTACAACTTGCTGACCCAATCTGAAACCAAAATTGCTCCACTCAAGGAGAGTATTCCCATTGTAGCTAGCGAAGGAGAAAAACTTAGTTATGTTTATCCGCCCGAACCAGTATTCTTCGCAGATGATCGTTATCATTCGCCGCGTTGGCGGGATCAACTACCGTTTGCCCCCTTGGATGAGAACTGGCGGGATGCTGCCGAGTATCTGGGATTGAAATTTTTGTCCCGCCATGTTGAAGAAGAGGTGATACCTGGGAATATCCTGGTAGATGAGACGAATCGGTTAATGGCTCGTTATAAGCAAGCACGACCTTATATGCTGGCTGTGGTAAACAACCAGCGAACCTCATCCACGGAAGATGTGGTTCGTTATCTGGCTAACCTTGAAATTCAGGTAGTTGATAACCTGGTTGTTAATCGGCGCTTGACGATCGGGGATGGGAAGATGATCCCTGACCATGATGCCCGGATATTCTTAGAGGAGCGGGTGCAAGAGAGAGTCGGATCTGCCGGGCGCGCACCACGGGCTGGTATTCTCTATATTCGAAAGGGTTTTGAGAGCAACTACGACCTCATGGGAACGCCGATTGCGGAGTATGTGCGTATACCAGGTTTGGCTGATGCCTTTGTGATCTTGATAGACCGCGGCGGTAAAGATGGGCGCATGAAGTACCTGGATACACGTGGCATTAGCGAGGTTGACGTTGATGCAATGCGCAGTACTCTAGCTCAAGCGGGTCTGATGGATGAGGGCGAAGAAGAGACGACTGAAACCACAAAAGATCTAGATAATCACTTGATGAAAAGACTCGAGCGTGAGAGCCGAGAGCAGAAACCTGACGAGGTTTCGAATGAGACGTTTGAAGAAAAACAGCCTGAAGGAGCACTCACTGCTGGTGAATCAGTGCCAGGTGGGGAAGGCGAAACCGGGCTAGGATCGGAATCATCCAATCGAGATGAGCCTATAGAATTTCCGGCTCTTGCTATTAGCGACATCCATCCCGTACGAGTGACTGCTTACGAACCTGCCCATACGCCAGAGGCAGGTAAACATGGCGGCGGACATGGGAAAGGCGGAGGAATCCCGAATTGGGAAAGAGATCACCGTTTGAGGGAGGCTTATGGCTTACGTGGCGAAGCCTTAGTGTACGAACTCGAACTGAGGCGGCTGGCAGAGCTCGGAATCGAAAAACCTGAAGAAAGTGTTTACTGGCTAAGAAAAGCTGGAAGAGCCACCGCAGATCATGACCTAGAATCCAAAGACCTGGTAGATGGCGTTTGGGTGGATATCGTCGTTGAGGTCAAATCCACACCTGGTCAGGATTTTCGCTTCGAGATGTCGAAAGAAGAGCTGTATTGCGCTCAAAAATATGGATCGCGATATCAACTGCACCGGGTCATCAACGTTTCTTCGCCAAATCCTACAGTTTATGTGTTTGAGAACCCTTATCAACTTTGGCAAGAAGGACTGGCGATTATTGAGCCTCGTGACACCTACGTTATTCTTCCGAGCCCGTAACTGTCACATAGGCGGTGGGTTTTGACAAAAAGAGCAGGCTCCAAGTAAGATGGTAGTTTCTACACAACCATCATCCAGGAGCC
>FWPU01012332.1_pt1 | contig 11398 bp, 8 predicted proteins | sample 2228361 | NCBI WGS metagenome assembly FWPU01 (sample SAMEA103939777, study PRJEB20133) | metagenome | reverse complement strand
GCGCGCGACCGCTGCGCGTCGTCGAGCGTGCCCCGGGCGCGCGCCGCGCGCGCCCGCTCGACGACGGCGAGCGGCTCCTCTTCCTCACGCGCCGCCGCAGTGCTCGCGCGACCGTCGCCCGCGCCGAGCGCCGCGACCGCCTCGGCGGGGGAGCGGCGGTAGAGGTAGCGCACGAGCTCCGCGGACGGCGCCTCCTCGCGCCGCGCGAGCAGCGCGCCGATCTCCGCGAGTTCGAGCGCGTCGAGCAGGTTCTCGAGCTGCGCGCGCAGCGCCGGGTCGCTCTCGTCGAGGTACGGCTCGATCGCGCGCAGGATCTGCTCCGGCGAGACGCCGAGGCGGCTCACGATCACCGCGGGCGTCATGCCGGCGCGCTCGCCCTTCGCCTCGAGGAGGAAGAGCGCGAGCTGCGGCACGAGGTCCGCGAAGTCGGGCGCGGAGGCGTGGCGCAGGCTGTCGAGCGCGGCCTCGAGCTGCTGCTCGTCGCGCGCCTGCGCGACGGCCGCGATCCGCGCCTGCAGCTCGGGGTTGCGGGCGACGCCCGCGGCCGGCGCGGAGGTCGTCCCGAGGACGAGCGTCCCGAGGAGCGCCGCCGCCGCGAGGAGCGCCGTCCATCCCCTGCGCCTCATCGCGGCACCCTCTGCAGGAGCGGGTCGCGGATGCCGTTGCGCACGTTCGGCAGGTCGTCGATGCCCGTGTGCTCGACGCCGGCGCCCCAGGGTGTGGTATTGACGTTCACGTCGACGTCGGAGCCGGGCACGTCGAGTCCGCGGACGAACAGGTCCTCCTGCTGGTAGTAGTTGACGTGGTACTGCGTCCCGGGCGGCAGGCGGCGCTCGGCCTGGAGGTCGATGTCCGAGTCGTTCTGGATCGCGTCGATGTACGCGGTGTACGGGATCGTGTAGGGCCCGACGCTCCCCGCGTTCGCGGCGAGACGCTCGGCGAGGTCGTGCGTCGAGCCGCCGCCGTGGCTGTAGCCGAAGATCGAGACGATGCCGATGCCGCGCTGCGAGATCGCGCGCACCAGCTCGTCGTACGCCGGCCCGGCGCCCGAGCTCGACACGTCGTCCTCGTCGTACATGTGCACGTCGTATCCCATCACGTAGAGGTCGCGCGCCACGTTGAAGATCCCGTGCCCGCCGTTCGGCGGATCGCTCGGTGTCTGGTTCTCGCCGCCGAGCGCGATCACGATGCTCGTGAACGGGTAGAACGACACCACGTCGCCCGCCACCGCGTCGCCGCCGCCCGCGGGCCGCGCGACGAGCTGCAGGCTCCCCGGCTGCGCCGCGACGCTCTCCACCCAGAGCGAGAGCGTGCTCGAGCTCAAGGTCAGCACGCGCTCGTCGTTCGCGTCGAGCACCGGGAAGGTCTTCTGCGGGTCGAGCCAAACCTTGAGATGCGGCGCGCTGCGCACCACCGCGTACTCCCAGCCCGGCGGCGCGGGCACCGGCCCGACCTGCAGCTCGACCTCGATCAGATCGTTCTCGCCCGCGACCGGGCCGTGCGTCGCGTCGGCGAAACCGTTGCCGTCGTCGTCGTCGGTGTTGAGCCGGATGCCGGCGCCGGGGCTCTGCTCCTCGGCGTCGGGCACGGCGCGGCGCGCGAACGGCGCGCCGTACGCTTCGCTCTGCGGCCGGTACGCCGTGAGATCGATCACGAACGCGGGCGGCGTCGGCGTGGGCTCGGGCGTCGGCGTGGGGCTCGGTGACGGGCTCGGCGTGGGCGCGGGCGACGGGCTCGGCGTCGCGGTCGGCTCCGGCGTGGGCGTCGGCGATGGGCTCGGGGTCGGCGCGGGGTTCGGCGTCGGGGTCGGTCCCGGCGTCGGGCTCGGTGCGCTCTCGAACCGGCAGCCGCGGTTGCAGCCGTCGCCGTCGGCGCGGTTGCCGTCGTCGCACTGCTCGTGGTCGAACTCGATCGTCCCGTTGCCGCACGTGCTGGGCCGGCACTCGACGCTCAGCGTGTCGCGGTCGACCACGCCGGTCGTGGTGACGACCTGCAGCGCGACGGTGCGGCGCCCCTTGCTGACGCGCCCGCTCGGCGACACGCGCAGCGGCACCGGGAGCGCCGCGGGCGCGGTGCAGAGGTCCTGCGTCTCGTTCGGCGTGCCCTCGAAGACCACCGTGCGGCGCCGGCTCACCGTCACGCCGAGCTCGTCCGCGCCGACCGCCTCGAGGGCCTCCGCGCCGGCCGCGTCGGCGGCGTCGCGCGGCCGCGCCGGGTTCGGCTTCTTCACCTCGAAGGAGGCGACGCCCGACGGCTGGCACGCAAGGCGCGGGTCGTTGTTCGAGACGCAGAGCGACACCGCGCCCGTGCACGAGCGGTTTTCGAGGTCGGCGTCGAGGTCGCAGCGCGGGTCGCCCTCGTAGCAGACCGCGCGGTTGCGCGGCCGCCCGCGCCCGTCGCGCAACGGCACGGGATCGACCCGCAGCTCGAGCGCGCAGTCCGTCTTGGCCGAGCCGCCGCCCGGGATGCAGGGGTTCTGCGGCGCGGGCGCGGTGCAGTCGTCCGCCCGCGCGCTGCCCGCCGCAGGCGCAAGCAGCAGGAGGGCCAGGACGAGCGCGCGCGTCGCAAGCGGCGGTCGGCTGGCAGGGGTCGGGAGCACTGGGTCCGGGCTCGTCGGTCGTGGTCGAGGTCGCCGCTCAAGCGGCGCGGGCTACCGTGTGGCGGCGCACTCTAGGGCGTCGGACACGGGGAACGCAACCGCCAGTGCGCAGTCGGCGCGCTCGGCGCTCAGCGCGCGCGCGTCTTGAACGCCGCCGCGTCGATGCCCAGGTCCTTGAGCTTGTCCTGGAGCTGCTGGCGGTACATCCCGATGTCGTCCGCCGCCTTCGAGATGTTGCCGCCGTGGCGTGCGAGCGCGTCCTCGAGGAACTGGCGCTCGAACCGCTCGATCACGCGCTGCTTCGCGACCTTGAAGCTCGTCGCCCCGTCGAGCTCGAGAGCCGCGTCCTGCGCCGGGCCCGCGCCGCCGGCCGCGCGCACCGACGCCGCCAGGTCGTCGAGCACGATCTCGTCGCCCGAGGCGAGCACCACGGCCTGCTCGATCGCGTGCTCGAGCTCGCGCACGTTGCCCTTCCACTCGTGGTCGAGAAGCGCGCGCATCGCGGGGGGCGAGAGCGTCCTCGGCGGCCGCCCGAGGCGCTTCGCGGCCTTCTCGAGGAAGTGCTCGATCAGCAGCGGCAGGTCGCCCTCGCGCTCGCGCAGCGACGGCAGCACGATCGGCACCATGTTCAGCCGGTAGAAGAGGTCCTCGCGGAAGCTGCCGTCGCGGGTCTTCGCCTCGAGATCCTGATTGGTCGCGGCGATGATCCGGACGTCCACCTTGATCTTCCGGTTGCCGCCGACGCGCTCGAACTCCTTCTCCTGCAGGACGCGTAGAATCTTCGCCTGCGTCTCGAGCGCCATGTCGCCGATCTCGTCGAGGAACAGCGTGCCGCCGTGGGCGATCTCGAACTTCCCCTCGCGCGTCGAGGTCGCGCCGGTGAACGCGCCCCGCTCGTGCCCGAAGAGCTCGCTCTCCACGAGCTCGCGCGAGAACGCGGCGCAGTTCACCTTGACCAGCGGCTTCGCGCGGCGCGGGCTGTTGTAGTGGATCGCGTTCGCGACCAGCTCCTTGCCGGTGCCGCTCGGGCTGCGCACCAGCACCGTCAAGTCGCTGTCCGCGACCTTGCGGATCACGTCGAAGACCCGCTGCATCGCGGCGCTCTTGCCGATCAGGCTCTCGAAGCGGTACGTGCCCGCGATCTGCTCGCGCAGGAGGCGCGTCTCGCGCCGCTCGGCGACGCGCTCGAGCTCGCGCTCGACCTTGGCCAGCAGCTCGTCGTTGTCGAACGGCTTCGGCACGTAGTCGGCGGCGCCGAGCTTCATCGCCTCGACGGCCTTCCGCTCGTCGCCGTAGGCGGTGATCATCACGACGGCGGTCTCGGGCCTGATCTGCTTGATCCAGCGCAGCAGCTCCATCCCGTCGTCCGGCCGCTGCATGTTGAGGTCGGTGATGACGAGGTGGAACAGGCCGCGCTCGAGCTTGTCGATCGCCTCCTCGCGCGAGCACGCGGTCTCGACCTCCCAGCCGTTGCCGGCGAAGAGGCGCTGCAGGGCGATGCAGATCGCGCGCTCGTCGTCGACGGCCAGGATGGTGGGCTTCATCGGCACCTCATTTCTGCGCCCCGACGGGCAAGTCAATCTCGAAAGAAAGTCCGCCGCCCGGCGCGAGCTGCGCGCGGATCGCGCCGCCGTGCGCGTCGACGATGCGCTTGACGATCGCGAGGCCGAGCCCCGTGCCGTGCGGCTTCGAGGTGAAGAACGGCTCGAAGAGCCGCTCGAACTCGTCCGGCGCGACGCCCGGTCCGCTGTCGCGGACGCAGAGGTGCACGCGGCCGTCCGAGTTGCCGACCGAGATCGCCACCGAGCGCTCGCCCGGCCACTCGCCGAGCGCGTCGCGGGCGTTCTCGAGCAGGTTCACCAGCACCTGGCGGAGCTTCTCGCCGTCGACCGAGGCGACGGCCGGCGCCGGCGCCTCGACGGTCACGCGGACCTCCGCCTGCTCGAGACGCGAGCGCAGCCCCGCCACCGTCTGCCGTACGATCTCCCGGACGTCGGTCGGGGCAGGCTTGAGCTCGTCGCGGCGAGCAAGGCGCAGGAGCTCCGCGACGTGACGCTCGACGCGGTCGAGCGAGGCGAGGATGAGCTCGACGAGCTCCTGGTCCGTGCCCGCGCCGCCAGCGTCGCGGACGAGCTGCTGCGCGAGGCTCCGTGCCGCGGTCACCGGGTTGCGAAGCTCGTGCGCGACCCGCGCCGTGAGCTCGCCGATCGCGGCGAGCTTGTCGGCGTGCGCGAGCGAGCGCTCGACGGCGACGACGCGGGCCAGCATGTCCGCGCCGTCGAGGATGCGCGCGAGGTGGTCGGCGTAGGTCTCGATCGACTGGAGCTCGTCCTCTTCAAACGTCGTCCCCATGAGGTCCGTGACGAGCAGCAGGTGGCCCCACAAGCGGTGCGCGCCGCGGACCGGCACCAGGGCGACCACGTCCGCCTCGATCAGCGCCTCGCGCAGCTCCGCGGGCAGCGCGGCGAGGTCGTCCTGGATCGCGGTATGCTTGACGAGCGCGTCGGCGGCATTGCCGCGAGTCCAGCGCTCGACGATCGGGCCGAGCGCGACGACGCCCGCCGCGATCCCCTCGCCGTCGCGCGACACGAAGGCGGCGCCGCGCAGGTGCATGACCTCCGCGAGGCGCTCCACGGCACGGCGCGCACACTCGGCGGCACCGAGCTCGGGCGAGAGCTCGCGCAGGAAGCTCTGCAGGTGGAGCCAGCGGTGGCGGCTGCGGCGCAGGACGAGCCACTCGAGGGCGGTGGTGACCGCGCTGTGCACCGGACCGAACGCGACTACGAGCCCGATCGCGGCGAGGAAGACGGTGACCGGGCGCAGCGCCGGGTCGGCGAGCCGCCGGTCGAGCAGCCAGACGCCGTAGAGCACCGCCGCCGCGACGCCGAGCGTGGCGAGGTTGCCCGCGACGCTCGCGAGCACGCCGCCGAGCTCGCGTACCGCGAAGGGGAGCACGAGCACGAAGCCGAGCACGACCGGCAGCACGTCGAGCGACTCGCGGTGGACGGTCCAGCTTCCCGAGGCATAAAGCGCGATCACCACGGTCACGCAGGCGACCCCGAGGGCCAGCACCACGACGTCGGCCAGCCCCCCACGGTCGAGCCGCCGGGACGCCAGCGCTGGCGTCGCGCGAGCGCGGCGATCCGCCGGGTGCTGAGCCCCAGCATGACGAGCAGGTAGCTCCAGAGCCCGATCTGCAAGGCGACGAACGCGAGCGCGTGGCCGCGTCCGGCGAGCGTTCGCAGCACGAGCGCCAGGACCATCACGAGGGCGGGAAGAAGCACGGCCAGTGGTGGAAGAGGGCGACGGCGATCACGGCGGCGACGTCGTTGACGCCGTAGAGGACGCCGTAGAGCGCCCCGAGCAGCGGCGGCGGGTCGTCGTGGACCTCGCTCGGGATGACGGCGAAGAGCGTCGACCAGAAGTAGATCACGGTGAGCGTGCTCGTGACGCTCGGCCCGAGCAGCGAGAAGGTGGTGCCGCGGGCGCGGACGCGCCGCCACGCCGCCCTCGCGAGGTGCGCCCAGGTGAGGACCAGCACGAAGCTCAGCGCACCGGTGACGACGTTGAGGGTCGAGAGGCCGCTCATGCGCGTGCCTTCGCCGCCGCGCCGCTCGCGCCTGCCGGCAGGCTGATGACGCCGGGGCCGTCGTCGTGCACGCCGATCGTCACCCGCCGGCCGCAACGGCCGACCGCGACCGAGATCGTGCCCGAAGCACGCCCGGCAAGCGCGTCGAGCGCATTCTCGATCAGGTTGATCAGCACCTGACGGAGCTTGTCGGGATCGACCTCCGCGACCGCCGGGCCGTCGGCGCGCACTGTACTCGTTGAGCGCGACCGTCAGCGCGCCGAGCGCCGCGTCGACGCTGGCCTGGAGCGAGTCGGCCTGCCGCCGCGACTGGAGGAAGACGGTGATCCCGTTCTCCACCTCCTCCTGCGCCTCGAGGACCGCATTTTGATACTCGACGAGCAGCGCCTGCAGCCGCGCGTCCTGGATGCGGACGTTGTTCGTGATCTGGCCGTAGTTCAGGACGTTCCACTGCACCGCCCGGCCGGCGGCGTAGGCGAGCGTGGCGCCGTCGAACAGGTCACCGAGGTCCGCGCGCCCGATGTCCGAAAAGACCGTACCGACGTTGCCGACCAGGGTGAGGGCGGGCAGCAGCTCGGCCGGGATGCCGACCGCAGCCTCGCGCGGCGCGACGGGGATGCGCTGCTGCGGCTCGCCGCCCGGCTCGCCGAGCAGCGCGTCCGCCTCCCCGGGCGGCACGCCGAGCAGCACGGCGAGCGCGTTCTTCGCCTGGCGGAGCTCGATGTCCAGCGCCGGGATCGTCGCCTCGGTCGCGCCGAGGACGTTCTGCGCCTGGTAGACGTCGCGCTTCGACACGACGCCGTTGCGATAGCGGCTCTCGGCGATGCGCAGCGCTTCGCGTTGCTTGACGAGGTTCTGCTCGGCGATCGCGCGCCGCGCCTCGAGCGTGCGGATCTGCACGTACGCGGTCGCGACGTCGCCGAGCAGCGTCACCAGCACGTCGTCGTACTCGGCGACCGAGGCCAGGAACGCGTCGTCGGCCGACTCGATGCCGCGCCGGATCTTGCCCCACAGGTCGATCTCCCAGGCGGCCTGCGCGCCGATCGCCGCCTGCCAGTAGGTGTCGCTGATGCGGTCGTAGGGCACGGAGATCGGGATGCGGTTGTAGGAAGCGGCCGCCGTGAGCTGCTGCTCTTGCGGGAAGAGCTCGCCGATCGCGAGCCCGAGCCGCGCCCGCGCCTCGAGCACGCGCACGCCCGCCGCGCGGAGCGTCAGGTTCTGCGCGTACGCCGTCTCGACGAGCCGGGTGAGCACCGGGTCGTCGAAGACGCGCCACCAGTCCTCGTACTCGACGCGGCTCGTGTCGACGGCCGGATCGTCCGCCTCGAGCCACGCGCTCGAGAGCGGCGCGGCGGGACGCTGGAAGTCGGGGCCGACCATGCAGCCGGCGAGCAGGAGCGCGCTCGCGACCAGCCACGGCGTGCGGGGCCGCCGCTCGGTATCGACGCGCTGCTCCATCCTTTGGCGGGTCCTCGGCCGGGCCGCCCCTGCAAACGACGCGCGGCCCTGCCCTGTCAAGGACCGTCATCGCGTGCGCGCTGGCGGAGGAGAGATGGAGTCGAACCATCCAGCCCCGCACGGGGGCCCAGGCGGTTTTGAAGACCGTGCCCGACACCGGCCGGGTTCCTCCTCCGAGGGCGTCGCTCCATCGTGCCCGATCGTTCGCCGCGCGCGCTCGAAGTGCTCGCTCGTTCGCTAGAGCGCGCCGCCTTCCGTGTTGTCAAGCTAGCAGTCGCACCCGCGGCCTCCGGCCCTCGACAGGCCGGTCCGCGTCGAGTAGCCGATCCGCCGGCACGCGATGCCGCCCGCGCCTGCAGCTCCCTCCGACGACCTCTCGCGCAGCAGCCGCGTCGCCTACCTGCTCCTGATCGTTGCGCTCGGGACGGTGCTGCGCGCGTACCGGATCGACTGGGGCCTGCCGGGCTTCATCTTCCTCGACGCCTTCCTCCACTTCGTCCCGCCCGCGGCGGCGATCCTCACAAATGGCGATTTCGCGCCGCGGACCTTCATCCACCCTCCGGCGGCTCCTCTACCTTCTCGGGCGGCGCCTGATCGGCACGCGCGGTGCGCTGCTCGCGTCGGCCGCGTTCGCCCTGTCGCCGCTGCACGTGCTGGAAGCGCACCGGACGCAGGCCGATGCCGGGATGTTCCTCCTCGCCCTCGCGGTGGGCCCGCTGCTCCTTCGTTGGCGGGAGTTCCCCGGGACGGTGCGGCTCCTCGCGCAGGTCGGCCTGTTTGTCGGGCAGCCGGGGCAGAACCTCGAGGGGGACGCGTGGTTCTACGCGCCCTGGATCCATCCGCTCGTCGCGGCGCTACCCTACGGAGTCGGCTGGGCCGTGTTCCTCGCGGGGCTCGCCCGCCTCGCGCTCCTCGCCGGCTCGCGCCGCGCGCGGGCCCGTGTTTGCGGCGCTGCTGCCGTTCTTCGCGCTCCAGGGGGCGGCGGAGACCGTCGTGCCGCGCTACTTCCTGCCGCTCCTGCCCTACCTCTGCTTCGGCGCCGGGCATGCCCTCGCGGCCGCGTGGCGGCGGAGCGCCGTGGTCGGTCGAGGCGCGGCGGCCCTCGTTCTGGGCTACACGTTGATCTTGACGGTGAGCCAGTGCCGGCGCATCGGCGGTCCCGGGGAGGTCGTCGCCGCGCGGCTCGAGGGGCTGATCGCCGCCACCCCGGCGGCACGGCGCCCGCTGGTCTTGGGTTACGAGAAAAGAGTGATGCTCGGCTACGACCCGCTCGGGCCTTTCCTCCGCGCGGCGCCGATCCGGCTCGCGTGCTACCCGCGCATCGCGGCGCGACGCCTAGGCTCCGAGACCGCGATCCGCGAGGCGTACCGCGCCTGGCTCGAGGAGGAGCGGGTCGACGCAGTGCTCGTGACGAGCCGCCTCGCGAGCACGGTCGCGCGCGAGCCGGGCTACCCCGAGGCGGTGCTGCTCGCCGGGCTCGAGGACGGAAGCCTGGGCTTCACCCGCGTCGCCGAGGCGCCCGCCCGGTTCTTCAGCGAGGAGCTCTACACCTGGGCCGATCCGTCGCTCGGCACGCACCTCACGGCGGGGATCCTCGGCTACGAGCTCTACGTGCGCGCAGCCCCGAGCCCCGCGCACCCGCTGAGCAGGGCGCCCTAGGCCCCCCCCGGCGCGCCTGGCCCCCGATTCGCTTCCCGGGCCCCGCCGCAGACGCGGGCCCATGGCGGGCGTGCGCCCATTTCCCACGAACGAGAGACGGAGGGCCCCTCATGTTCCGATTCCCGGCAACGGCTCGCACCCTGGCCCTGGCTGCCGCGCTCGCGGCAGGGGCCTTCCTCGGCTGCTCGGACGCCAGCGGCCCGTCCGGCGTGGCCGACGAGCCCGGCGGCCCCGGCGAGCCCGCGTGCGAGGGCGAGGAGCGCTTCGCGAGCACCTTCGAGGGCATTCAGCAGCGGATCTTCGCGCAGCACGGCTGCACGCAGGAGGTCTGTCACGGAAGCGGCGGGGCGGGCGGCCTCGTGCTCACTCCCGACGTGGCCTACGCGAGCCTCTTCGAGGTGCCGGCGCGCGGCGCCGACCTGCCGCTCGTCGCGCCGGGCGACAACGACCGGAGCTACCTCTGGCTCAAGCTCGCCGCCGCGACGCGTCCGGGGAGCGTCGCGATCAACGGCTCGCCCATGCCGGTCGGCGGCCCGCCGCTCGGCGAGGAGGAGCTCGAGCTCGTGCGCCTGTGGATCTACGCCGGCGCGCCGGAGACCGGGACGGTGATCGGCACGGAGGAGCTGCTCGGCGCCTGCCTGCCGCCGCCCAAGCCGATCGTCATCGACCCGCTCGACCCGCCCGCGCCGGGCGAGGGCATCCAGTTCGAGATGCCCGCCTACGTGCTGCCGGCGCAGCGCGAGGTCGAGTACTGCTTCGCGACCTACGAGGACTTCACCGACCAGGTGCCGCCCGAGTTCCGCGACCCGTCGGGCGAGTTCTTCCGCTTCAACGGGACCGAGCTCCGCCAGGACCCGCAGAGCCACCACCTGATCCTGTGGTACGCGCGCGCCAACTGGGATCCGGCCTTCGACCTCCACGACCCGGCGTTCGGGCCGTGGACCTGCGTCGACGGCGAGCGCGACGGCGAGCCCTGCGAGCCGACGGACCGCTCGTCGTGCGGCAGCGGGCGCTGCGCGAGCGAGATCCGCGACACCTTCGCCTGCATCGGCTACGGGCCGCAGACGGCGTTCACGGCACGAGGGCTCAACATCACGGTCGGCGGGGCGCAGCAGGCGCAGGACCGCACCGAGTACACGCCCGGCGTGTTCGCGCAGATCCCGATGCGCGGCGTGTTCTACTGGAACTCGCACGCCTTCAACCTGACCGACGAGCCCACCCGCATGCACGCGCGCCTCAACTACAAGTTTGCGCGCGAGCAGCGCTATCCGATCCGCGCCGGCGGGATCCTCACGCCGGGATCGATCTTCGCGATGACCGGCATCCCGCCGTACACCGCCGACACGGTCTGCGCCGACTTCACCTTCGAGCGCGGCGCGCGCGTCTTCGAGCTCTCCTCGCACGTGCACAAGCGCGGCAAGCGCTTCTGGGTGACGGCGCCCGACGGCTCGCTGCTCTACGAGAGCTTCATCTACAACGACCCCGCCGTCGCGCGCTTCGACCCGCCGCTCGCCTTTGACTCGCCCGACCCGGCGGACCGCACGGTGCGCTACTGCGCGCTGTTCAACAACGGCGTCGCCGAGGACGGCTCGCCCGACCCGGAGACCGTCACCCGGGCCTCGCGGATCCCGGCGAGCGCGCGCGCCGCGGGGATCGGGCTGTGCAAGCCGGTCGCGTGCGCCGCGGGACGGATCGGCGCGCCGTGCGCCGGCGAGGACGACGACGCCTCCTGCGACAGCTCGCCCGGCGCGGGCGACGGCGACTGCGACGCCTGCCCGCTCACCGGCGGCGAGAGCACGGAGAACGAGATGTTCCTGCTGCTCGGCAGCTACTACGTCGACGAGAGCATCGCCGCCGGAACGGCGGGTGCTGCGGCGCACGTCGCGGGCGGCCGCTCGCAGAGCAGCGAGCTGCTCGCACCGCCGGTCGCCGCGTGCCGCGGACCGCACCCGCCGGGAGCGGCGGTGTCGGGCGACCCGGCCGTCGCGCACGCCGGGCACGCCGGGCACGGCCCACACCACGGGCACGGCGCGCACGCCGGACACTGACCGTGCGCGGCCTCCCGTCGCGCCAGGCGCGTGCGGCGGGGCGGG
>FWPU01012331.1_pt1 | contig 11398 bp, 7 predicted proteins | sample 2228361 | NCBI WGS metagenome assembly FWPU01 (sample SAMEA103939777, study PRJEB20133) | metagenome | reverse complement strand
GTCGTCAAGGGTGCGCAAGAGCTGGTACTTGGCCAGCTCATAGCCGTGGGCGCGGTCGCTGCCGATGCAGACGCCGATCGCGCCCGGCGCGGCGGCGAATGGACAGGGGGATGCCGGGCAGCAGCTCGGTGCAAGGCGTCACGGCGGACATCTCCAGCGCCTGCAAGACAGTGTATGTGGTGTCGCCCCCGGCGCCCACCAGTGAGTCGGGCTTCGCGCGGCCACAAACGGCGCGAGTGATCAAAGCGAGGCGGGCGGCGATGGTCTCCGGGTCGGCGTGCGTTTCCGGCGACGTCGCTAGGCAAACCCGGCGCTGAGCGAGCAGTGCGTCAGTGATCGCGGCGCTCAGCTCCTGATTGGCCCATCGGAAGGCCGGCAACCCGGAGCTTTCCGCGGCAAGAACCTGCCGCACTGACGCAGGATGGCGACTTCCGCTGACGATCAGGCCGCTTCGCACCGCGGGACGCACCGGGGCCGCCGCCACGCGCGGAAACAGTTTGCCGATCCAGTGCCCGCGAAAAAGCCCGACGGACCGGCGGCGAGGTACGGCGCATCATGAGCGGCCAGGACGCAGGCGACTGCGTCGAGGTGTGCTTCCGCGGTCCGGTCGCAGACAATGATCTGTCCCGCTGCATTGCCGGCCAGCAACACGGCGGCCTCGGCAGGGGCGGACGCCAGCCGCACAGGCGCGCCGCAGGACCGCGCGAGCAGGTCGGGGATCGAGCCGGTGCGCGCCCTGCTGCGGGCATCCTCGGCGAATGCTGTTTGCTCGACAGGAACGCCGTCGACGAAGAGGGGGCCGTTGCTGACCGTGCGTCCCAGCCTCGGTCAAGCCGGCACATAAAGCAGCGGGCGCTCCGGAAATACATCGAGCAAAGCCTGGAATTCCGCGCCGATGTGGCCCCGCAGCGTCGAGTCCGTCTTCTTGTACAGATGCCGGACGCCCCGGCGGCGCGCCTCGCGAGCCAGGCCACGCACGCACGCCAGGGCCGCCTCCCTGGTGAGGTGGCGGGTTTCGGCGTCAACCACCAGCGCGTCCGGGGCCGCCGTCAGGTCGCGGTGAAGCGTCACCAGGCAGCGCGAGCCACGATCAGCCAGCTTCGCGCCAGCTTCCAGCGCGCCGGTCGCGTCGTCGGCCAGCACCAGGATCTCCATGGCCGGCAGAATACCGCACATTTCCCCGGCCATTGAGTCGGGAGACTGTGGAATAATCCGTGCAACGACCCGACGAGGGTTCGCTGCTGCGTGCGCTGTGGGGGGCGCTGCCCTTGCTCCCGCCAGCCCCCGAGGCATGAAGAAACTACGAATCACCGGCGTCAAGACGGTGGAAGTCCGCGGCGTGCCCACTGGCAAGGGACTGATCCTGCCCTGGGACGCGACGAAGACGCCGCGCGACACCCGGGACTACGTCGTCACTCAGTTCACCACCGATCAGGGTGTCACCGGCACCACCATGGACGGCGATTACGGCCTCCGGGAGGGCATCGGCACCGAAGTGCAGCGGCGCGCCGAAGCCTACTTCGTCGGCAAGGACCCTTTCGAGATCGCCGTCCACAACGCCGATTTCTTCGAAAAGCAGCGGGCGCCGGTGAGGCTCTTCTTTCTCGAGCTCGCCCTGTGGGACATCATCGGCAAGTCGCTCGACACGCCGCTGTACCGCCTGTGGGGGCCGGCAACGGACAAGGTCCGGCCCTATGCCGCCACCGTCCACTTCGACAAAAGCCCCCAAGAACGGGCCGACGACGCGCTCCGCTTCCTGGAAAAAGGATTCCGCGCCATCAAACTCCGCGTCCATCACCTCGACATGAAGGACGACCTCCGGCTCGTGGAAACCGTAGTCCGCGCGGTGGACGGCAAGATGGCGGTGATGGTCGACGCCAACCAGGCCGGCAAGCGCCCCGACAGCCCGCCGCCGGTCTGGGACGTTGACCGGGCGCTGGCAACGGCGAAGGAAATGGACGCCATGGGCGTCTACTGGCTGGAGGAGCCTCTGAACCGGCAGTCGCTGGCCGAGCTCGCGCGCGTGCGCTCGGCCCTCAAGCGAATGCATCTGGCCGGCGGAGAAGGAAACCGCGGACTGGACCAGTTCCGTGAGATTCTCACCGCAGGCGCCTACAGTTACATTCAGCCCGATCCGGTCACCAGCGGCCCGGTATCGGTGGTCCGCAAGATCGCCACGCTCGGGGAGGCGTTCGGCGCGCTGTTCGGGCCCCACCACGGCAAGAGCGGCGCCGGCATGATGGCGAATCTCCACTTACAGTGCGCAGTGCGCCGCGCCGAACAGCGGGTACCTGGAGTATATGTACGACCCCGGCTATTGGAACCCGGAAGGGTTTCAAGCCGGTTTCGAGGCGGCTTACCCGGTGGACCCGGAGGGATTTGTCCACGCGCCAGCCAAGCCCGGCCTGGGCATCGAGTGGGACAAGAGCTGCCTGAGAAAACACGGGCTGGAGACGTCTTAGGAGATTGTGATGCTGCCACTCTTATTTGATGACCGCGGCGTCCGCGCTGGCTGCTGACCGGGTCTTCCCCTACGGCGCGGTGTATTTCCGCAAGTCGAACCCGCCCTGCGAGGACTGGGAGCGGGACCACCAGAGGGCGGCGAAGGCCGGCATGAACGTGATGCGGCACCGTTTCATGTGGTCCGCCATCGAGGTCGAGCCCGGCAAGTACGACTGGCGCGACTACGACCGCATGCTGGAGCTCGAACAGGAGAACGGCATTCGGGTAATCATTGCCGAGATGATCACCGCCGCGCCGGAGTGGGCCTTCGACAAGTATCCCCATGCGCGGTATCACGGCAGTGACGACGCCGTCGTCCACAGCAGCATCTCCGGCAGCAGCGCCACCGGCGGGTTCCCCGGACTGTGTCTCGACAACGAGGGCGTGCGCGCCGAAGTGGAGAAGTTTCTGGTCACCCTGGTTGAACGCTACCGGGACCATCCGGCGCTGCTTGGCTACGACCTTTGGAACGAGAACCACTACCGCGGCGGCAGCCCCAGCGTATGTTCTGCTACTGCGAGGCCACCCAGCAGAGATTCCGGGAGTGGCTGCGGCAGAAGTACAAAACCCTGGAGGCGTTGCGGCGCGCCTGGCACCGCTACAGTCTGGCGACCTGGGAGAACGTGCATCCGCCGCGAAACTTTAGCGGCTACGCCCAATCGCTGGACTGGCTAGAGTTCCGGATCGACAACGCGTTCCGGCGGCTGCACCGGCGCTCCGAGCTGTTCCGCCGCCTCGACCCGAAGAACAAGATCACCGCCCACGGCATCGCCGGGACCCTCGATGCACTCCCGTCGGCGGCCTGCAACGAATGGCGCTCGGCGGCCGAGGTGGACAGTTGGGGCTTCACCTGGGTGGCGTCGCGCAAAGGCAGCGAACCGTGGAAGCAGTTTCACGCCGTCGATCTGGTGCGGGCCGGCGCCCGCGGCAAGCCATTCTGGCACGCCGAGGCGCAGGGAGGACCGCTGTTGTGGATGCAGCCCCAGGTGATCGGGCGGCGGCGCGAAGACGGCCGCATCACCGACGCCGAGGACGTTCGTCTGTGGAACCTCATCCCCTGCGCGGAGGGGCGCCACCGGCATCTCTATCCCCGCTGGAGGCCCTTGCTCGACGGCCCGCTGTTCGGCGCCTTCGGCGCGTTCGGCATGGACGGCTCGCTGACCCCGCGGGCCGAGATGGCGGGCAAGGTGGCCCGCTGGGCGAACGCGCATCCCGAGCCGTGGCGCTCGCGGCCGGTCCGGGGCGACATCGGCGTGGTGTTCGTGCCCGAGTCCGAGCTGTTCAGCTACGTCCAGCAGGCCAGCACCGGGCACTATGCGGAATCCGCCCGCGGCGCTTATCGGGTTTTTTTCGATTCCAACATTCAGGCGGACTGGGTGCGCGTGGACCACATTGGGGAGTACGAGGCGGTCTATCTGGCCTACCCGGTAATGCCGAAACAGGCGACCGCGCGCAAGCTGATCGAATACGTGCGAGGGGGAGGTTATCTGATTTCCGAGGGGCTGCCCGGCTACTTTGGCGACCGCGGACACGTCGGCGAGGTCCGGCCGAATCTCGGACTCGGTCAGCTCTTCGGCGCCCGCGAGTGATACGTCGAGTTCACCCCGGACCTGCTCGATGACCTGACGCTGACGGTGCGCGGGGCCCGCATTGACGGCCGCCGGTTCCTGCAGGAATAAACGCCCGCGGGCGGCAGGGTCGCCGGCCGCTACGACAACGGCCAGGTGGCCGCCGTCGAGCACCGGTTCGGCAAGGGCCGCGCTCTCCTTATCGGGACCTACCCCGGGGCGGGCTCCTATCTCCATTCCTCGGAAGGGACGCGCCGGTTCTATCGTGACCTGCTGGCGTGGGCCGGCATCGAGCAAGGCGTGGAGTCCTCGGACCGGGAGGTGAAGGCGCGCCTGCACGCCGGGCCGGGAGGACAGTACCTGTGGGTGATCACTCCCACCCGCGCGAACCGCGAGGTCGAGGTGACGCTATACAGGCCGGAAACCGCTTTCCGCAGCGGCGCCGACCTCTGGGGCGACCGGCCGGTCCAGGTCGACGCGAATACCGTCCGCGTCGAGGTCGGCGGCCGCAACGTGGCGGTGATTCACCTGCGGGATTAATCAGCTTCCGCGACCGTGGGATTAATCAGCTTCCGCGACCGTTCTGTGGCAATGGCGTGTACAAGGGTCGTCTTTCCCGCCTGCCGTGGGCCGAGCAGGGCTACCGCAGGGAATCGAGACAGGAGACCGATCAGCCGAGCGCCGAGCAACCGGGGTATCATCCTTGCAATGATTCGACCCGCGGAAGGATGGCAAGGTTTCCGGTCCGGAATCACCCGCCCGCTTCGCCAGAGTCCGGCAGGTCCTCCGGCGCCACTCCCGCGACCTTGCCGTCCTTCCAGAAGACCATCGGAACCCTTGCCTCGTTGTCTCAACCGCCGCCGGTGTAGTCCGGACGCCCGTTTCACTGGCGGCGCACCAGCGCGCCGCCAGGGACGGCCTCCGAACCGTGATCGGAAGTCATCCGCGGCCCTGGGACATCCCGGCCCTCGTTACCTTCGACCACCGTCACCACTTGGTTGCCAGCCACCCCGTTCAGCTTGTCTACCCGGCCGCTCGGCCAATGGATCTCCAGATTGACTGTTTCTGCGGCGTCGAGCCCAAAGTGGACCCGCAAGTCGTTCTGCGAAATATAGCTGCCGCCGCTGCGAACCTCGTTCATCTGGCGTTCTCCGTGCGCGGTCGTACAGTAGACCCGCGCGCCGATACCGGAGCGGTTGGAGAGCACGCCCACTGCTTTCACCGCGATCCAGTTGTTGTCCGCCGCAGTGTCGTTCCGAAGGAGTTGTGGGACGCTGTTTACGGTGTTGACGAGGACATCCACATCCCCGTCGTTGTCGAAGTCCCCAAACGCGCAGCCGCGGGCGGCGGCCTTCTCGGTGATCCCGGGGCCCGCCGAGAGGGAGACATCGGCAAACCGTCCATTGTGGAGGTTTCGGTAGAGCACCTTGCGCTGGCGGTAGCCCGAGTAATCGTCGTCGGTCTCGCCCACCTCGGGATAAACGTGGCCGTTGCACTCGAGAATGTCGAGCCAGCCGTCGTTATCGAAATCGAAGAAGCCGACGCCCCAGCCAAGGAATCGGGTATTGGTTCCGAGCCCGGACTGAAACGTCTGGTCGTCGAAGACGTCGTCGCCAAGGTTCCGGTATAGACTCGTGGTGTCTCCCGCGAAGTTGGTTTTGACAATGTCCAGGTGGCCGTCCCGGTCGAAGTCTCCCGCGCTGACCCCCATCCCAGCTTGCGATTTACCATCGGGGCTATAGGCGACGCCCGCCAGGAGGCCGATATCGGTAAAGGTGCCGTCACGGTTGTTGCGGTACAGCGCGGCGGGATTGCTGTCGTTGGCGACATAGACGTCCGGCCAACGATCGTTGTTGAAGTCGGCCACCAGAACGCCGAGTCCGTAGGTGCCGGCCGTTTCAAGAATGCCCGCTTCGGCCGAGACGTCGCGAAACGTCCCATCGCCCTGGTTGTGGAAGAGGATGTTGCGGCCACCCGTGAGGCCGGGAGGGCCACAGGCGACCATGATCCCTTTATAAAGGCACGGGCCGCTGCTCGGCAGCGGGGCCGTCTCCAGATCCAAGTCGATGTAGTTCGCCACAAAAAGATCGAGATGGCCGTCACGGTCGTAGTCCAGAAAGGCGCACCCGGTGTTCCAGCGGCGGAGCGGTCCGCCTCCCGTCGTGACTCCAGCTTGCTTCGCCACGTCGGTGAACGACCCGTCGCCGTTGTTGCGGTACAAGGAGTTCTCTCCCCAATAGGTGACGTACAAGTCGTCCACGCCGTCGTTGTTGAAGTCGCCGGCGCAGACTCCTTGTCCCCAGCCTGTTCGACCGACACCGGAATCCTTTGTCACGTCCTGGAATCGGCCATTCCGGAGGTTCTTGTAGAGCCGGTTCGTGGGTTCCTCGCCCGGTGGGTACTGAGCGTCTAACCGTGTGCCATTCACCAGGAAGATGTCGAGCCAGCCGTCTTTATCGTAGTCGATGAACGCCGCGCCGGTGCCGGTGGTTTCCAACAGATATGTGTTCCTTTCTTCCCCGCCGAACACGGTCTTCGCCGTCAGGCCCGCCTCGTGGGCGACGTTGACGAACTGCGAGGCTGAACCGGAATCCGCCGCCCCGGGCAAGGGGGCGGTAAGCAGCAAGAGAGGCAGACTCGCGCCGAAGAATCGCATGGGAATCAGCAATGGGGGCAAGGCGAAACACTCCCCTTGCCCCCGGCGGGCAGTACCTGTCAGAAGCCCAGCCGCAGGCCGAATTGCAGCCGGCGCATTTGCGTGCCCGCGGCGAGGCTGCTGATCCTGCCGGCATCGCCCGAGGTCACGTTGCCGTTCGGCTGGCCTAGATTGGTGGTGTTGAACGCGTTGAAGGCCTCCACGCGGAGGCGGATGTTGATGCGTTCGGTGATGTCAAAGGTCTTGGAGACGGACAGGTCCTGCTGGAAGAGGCTTGGACCCCGCAAAGCGTTCCGGCCGAGGTTCCCGAATTCGTTGTTGGGCGGGATCAGGAAGGCGTCGCCCAGCCCGCCGCGGAAGAAATGGTCGCGGTTCTGGTCGATCGCGAACGGATCTCCCGGACCGCGGTCCGGACGGTTCCCGGGCCCCGCGTTGGGCCGGATGAACTGGGTCGGGTCCGGATTGTCAAAGGTAACTTCGAAGGGCCGGCCGCTATAGATGGTTGTAATCGAGGTGATTGTCCAGCTGCCGAATATGCCATCGAGCAAGCGGCTGGCGTTGGCGCCCCAGCGCCGTCCCCTCCCGTACGGCAGTTCGTAGGCGAGAGACGTCACGCTCTGATGGCGGCGATCGAAGTCACCCGCACTGTATCCCAGGTCCCGGTTGTACAGGAACTCGAAGGAGCCCGCGTCTTGAAGGCCGCGGCCGTAGGTGTAGTTGGATTTCAACTGCAACCCCGCGGACATCCGCTTGTTGACCTGAATCTGCAACGAGTCGTAGCGGCTGTTGGCGCAGTTGCAGAAGTAGTTGATGCTCTGGGTCCAGCCGAATCGGTTGAAGAAAGGTCGCCGGATATTGGTGTCCTGAACTCCGGGAACGAAGGCCGGCTCGTTGGCGTTGAAGTTCGGGCCATCGCCAGTGAAGACGTGCCGGCCGGAGTTGCCGACGTAGCCGATTTCCACGGAAAGGTCCTTGGTCAACTGTTGCTGAAACGTGGCGTTGTAGGCCATGACCCTCGGCAACCGGACGTCGTCCGGCCGGGCGTTCCCCGTCACGCCGTTCGGCAGGGGGAAGCGGCCGTTCGCGCCAGGCTCAGGAAAGACCGGCGCCGCCGGGCCATCGGCCAGCGAGAACACGCTGCTGAAGTCGTTCCGCCGGTTCAGGTTCTGCGCGGCCAGGACCGGCAGGTTCTGGGTCACGTTGTGGCCGAAGATCGTGCCGAACGTGCCCAACGCGTAGCTCCAGCCGTAGCCGGCCCGGACCACCGACTTCGGCGTGATCTGGTAGGTGACACCCACGCGGGGGGCGAGGTTGGTCCACTTCATGTCCTGAATGCCGTGGTCGGAGACGCCGCCGACGCCGAAGACGGCGAGCTCTCCGGTGCGCAGGTCCAAATTCGCACCATTGCCCGGCTCGTTGACCGTCTCGGGGAAGACCTGTTCCCAGCGTATGCCGAGCGTCAGGGTGAACTTGGGCGTAACGCGCCACGTGTCCTGGCCATACCAATAGAAACGCTTCTGGCGTTCGCGGGCGTCCGTGTTGGGGCTGACAAACCGTCCGAAACCGGTGACCTCACCGAGCGCGAACGTAGCCAGGCCCAGGCCGGCGCTAACGTTGGTGCCCCGAACGAACCCGGTGTAGCCGGGATCGAACGTCAGCTCGCCGGAACGGTGCACGTCGCTTGGCACGCGCAAGTTCGTAGCGTAACGAAGGTCGCCGCCGAACTTGATGGTGTGGTCGCCCTTGATCATCGTGGTGTTGTTCACCCACTGGAAGACGTTCTCCTGTTGGTCCAGCGGGCAGTTGCACCGGTTCACGCCGAGCGCTGAGCCGAAGTTGACGTCGTCTCCGGAGCCGATCACGTCGTCACCCTGCTCCGCCACCCGGCCTTCGTTTTTGATGAAGATGGCCGGAAGACCTGAGGTGAAGAAGTCATCCAGGTTCAGCCCTGGAATGCCGGCATCCCGGGCGGGACTGGTTCCGATGTCCCTAGGCAGGACGTTCACCCGGTAACGCTGGAAGCCAAAGCGGGTCTCGTTCAGGATGGTCGGGCTGATGGTCCAAGTGAATCCAACGGCGAGGCTCTGGTTGCGGACGTCCGACAACCCGCCGAAGCCACCCTCGCCAAGGCCCAGCCCGCCGCCGTCGCCGAAGATGGTCGGCGAGTCTTTCTCGAACTCGGCGAACGTATAGCGGCCATAGAGTGAGTACTTCTCGCTGAGGTGATAGTCCCAGCGTGTGTTGTACTGCTCGGAGTCAATCTTCTCCGATCCGATTGTGGAGAAGTTCCGGCGGAACGGCGATCCGCTGGGGTCCGCCGTGTTGGGCTCCGGAAGCAACCGGAGCAGGTTAAGCGCCTGCGGGCTCAGCCGGGACGGGGGGATACGGTTCAATACCCCGCCATAGTCGAATGCGAGCCGGCCCTCTCCGGTTACCGGATCACCGGTAAGCGGGTCGAATATCATGTTGCGTTGCAGGGGCACCATCCTGCCCGAGGTGGTCTGCACCATCGGGGCGTTGGCTAGCGGCTCCAGGTATTCGCTGAAGTCTCCCTGGCGGGCTTTCAGCGTCGGCACATTGGTCAGTCCGGAAGTTCCGGCTCGCTGCCGGGTGATTTGAACATCGCCAAACGCAAAAAGCTTGTTCTTTTTGATCGGACCACCCGCCGAACCGCCGAACTGGTTCCACTTGAACGGCGGCGTGCCGTCGTTTTCGGCTGCGTTGAACGGGTCGCGGGCAAAGGACTGGAAGTCCGGCGAGTTGTTCCGGAGGTACTCGAACGCCGACCCATGAATCTCGTTAGTTCCGCTTTTGGTCTGAACCGTCATGACTCCGGCGATCGACTGGCCGAACTCGGCGTCATAGTTCTGCGAGGTGAATTTCATTTCCGAAATCGACTCTTCGGTCGGGTTGATGACGATAATACCCAGAATCGGGTCCTGGTTGTCGGTGCCATCCAGCAGGTAATTGGTCCCGCTGAAATGCTGGCCGTTGACCATGATCTGCACACTCCCCTGGGGATTTTCGCTGCTGGCATGTTGCCACTGGAGTTTCTGCGTCCCCGGATTCAGCAGGGTGAAACTCTGCGTGTTCCGGCCGAGATTCGGCAGATTCTCGAGTTCGGCGCCGGAGTACGTGGTCGAGACATCGGCCCGGTCCGACTTCATCAGCGGCGCTTCGGCCGTCACCTCGATGGACTCGGTCACCTCGCCGACTGTCATCTCGAAATCGACACGGACGGCGGCGTCCACGCTGACCGTGACCGCATTGTTGATCGCGCTCCGGAAACCGGTCGCTTGCACTTCGACGCGATATACGCCGGGCACCAGTTGTGCCCGCGTGTAGTTCCCATTTTCATTCGTGGCCGTTTCGAACCGGACGTTCTTGTTGACCTCCGTGATCACGACCTTCGCGCCAGGGATGGCGGCGCCGCTTTGGTCGGTCACGGTCCCAAAGATGCTTCCGAACACCATTTGCCCTAACGTTATGCTCGAGCCGAGCAACAGAAGTAGTGTCAGGCACGCAAACACTCCCCCGGATATGCGGTGGAAAAACGCCTTTTGCATCGTGAACTCCATGTCACGCTGATCATCTTTCAGTAAGATTGAAGCTGTGAGAAGCTCTTTCAGCCCCCTCACCCGGTTATTCGCTCACACGGCTAGGATAGAGTTACGATGGGCCGGCGAAAAAAGCGAATTTTACAAGTCCGAAGAAGCCTGCTCTGGGACTGAGTCAGCATGCCGCCGCCCGGTTCTCAGGGCGCCGTGCGCTTGCGCTGTTTGGTCTCCCGGAGATAGCGCTGTGCTGTTTCGGAGGACGGATCCGCTTTCAAGGCCAGTCTGAACTGAGCTTGCGCCGAGTCCAGGTCGCCTTTCGCCAGGTGTTCGCGGCCTGTATTGATGTGGAACAGCGCCGCCTGGCGGGCTTCCTCGCGGCGGCGCAATTCCTCAGCACGCAAACGGGCGGTCTTGCTCCCTTCCGCATCTCCGAGGAGGCGCAGTACCTGCGACAGGTTACTATAAGGGCCCGGATTCTCCGGGTCAAGCCGGATGGCTTCGCGAAGCGCCGAAGCCGCCGCCTCGAGTTCTCCCTTCTGCTTCAAGGCGGTTCCGAGCATGTAGTGGGCTTCCGCATAATCCGGCCGGACTGCTATGGCCGCCCGCATCGCCTGAATGGCGTTATCAAACTCGCCTGCTTGCCAAAACGTGACGCCAAGCGTGTAATGAGCCGCGGCCAGCTTCGGATCCAATTCAATGGCCGTCCGCAAAGCTTGCTTTGCGCCCTCCAAATCGTCCTTTTGTTTCAAAGCGAGGCCGAGATTATAGTGGGCAATCGCCAGCTTCGGATCGTGAGCGATCACCACGCGAAGTTGGTCGATCGCTTCGGCGAGCTGGCCTTTCTGCAACAAAGCGAATCCGATGTTAACCTGAGCCGCCAGGTTGGCGGGTTCGGCGGCAAGAATTTCCTTGAACTGCTCGATGCCTTCGTCCGCCCGGCCTGTTTCCACAAGGAGAAGACCCAGATTGTTGCGGGCGTCTCTGTAATCGGGAGCACGGCTGATTGCCTGGTGAAACGCATCCAAGGCCTCGCTGTTCTGGCCCAACTGTTGGCGCGCCAGACCCAGTTCATTCCAGGCTTCCGGATTGCTGGGATCTCTCCGGACGGCTTCCTC
>FWPU01012330.1_pt1 | contig 11399 bp, 8 predicted proteins | sample 2228361 | NCBI WGS metagenome assembly FWPU01 (sample SAMEA103939777, study PRJEB20133) | metagenome | reverse complement strand
TGTGGTTTTCAAAGACCTCGGGCTACTTGTTATAGATGAAGAACATAAATTCGGTGTAGCCCATAAGGAAAAGTTAAAGGAGATTAAGACCGAAGTTGATGTTTTAACACTGACCGCAACGCCAATACCGAGAACAATGCATATGTCCCTGTCGGGGTTAAAGAGTATAAGTATTATTGCTTCGCCTCCGGAGGGGAGACAGTCTATCAGAACCTATGTCACCACATTTTCTGCAGAGATTATAAAAGATGCGGTGGAGAGGGAGATACAGAGAGGTGGACAGGTTTTTTTCATTCATAATCGGATAAAAAGCATATTTTCTATGAGGCGGTATCTGGAAACTATACTGCCCTATGTGGACATAACGGTTGCTCACGGAAGGATGGACGAAGAAGAGTTGAAAGAGGTGATGGACTGTTTTAAAAAGGGTGACGGGCAACTGCTTCTGTGTACCGCCATTGTTGAATCTGGTCTTGATATTCCCAATGCAAACACAATTATTGTAAACAGGGCTGACAAGTTTGGACTGGCAGACCTTTACCAGTTGAGAGGTAGGGTGGGCAGGTCTTCAAGAAAGGCTTATGCTTACTTTTTGATACCGTCCTTTGACACAATAACAAAGGATGCCATGAAGAGGCTTAGGGTGTTACAGGAACTGGAGGAGCTGGGTGCCGGATTCAGGCTTGCCATTCACGACCTTGAGATCAGGGGAGCTGGTGACCTGCTTGGCAAAAAGCAGTCAGGTCACATAAATGAGGTAGGGCTTGAACTTTATATGCAGCTCCTTGATGAAGCAATAAGAGAGGTGCGGTATGAATCAGGTGAGTTAACCAGAGAAAGAGTGATAGAAACAGAACTGGTCTTGCCTTTCAGTGCTTACATACCGGAGTATTACATAAAATCTTCAAGGGAAAGGCTTGATTATTACAAAAAGATTTTCGCCGCCAAAACAGAAACAGAACTTAATATGCTGGAAGAAGAGCTTTATGACCGATTCGGAAAGGAGCCGGAAGAACTGAAAAATTTTATTTATCAGAGGTTTCTTGAAATAGAGCTGTCACAACTGGGAGTTACACGACTTGCCTTTGAAAGGGGCAGTCTTGTGTTCACCTTTGATTATGATTTTGTGCCGCCAAAATCTGTTTTTATGCACCTTGCAAAGAAGGGCATGAATATTAAGTACCTGCCGCCGGAAAAGTTTTTTATAACTCCTGCTTCCGGAAAATTTGATATAAATGAAGTCAAAAAGATTTTGCAGGATTTTATGGAAAGTGTTAACATAAAACGTTAATTCAGGTTAAAGTGGGCAGGCATCAGGTTTATGACGAAAATTATGGTGATGAAGGGAGTTTTTGTAAAACATAAAAAGGGGGTTTAGATGAAAAAGATTATTGTTGTGGTTTTTATGGTTGTTTTCGTTTTAGGTTGTAACAAAAAGGCAACTTCTCAGGAGAGCACACCTGCCCAGAATGTTACTAAAGGCACTGTGGTCATTGAGGTGGGAGAAGCTAAAATCACTGATGAGGATGTAAAAGAAGAACTTGCCAATCTCCCCCCGCAGTTACAGGCTTTTGTGGCAACAAAAGAAGGTAAAAACGAGTTTATAGAAAGCCTTATCAAAAGAGAACTGCTGTATCAGGAGGCAAAGGCAAAGGGCATTGAAAACAGCGAAAAGGTGAAAAAAGATCTGGAAAAAATCAAAAAAAGACTGTTTGTTGATGCCTATCTGAGAGATGCCATAAAAGCAGACCTGAATGTTGATGATAAGGTTCTGAAAGATTATTATGAAAAGAATAAGAAAAAATTTGAGGAAGGCGAGAAAATACACACAAAACATATTCTGGTAAAGGATAAAAAAGTTGCCGATGAAATTGCGGAGAAACTTAAAAAGTCACCTGAGTTGTTTGAAAAGCTTGCAGCGGAGTATTCTGTTGACTCGTCAGGAAAAGAGGGCGGCGATATCGGTGCACACGAAAAGGGCACACTGGTTCCGGAATATGAGTCTGCAGTGGAAAAATTAAAGAAGGCAGGCGACATAAGCCCTGTTGTGAAAAGTCAGTTTGGTTACCATATCATAAAACTTGTTGGTAGAGAAAAGCCTTCAACTCCGAAGTTTGAAGATATAAAAGATGATGTGAAAGAGGAGTATTTGAGAGAAAATCAGAAAAACCTTTTTGAAAACATTGTGAATGAACTCAAGAAAAAATATCCTGTAAAGAAAAACGAAGAGGCTCTTGAAAAAATAAAGTAGCAGAGAGGAAGGGGTGTTTTGGGGAAACAAGGGTATTTTGTTTTATTTCTGCTTTTTATTCTTTTGTTTTCAGCCTGTTCAAGACAGAAAGATTTTGTTATCAAGGTGGGTGACAGGCTGGTGGACAGGAATGAATTGCTGGAAATTTTTAAAAAAAGTTCTGCCGACACCCCAGTTAAAAAGGCTAATGTCATAACCCAGTTTATAGAGAGAACCATACTGGAAAGGGAGGCTAAGAAAGAGGGCATTTTTGTTTCAAAAGAAGAGATTGAAAACTTTATGAAAGAAAACGGTGTTGCAGAACAGAACAGAGACATAGCCTTACTCTACCTTTTGAGGCAAAAAACTGCGCAGCACATTTCAGTGAATCTGGAACCATCTGAACATGAAGTGGAAAGGATTTCAGGAGAGATAAGCGAAGAGGTGGCGGACAGGATAATTTTTTATCAGATACTCCTTAACAAAGAAGAAACTGCATACAAAGTTATAGATGAGCTAAAAAAGGGAATACCCTTTGAAGAACTGGCAAAAAACTACTCAATTTCGCCGGAGGGGAAAAGAGGCGGGTTAATTGACTATCTTTATGTTGGCGAACTTCCATCAGAGATTTTAAATGTGTTAAAAAATATGAAAGACGGAGATGTTTCAAAGGTTGTCAGATCTCCCTTTGGTTTTCATATTCTTAAACGTAAAGAGATGATAAAGGCTAAAAAACTCAGTAAAGAAGAAAAGATGAAAATTGCAAAAGAACTGGCAAAAAAAGAGTTGATTGGCAACAACTATGCGGACTGGTTTGCAAAAAAAAGAAAGGAGTATGACGTAACTGTAAAATGGGAAGAAATAGAAAAACTAAACTGATTATATCATCGCTTTTACTGTTTTTATTCTGTCATTCCATTGTAAAGGCTGAAATTTACGAAAGGATTGTAGCCCTTGTTGGTGAAGAGCCTGTTTTGTTGAGTCAACTTAAGAAGACTCTGAGGGTTGAGGATACCGGCAAACTTTTGAAAATTCCGAAAGAGGTGCAGGAAAAGGCTCTGGAGGAGCTCATAGAAAAAAGTCTTATTGAACAGAAGGCAAAAAAACTCGGCATTTCGGTAACCGAAAAAGAGGTTGATGATGAGGTTGAAAACGTAAAAAAAATGAACAATATTACAACGGAAGTGCTGGTTGAGGTGTTAAAAAAAGAGGGGCTAACTCTTGCCGATTACAGGGACACGGTAAGGTTTCAGATTATGAAGGCGAAGCTGGTCAACAGGGAGGTGCGTCCGCAGGTGGTTGTTACAGATGAGCTTTTGTTAAGCTATTACAGAACCGAGATAGCTACAGAAAAAGAAACTCTTGTTGATTTTGACGTTCTGACCATTTTTTATGATGAAAAAAAAGAACTTGATGATGATATAAAAGATTTCTTCAGGATCGCAAAAAACAAAATGTCTCTGGAGGCAGCTCAGAAGGAGGCGGGTTCAAAATATAAGGTTAACCTGAACAGTCCCCGTAGCGTGAAACTTTCCCTTCTTTCAAAGGAACTGAAAGAAGCGATAAAGGATATGAAAAATGGTGAATTAGGTCCGCTGGTTAAATTTAAGGACGGTTACCAGATATTTATATTGCTGAATCAGCACTACGAAGGGTTAAAGCCCTTTGAAGAGATAAAGGAAGAGTTGAAAAAAAGGTATATGAAAGATAAGCTTGAAAAGGCTTACTCTGATTGGCTTTCTGAACTGAAAAAAGAGTTTTATGTGGAAAAGAGACTATAAGCCACTTATAATTGTAACATCGGGAGATGTTGCAGGTGTAGGTCCTGAAGTTATTATAAAGACGTTAACAGACGAAAGGATAAGGCGAAGGGCAAGAATTTTTGTGGTGGGACCTGCTTCGATATTTTACGAAATTGCGGGGAAAAACCTTATAAACATAGCAGAAGATGTAACTGAATATCAACCTTCCGTAATCAATCTCATAGATACGGGTAATCTGAAAAAGGTCACTTTTGGTAAACCAGACAGAGACAGTGCCATCATGGCGATCAGGGCACTTGAGAAAGCCGTTGATATACTCAGAAAGGAAGAAAATGCCGCCCTTGTTACTGCCCCCATATACAAGAAAGGGATTCAGGATGCGGGCTTCAGTTTTCCCGGACATACTGAGTATCTTGCCGAAATGTTTAACTGCAGGGTTTTAATGTCCTTCTGGGGAAAAAAGCTTAAGGTGGCTACATTGACCACACATCTTCCCTTGAAAAATGTGGCAGAAAATATTACAGAAAGTAAGCTGAAACAGTCTTTATCAATAGCACTTGACAGTCTGAAACTGATATTAAATAAGGAAAAACCTGTGGTGGCGGTTTTGGGACTTAATCCCCACGCAGGGGAAGAGGGTAAGCTGGGAAAAGAAGAGATGAATATTATAGAGCCTGTTTGTGAATACTACAGAGGTATGGGTGAGTTGGTTAAAGGTCCGCTTCCTGCTGATTCTGCCTTTTTTAGGGCACTAAAGGGCGAATTTGACATGGTCTTTGGTATGTATCACGATCAGGTGCTGACACCCTTTAAGATGTTGTATTTTGAAGAAGGCGTAAATGTTACGCTTGGTCTGCCTTTTATAAGAACGTCGCCTGATCACGGAACAGCCTTTGATATAGCAGGCAAGGGAATCGCATCAGAAAAAAGTTTCAGAAATGCCCTGCTGATGGCGATAGCTTATGGCAGACTTCAGGGGAGGCAGGCTTTAAACAGAAAAAAGGAGGGCTAAAGGTTATTATGAAGATTAAGTTTGGGACAGACGGATTCAGGGGCTATATAGGGAAGGATTTCACCTTTGAAAATGCCCTCAAGGTTTCAAAAATGGCACTGAACTATTTTGACATGAAAGGCAAAAACAGTGTTGCCATCGGCTACGATACACGTTTTCTGTCGAAGGAGGTTGCAGAGGAGGTGGCAAAAGTTGCGGGAAAGTGCGGATACAATGTCTTTCTGGCAGACAGTTTTGTTCCCAGTCCTGCACTGTCTCTTTTTACCCACCTAAAGAAACAAAACTTTGGCATTATGATTACAGCAAGCCATAATCCACCACAGTTTAACGGCGTTAAGATTAAGGAGAACTATGGCGGTTCAGCTCTGACGAAAACCATGGAAGGTATAGCAAAAAGCAGGGAAACAGCATGCAAGGAAGAAGGAGACGGCAGAATATGCCGCACTGATATTAAAAAATTATATCTGGATTATCTGAAAAACAGCTTTCAGATCGAAGGTTTCGGACATATAAAAATTCTTGTAAATCCCATGTTTGGTGCATCACAGGGTTATTTGTCTCAGCTTCTGAAGGGCAAAGCAAAAGTGGTTGAGGAGATTAACAGTAATATAAACCCTTCTTTCAACGGGGTTAATCCTGAGCCTACGGAAGAAAACCTTAATGATATGAAAGCCATTATGGAAAAGGGAAAATACCATGTTGGCTTTGCCTTTGACGGTGATGGTGACAGAATATCTGCCTTTGACGAAAAGGGAAACTTTTATTCTTCCCAGAGGCTTTTGCCACTTTTTTTGCATTATCTTGTGACGGTTAAGAAAGAAAAAGGTGTTGTGGTAAAGACGGTTTCCACATCAGCCATGTTGAAAAAAGTGGCAGAAATGAGCGAACTTTCGGTGGCAGAGGTGCCCATTGGATTTAAAAACATTGTCCCCTTTTTTCTTGAAAAAAAAGCATTGATAGGTGGCGAAGAAAGCGGCGGCATTGCAATGAAGGGTTATATACCTGAGCGCGACGGAGTTTATTGTGCCCTTACACTTCTTGAAATTTTAAACTATTTCAGAAAACCTCTTTCTGCAATGAAGGGTTATATACCTGAGCGCGACGGAGTTTATTGTGCCCTTACACTTCTTGAAATTTTAAACTATTTCAGAAAACCTCTTTCCGAAATATGGGCGGAGATGGAGGATACATACGGTTGTTATGTGTTTAAAAGGGAAGACTACCATTTTGAAGACGAAAAGAGGGTGAGAAAGATACTGGACGCACTGGATTTTGATAACGTTGCAGGGCACAAAGTGACAGAAAAAAACTTCATCGACGGCAGAAAGTTTATCTTTGGTAAAGACAGCTTTTTGTTAATCCGTGTTTCCGGAACCGAGCCTGTCGTAAGGGTTTATTGCGAATGTGAAAACAGGGAAAAGCTTTTTACGGTGTTTGGCTGGACAAAAAAGGTGCTCAAAAAAAGCGGAGTAAAAGTGGACTAAATGACAGAAAGATTTATAAACATAAAGGGTGCAAGACAGCACAACTTAAAAAACATAGACCTTAAAATCCCCCGTGACAAACTTGTGGTGATCACCGGGCTTTCGGGCTCAGGTAAGTCTTCACTTGCCTTTGACACCATATATGCAGAGGGGCAGAGACGCTATGTAGAGTCTTTATCAGCCTATGCAAGACAGTTTCTTGAGCTCATGGAAAAGCCTGACGTTGACTTGATTGAAGGGCTATCTCCTTCCATCGCCATTGAACAGAAGGCTTTAAGTAAAAATCCCCGTTCCACCGTTGCCACGATTACCGAAATATACGATTATATGAGACTGCTTTTTGCAAGACTTGGACAACCATTTTGTCCCAGCTGCAATATTCCCATTTCCGGCATGTCAGTTAGCCAGATGGTGGATGAGGTGCTCAATCTGCCCGACGGAACCAGGTTTATTGTTGCAGCCCCCATTGCCCGGGGTAAAAAAGGTGAGTATAAAAAAGAGCTTGAAACATTTAAAAGGCAGGGATTTGTCCGTGCCTTTATTGACGGCAAAATGACGGAACTGGGCTACAACATTGAACTGAACAAACATGTCAAACATGATATTCACATTATAATAGACAGGCTGATTAAAAAGGATGGCATAAAAGACCGTCTGACAGATTCCATTGAAATGGCACTGAAAATCGCTAAAGGTGTGCTTGCCGTTCACGTTGTGGATGGAGAGACCTTTATTTTCAACCAGAACTTTGCCTGTAACGTATGTGGATTCACCTTTCAGGAGATTTCACCGAGGCTGTTTTCTTTTAACAATCCTTACGGAGCCTGTGCCGCCTGTGATGGCTTAGGAACGACGCGTTATTTTTCGCCCGATCTGCTTGTTATAAATGACGAACTTTCACTGAAAGACGGTGCAATAAGACCTCTTTTGAAAAGAGACGGAACGGTTCATTTTATCCATGACTTTTATATCATATGTAAACATTTTAATGTTAAACTCAGCACCCCTTTCAAAAATCTGCCACAGAAGATGAAAGAGTTTATCTTTTACGGTAAGGCTGCCTATGGAGACAGCAGGCTGGAAAGAGAGGTGCCCGGCTTTCCCGGGGTAATTCCATGGCTTGAAAATAACTACAGAATAGCCTATTATCCTTCAGAAAGGGAGTTGTATGAACAGTATATGGCTTATGGTGTGTGTGCAGTCTGCAACGGGAAACGTTTAAAAAAAGAGAGCCTTTCAATAAAAATCATGGACAAGAGTATTTCTGACATAACCGCTATGAATGTAGAAAGGGCTCTTGACTTTTTTCAGAATCTTGGATTTTCGGGAAACAAAGCGGTCATAGCTGCAAGAATACTTAAAGAAATCAGGGAGAGGTTGACTTTTCTGAAAGAGGTGGGATTGTCCTATCTTACACTGGACAGAAACGCAATGACACTTTCTGGTGGCGAGTCTCAGAGGATAAATCTGGCAACCCAGATTGGTTCAAAGTTAACGGGAGTTTTATATGTGCTGGATGAGCCGAGCATAGGGCTACATCCGAGGGATAACAGTAAACTTATAAAAACACTGAAAGATTTGCGTGATCTTGGGAATACGGTCATTGTGGTGGAGCATGACAGGGAAACCATTTTGTCTGCCGACTGGGTTGTTGATCTGGGACCTCTGGCGGGTGAAAGGGGCGGAGAGGTTGTGGCGGAAGGCTGCCCCGATGATATTTTGAAAAACGAAAAGTCTCTTACGGGACAGTACCTTTGTGGCAAAAAGGTGATAGAAACGCCGAGGGAACGCAGAAAGGTGTCAAACAGGTTTATTGTTCTGGAGGGGGCAACAGAAAACAATCTGAAAAACCTGACCGTAAAATTTCCCCTGCAGACGTTTATCTGTGTTACAGGTGTCTCAGGTTCGGGAAAAAGCACATTGGTTATAGATACACTCTACAAAGCCGTTGCCCACAAGTTTTACCGTTCTACAGAACTACCGGGCAGATTCAACAGGATTAGCGGACTTGAGTATATTGACAAAATTATTGATGTTGACCAGTCCCCTATAGGAAGAACACCGAGGAGCAACCCTGCAACCTATATAGGTTTTTTTACTCCCATAAGGGAGTTGTTTGCCATGTTGCCTGAGGCAAAGCTGAGGGGATATACGGCAAGCCGTTTTTCATTTAATGTGGCTGGTGGGCGATGTGAACATTGTGGCGGTGAAGGCTATGTTAAGGTTGAAATGCATTTTATGGCTGATATTTATGTTCAATGCGAGCAGTGTGGTGGCAAAAGATACAACAGGGAAACCCTTGAAATAAGGTACAAGGGTAAAAATATAAGCGAAGTGCTTGACCTGACGGTGAGAGAGGCAACAGATTTTTTTCAAAACATAGGAAACCTTAAAAGGATACTTGAGATTGTGGATGAGGTGGGGCTCGGTTATATCAGACTTGGACAGCCAGCCACAACCCTTTCGGGAGGAGAAGCTCAGCGTATAAAACTTGCAAAGGAACTAACAAAACGTGATACAGGAAAAACATTGTACATACTTGACGAGCCCACAACAGGGTTGCATTTTGAAGATGTGAGAAAGCTTTTAAAGGTGTTGCAGAGGCTTGTTGATTTAGGAAACACCGTTCTGGTTATTGAGCACAATCTTGATGTTATAAAGAACGCTGATTGGGTTATAGATCTGGGACCAGAAGGCGGAGAAAAAGGTGGCTACATAGTGGCTGAAGGCACCCCGGAAGAGATTGCTGAAAACGAAAGTTCTGTAACTGGAAAATACCTTAAGGAAGTTTTGTAACGCCAATGAAAAAGTTTTTGCTTTTCATAGATAGTCTTCTTAAGTCGGTTAAATTTGCGGTAATCCTGATGCTTTTAATTGGAGCCGCAAGCATTTATGGCACAATATATCCCGCAAAGACGCCCTTTGACTTCAATCTTTACAAGACAGTCCCGTTTACAGCTCTTTTATTTCTTTTTGCTGTTAATGTTGCCTACTGTACAGCCTTCAGGCTTGTGAAGCAGGTAAAGGCAAGGCGTTCTGACTTTAAGGGTGGAAAGGAGGTCGTCACTGTTGACAAAGGGGATTTTTTTTTGGAAAGGCTGAAGGAGGCTGGTTTTAAGACCGAAGACAGGGGCGAATATATTTATGCCGTCAAGGGGTGGAACCGACTAACAGTTATTCTCATTATCCACATAGCCATCGTCCTTCTTCTCACTGGTGCAGGGCTTTCTTCACTTACAGGTTTTATCGGTACAGCAAATGTTCATGTAAATGATAAGCTTTCCCAGTGTTTTGACTGGGAAAAGAAGAAAGATGTGCCTCTTCCATTTGATATTGTGGTGGACAGGGCTGAAATTATTTATTATCCCATGCCCATTAAGGTGCTTGTTCAGGATATGTTAAGCAATGAAAGCAGTCTCATTGTGACGAAAGAACTGGAAAAGATAACATTTGGCTCTCACAGCTTTAAAATTACGAAGGCAGACCCTGCCACAGGAAAAATGACTATCTATCTCATTAGAGAGGGCAGAGAAGAGGGACCTTTTGAGAATATTGTTACAGGAGATAACAGGCAGTTTAAATTTACCCTAAAGGCATATATTGACCCCACACCCAGACAGTATCTTGCAGAAGTTGCAATTTTTGAAAACCGCATTCAGAAGGTTTCCAAACGCATAAGCATAAACGACCCGCTTATTTACAGGGGCTACCGAATATATCTTTTAAATATAGACAAAGACGAGTTTAACTTTCCCTATGTGGGCTTTCAGATAACAAAAGAACCATTCCTGTGGTTAATATGGTTTTCGTCAATACTCCTTTGCCTTTCTCTTTTTGTCTATCCCTTTTTAAAAGAGTATCGTCTGATACTGGTGAAAAACGGTGAAAGGCTTATTGTTTACAGTAATGATGAGACTGTAAAAGACCTATTAATTTAACAACGATAAAGTCAGAAAAAATTTCTTAATTCAGCTGTCTTAGGAGTTTATAATACTGTTTTAAACACATTGGAAAATCAAAGAAAAATTTTTTATAAATCCCTAACAAATCACATTAAAACAATTTTTAGATTTTTAGACCGTAAAATTAAGCAATTCAAATAATATGCGGGATAAACTAAAATGTTTTTTAAATAAAAAGGAAAGGATGTAACTATGGTCAAGATTGCTTTGGTTTCATTATTTGGGCTGATTATGCTCGTTGCAGGGTTTATCGGTTTCAGAAAAACCAGAAGTGTGGACGATTTTGTTCTTGGTAACAGGGATATAGGTCCCTGGTTTTCAGCCTTTGCATATGGAACAACCTATTTTTCAGCGGTACTTTTTATAGGTTATGCAGGCAAGATAGGTTATACATTCGGACTTACAGGTTTGTGGATTGCTGTGGGTAATGCCCTTGTGGGCAGTTTATTAGCATGGAAGGTTCTTGCTAAAAGGACAAGGCTTTTGACCGCAAGTCTTAATGCCAGAACCATGCCGGAATTTCTTGCCATGAGGTATAATCTACCCATCTACAAATACGTGGCGGCGGTTATAATCTTTGTCTTTCTTGTTCCCTACTCCGCCTCCGTTTACATGGGACTTAGCTATTTTTTTGAGGCGGTGTTTAATTTCCCCTATATCTATGCCCTGTGTTTTATGGCTTTGCTCACCATGATTTATTTAATGCTTGGTGGTTATCATGCGGTGACCCTTACGGACTTCATACAGGGTCTCATAATGATTGTGGGGGTCTTTTCCATGCTTTTTTTTCTGATATACTCAGCGCCAGTGGGTGGTGTAAAAACAGGCATAGAGAGGCTAAAGGCAATAAATCCCCAGTTTACAGATTTCTTTGGTTCAAGAAATTTATTGCCAATCCTTTTTTTAACCATGCTTACAAGCGTCTGTTAATGGGTACTTCTACAGATG
>FWPU01012329.1_pt1 | contig 11401 bp, 15 predicted proteins | sample 2228361 | NCBI WGS metagenome assembly FWPU01 (sample SAMEA103939777, study PRJEB20133) | metagenome | reverse complement strand
CCTCCCCCTCCCCTACCCTCCCTGAACATTGCCCTATGAAATGAGAAATGTCGCAGGTATTTACTACCGTTTTTGACCTGTAAAACGAGAAATGTCGCACTTAGAGGGCGTGGAGCGCCTTCTGAAAGTGCGACATGTCGCATTTCTCATTTATCGGGTCAAATGTCGCAAATGTCGCACTTGAAGGGCTTAACGAGCGGACTGGGGAGCGACTACTTTTTCCTTGCCTTTGACTTCAGCCGCTGCATTCGCAGATAGTAACTATTTAACTCGTCATCGTCAAGGTCCGTTAATGAGTCTACTCCGAAGAGCCGTGTCAAATCCCGGCGGTAAGCCTCATCATCCCATCCTAATTCCTTACTCAATATAGTATGGATAGCCGTATACCTCTGACGCCTCCATTCGTCAACATCCTTGCGCTTCAATGGCTGTTGGAGTCGCCCCTTCCATTGGTCCAAATACTTCCGCGCCTTCTCAAACTCTTCGCGGGGGATGTAGTGATAAGTGGACACTTTCATATAGCCATTCAGAGCACGCCATACCGCTCGGAACTCTTTCGGGCGGCGCTTGGTTGTCTTTTCCAGTTCCACAATCTCTTCGACAAGTCGGCGCAATGTTACTTTCTGCTCCTCAGAGATGTGAGCCTCAGTGGGGGTGTGAACAACGCGCTGGGTGAATTTTTTCGTCTCAACCTTTCCGATGATTTGACCTGCCTTGACCTGGCTCTGTCCGCCGATTACGACGTTGCCTTCGCCCTGGGCAACCACGCTTCCCTTTTCTGCTATCGCAACCTGATCGCCTTCCTCTGTCTTGAACAACTGCCATAATTCAACCTTGTATAACTGAGCGAGCAATTCCAGTTTGTCTAAGGTCGGCTTCTGCCGATCTGTCTCCCAAAGGGATATGGTGCCACGTTCAACCCCCAATGCAATCGCCACGTCTTCCTGCTTTACTCCACGAACGGCGCGAAGGTGCTTCAATCGTTCCCCCAAAGTCATCAGAATCACCGCAATAATTATAGCAGGGGAAAAAGTTTAGTGGAGGGCTTGACAAAAATTTAGCGGTGGTTTATAATGCTTGTTAAACAATCGGCATGTTTAACAAACCAAAGGAGGTTAGCACCATGGCAAAGACTGTGGGCAGCATTACCCTTGCCGAGATTATCGCCGTAAAGAACGGCGTCGTCCCGGCGAACTACGTTGTGGACCGTCTCAGGAGGGGCGAGTCTATCACGGGCATTGCCTTTGACCTGGGGGTTTCTGAGGTAGCTCTGCGCGCCTTCTTGAAGCGCCGGGGTTACCTGCCCAATGGGGAGCCAATCGTAAAGGCAGCGTAGACCCAGAGAGGCAAAATGAAAGGCTCTGCGTCATGCGGGCTGACGCAGAGCCGGTTCAAAAGGAGCGAATACAGGGGCAGGATCGCTACAGCCCTCATTATGCCGAGTTCCGCCGAATCTGTCAAGTGCGTCCTGTCTCTCCGCTTCTCTGCAATACCACCAAAAGGGGGGCATGCGCAAATGGATACAGTCCACATCGAACGACTGATAAACCAGGGTCAGGATTTGCTACTCAAAGACCGAAAGGGCAATCGTGAGGCAATCGGCGTGATTGTCTGCACCTTAGACCCGCTCTTACCACACGGGAAGAAACTGGAGGTTCAGCAGAGATTCTTCCCTAATCACCGCAATCCAAGAGATTGCTGGAGAAAGTATTTGAAGATTGGCAGGAAAGCCTATAAAGGGCAGTCTGTCATCACGCCCAGCGCCGATGTTGTCGCAAGCCCTTTGGAGGTTGCCCTTCCGCCTCACCTGGAAGCGCGCTACAAAGCCATCCTTGCCCGCATGAACGAAACGCCGCGCATGAAGGCATACGAACGGCTGGCGCAGGAAACAGGGCTGTCTCCGAAGCGACTCGCTGCCCTCGTGTCCCAGGTCAGAGCCGCAGAGGAAAAGGAGTCAGGCAGCGGGCGCGCTCTACTCATAGACGGACGCGGTTCAGCGTGCCGGGGCGCAACATCACTGCCGGAGGACCACAGCCGCCTGTTCAAAATCATGCGCTGTTATCCTTACGCCAAGCCGACTCAGACGCTGCGCTTTGAACAGGGCGACGACGGCAAGCCGGTCGTGATTGACGCTGCGACGGGCGAAATCCTGCCGCCGATCGCCGCGACCGGGCGGCTCTACAACATGGGCTTGCGTGCCGCTATGCGGGAGTTTCAGGAGTTTTTCCCGGCGGCGCGCCCGTTCAGCGACAAGGTTTTCCGAACACTGGACCGGCGCATCCCGCAAGCCCTGAAGATGACCCGCAAACAGCGGCGCGTCAACTACGGCGCGTCCGGCACGTGGGACCCCGAAACGTTGGGCTACTGGTCTATGGACTTCTCCATCGGCGATTTCCTCGTCTGGGACCGCAAGAAGGGCGAGAAGCCCTATGCCCTTACCTGACCGTCGTTCTGTGCCAGTTGTCGGCGTGCCCTCTCGCCATTCTCTATACCAAGGAGCCGCCCTCTAAGTATGCCGTGCGCAGCGCGATTCTCATGTCGTTGTATCCGAAGAGCAACGTGTGGAACATGGGCGGCTTTCCCCTGCTGCTGAGGTGTGACCGTGGTTCAATTCAGAAAAGCCACTGGCTGAAGGGCTTGGAGGGGTTTGCGGAGCGGATGTTCAAGCGTCCACTGAAGATTTCCCACACCAACGAACCTTATGCGCCCTGGGCGAACGGGCACGCGGAGCAACTGATTTCCATGATGCACCACGACTTTGAGCGGGGGCGTCTGCAAGCGAAGTTCGGTCCGCAGTGCTACTGGGGCAATAAGCCGACAGAGCGCCCGGACTTCTTCAAACCAGATGAGGGACCGGTCTACGTGGACCGCAGCGACGAACAGTTCCTCATCTCCCTGCCCACGTTAGAGCAGGTCAACGCGGAGGTCGCGCCCTGGGTTGAACAACTATTGCAGCGCGAACCCTCCCCGGAATTGTTTCGACGCCTGGGCATGAATCGTTGGATGTTCTGGCAGATTCGCGCCATGCAGCAGGCGGAGTTGGTGCGCTCACCGGAGCGACGTTGGGCAGAAGAGTGGTTGATGGAGAAGCGCGAAAGCCTGACCGTGCATAAGGGCGGCATGGTGTGCCTGGAAGGGCTGGAGTTCCACGCCGCTGAATTGATTGCATACGAAGGCTCCAAGGTGCACGCCTGGTTCGACCCGTGCAACGTCAACGAGGTCTACGTCTACCCGCAGGAATACGGGCAGCGCATCTGCGTCGCGCGGCGGAAGGGGCTTCGCCTGGTGAGCGACGCGATGAGCATACAGCAGTGGCAAAAGGAGCGGAAAGAGAACCGTGCGGCGCTGAAGGGGTTGGAGCGAGCGCACATCGGAGGAGACGCTGTGCAGCGCAGAAAAGGCGGCGTGCGACTGATGAAGCGTCAGCAGCCAGAGCCACTGCGCGTCGTGTCTAAGGCTGAACAACTTGAGGAAATCCTTGAACGCGGACGTGAGGCGTTGCATGATTTCGGCAGAGGCGATAGCAGCGCTTGGGAGAGACTGTCCCTGGAAGAACAACAGTATGTTTTCGATATGGAGCGGGAACGCATTAAGCAAGGCGATTATGGTCCGATTGAAGCCCATGAATACATGGGGATGCTTATCGGGATTAGCCTCTACGACAGGGAAAGGATGCGCCGCGCTTTCACCCGGATGCTCAACGGAGAGGTTGAACAATGGTCCGAGCTCCCTAACTACCTTTGCGACCGCTTCCTCCATGAAGAAGAGGAAGCCATCCGGCGGGGAGATTATGGAGCGTTTGAAGAGTTCGTCTATTCGCAGGGCTTGCGAGTCGATGTCGTGTTTCGTCCGAACGCAGGGGAGAGGGCAGACAACGCCGCTGCGGACGTTTCCGATGAGGACAAATCCGAAGTCTCTGGGGAGCGCACGGCGCAAGCAACTCCTCTCTCGCTTAACTGCATTGTAAGCGCGCTGACGGAAGACATGGCGCAGGAGGACGTGCCTTTGGCCCTTCTTGGAGGTTAAAGAGTAGGAGGTGTCTCATGCCTGTGTTCAAACTGATGAACGGTTCAAGTCACCGATGGAACGACGCCGCAATGGAAGACAGCGGCTTGTATCCGTTTCCCTCGACTGTCGAATGTGTCAACGTGCTCAAGCGCGCCCTCAAAACGCCGGGCATGACGGTCATCACGGGCGCGCCGGGCGCGGGCAAAACCGAGACGGCGCGCGCCTTCGCCCGCGCCTATCCCAGCCGGGTGCTTTATTGTGAAGGACTGCCCGCACAAGGTCCAAGGTCTTATCCCGGTCAAACTTTTCTCAACTCTATCGCGGAAGTTCTTGGCGTGCGGCGGATGACGTCTTGGGAGGTCGTTGACGTGATTGGGCGGGAACTGCGGGCGCGACAACTGATGCTGATGGTCGATGAGGCGTCGTTGCTATCCGGGCAGATGTTACAGGTCGTGCGCTACCTCAGCGATTCGCACGTGCGCAAAGGCTTGGAGGCGTCCATCCCCGTCGTGGTCATGGGCGTTCAAAGACTCCGCTCCAAAATCGCCCGCTACGAGGAGTTTGAACACCGCATCGTGTTGAGCTACGAAATGCGCCCGCTCACCGTCGCAGACCTGAAAGCCTCCATGCTCGCAGAGTTCGTTGACGAGGAGTTGATTCAGTGGGTGCACGCCGTCACCGGCGGCAACGTGGGCAAGGTCATCAGCCTGATGAGGCTGTTAGAAGAACGGATGCAGTCGTTGGGTCGCTCGCCCAGCGAGATCAAGTTAAACGACGTGTTGCGGTTCAGAAAATTGAGGGAGGCGAGTTAGGGGATGCCGTTACAGATGAAAACCGTCAGGCAAATCATCGAAGAAAGAGACGCTGAAGAGCGACAGAAGGCACAGAAGGCGCAGGAGGCACAGGAGCGAGAAAAGACGCGGCGTCGGTGGGTCACGGTTCACATAACGTGTTTGTGTGGGCAGGAAACCCACGTGAGCGTTGCCGTCCCCGAAACGGCTACGACGGCGCAAGAGAACTCGGGGACCGCTCGCCAACACCGACAAGGTCGGCGCAAAGAGTGTACATTTACCTGATAAATGGGAAAATTGCGTCCACATCGCCCACGTCGGCATCCCATGCCGACATTGGGATGTCGGCGTGGGCAGAATGGGCGTGGGCAGAATGGGCGTGGGCAGAGACCTTGACACATCGGCGAGCACGCGCGGCGGATTTTGAGCCGCAGACGCTCAAATGCCAAACGACGCGCTACAAAGCCCGTAGAGCGTTTTGACCATCTGGGATACGCAGACAGGCGTTCCGAACGCGCTACGGTGTTGTAAACAAATTTTTAACAGGGTTCAGAAAGGGGGTGAGAGGAAGATGAACATGAGAAGGCGGATACAGCGTGTTGCGAGGATGACCGGCAAGTCGTATGCAACTGTTCACAATTGTGATGGACAAGCCGCTCGCCGAACGTCATAGCGCCAAGACACGCCAAGCGGTGTTGGACGCCATGGCAGAACTGGACGCGAAGGAACACATTGCCATGAAAAAGCGACGCGAGACGCTGCGGCGCAAGCGCGTCACCGTCGTTGTGTTGTGTCGCTGCGGGAAGGAGAGCCGCGTCAGCGTTCCGATGACGCGCGCCTGCGACCGCTGCGGGGTGACTTCGGAGGTGTTCAACTATTGTTCCAGTTGCGGTCAACTGATGTGTCGTGATTGCACGGCGGGATGGGAGACGCGCCCGGACCTGGGGCGGTTGCACGCGCTGGTATGCCGTGACTGTGCGAAAGGGGGTGACGCCCATGAAAAAACAAGCCTGCCCACAGCGGCAAACTGTAAGCAGGCAAACAGGGAGTCAGAGATAGCCGACGCCCAGCAGTCATTATAGCGCGGCTCGCTGGGCGTGTCAACAACAACTTACTCGAACGAACCATCACCAACCATGTCAACCCTGCAAAGGAGGAAGGGACATGCCAGAGAAAGAAGAGCCGCAAAATTGTCAACCTGCGCCGCTCGACAACGCCAGCGACGCGGCATCTGCGCCCGCGCTGAAGAGACTGGAGACGTTTCAGAGGCGCGCCACAGCAACGGTCGGCGACCTAAGTTGTGAGGTCGCCCGCCAACTGAAGTGTCTGGAAATGCTCGCCGCCGCCGCTGCACAGGGCTGCTTTCGGGATTACAAGGAAGGCGTGGGCTTTTTGCTGGAGGCGGTCGTGGAGAAAACAAAAGCCGCTTTGTTCCCCGGGCTGGCGGAGATCATCGGCGCTCAAGAGGCGCGAGACAGCCTGAACTATCGCAGACCGGGCGCCCGCGATCAGCGGCGTGAGGGCTGATTTCATTTGACATTTTCTCAAGGGGGTGATAAGATTAGAGACAAAGCGCTCGCGCAGTTACAACGGCTGACCCTGACCGTGCGCAGTTTCCTGAAGAAGCAGGTCAAGGTCAGCGCTCTGCGAACGGCAGTCCGCAGAGCAGAGGATTTTCTCAAGGGCACACCGCCAAACGACAAATCCGCCCGGCGCTAAACCCGAAAGAAAATCACGGCACGCACAGCCCGACGCGGCTGACGGAGAGTGGACAGCCTCCATTCTCCGCCGCTGCGTCGGGCTTTTGTTCGGAGACAAGGAGACGCCGGATATGGACATATCAGAAATCGTTTCAGAAATCGTTGGGATATTGAAGGAAGCCCTGCACCGAGGACCGGCGGAAAGGAAAATCGCCATAGACGCCTTACTCAAGGTGGGCACGGCGGAGGCAAAGGACGCCGTGCTGGACGCGCTTGAGGGCGATTTGAAGTATGGCAGCACGGAGGGGCAACTGAGCGCGATAGAGGCGCTCGCCCAAGTCGGCGGCGAGCGCGCCACGGCGGCATTGAAAGAGCACGGGGTGGGCGACAGGGATTCTCGTCACCCCGTTTACGTGGCGGCGCTGAAGGCGTTATGTCTGAGGATGGACGGCTTGAGCGACCCGGATTTGTTCCATTGCGCCTGCACGTCCAGAAATGAGGAACTCGAAATCGCGGCGGCGGCACACGCGGCGAAGCGCCAGGATTTTGACGCGCTGATGAAGGTGCAGCGCGTCAACGACAAGGTGACAAGGGCGGTCTTGGAGGCGTTGAAGAAATCCAAAGATGAGAGAGCCAGCGAAGCGATCGCCCAGTTCATCGGGCACGGCGATGGCGTCGCCGTGGACGCCCTGAACCTACTGAAGGAACGCCGCGTATTCGGTCCGATTCTGCGGGCGGCGAAGAGTCAGGGAGACGACCAGGTGCGGAGGTGCGCCTTAGAGATGCTGGGGGAAATCGCCGGACAAAAGGGCTAACCGTTTCGGCGCGGGCGACCTTTTTGGCTATCCTGTCTGTTATCTCCATTCTCTCCTATCGCCCGCGCCGAATCAACCATGAAAAAAAGGGATGAACTCTTGGAAGAAGGAGGCGGACGAAGTTGACGGACAAACCCAAAGCAGCGCGTGAGAACGCCCGCTCTGCTCTCGTCAGGTTACGGGGCGCCATAGTGCTACCGCCGCCAGACGCCGAATGGTTCAAGGCGTTGGCGCAGAGAGCCAGGGCGGATATGCCAGCGATGACAGAGCGAGCGCGTGCGAGTCTGGCGATGCGCGCGCCTTAGCCGACAGGATTATGAACAACGTCTACGCGCGGATTCAGAGCGGCTACGGACTCCCCGGCGGCTCGGCGGCGTTGCCCGGCGTGGCACCGGGGGCGACCCGCGTGCGGGTGCGGCGCCACGCGGCGCAGATTGTAATTGACGTGGACTCACTATCGCCGATAGAACGCATCATTGACGGCGCGTTGGGACGTTGAGGAAGCGCTACGCGGGTTGGTGACGACGTCATGACCGACGAAATGATTCAGGTTGATGAACAATTCGTAAAGCAGTATGAGCGACTGGCGCGCTTTGTGACGCGGACGTTCTGCCGCGAGGACAAGCCGGAGTTTGAGGACCTGCTGTGTTGGGCACGGTTGGGGCTGATTCAGGCGGCGCGGCGATACAATCCACAGGGCGGGGCGAAGTTTTCCACCTTCGCTATCCCGCACATGACCGGTTGTCTCAAGCGCGCCCTGCGCTTTCACCGTACGATGCTTCACGTTCCCTTTCACGTGTCCTCCTTGCCTGCCGACTTGTCCGAGGTGGTGCGATTTGAGGATTTTCAGGCGACTGAGGACTCGGAAGGCGACTCCGGCGACCTTGACCTGTTGGACACGTTGCCTGCCCCAGAGGACGCCAATCCCGCAGACAGCGCCACCGCGCGCCTCACCGTCCAAGCGGCGTTGAGGGTGCTGAACCGGACGGAGCGCCAGTTGGTGTGGCTGTGTTTGGTTGAAGGGCGCTCCCCCAAAGAAGCGGCGGAAAGGGGTGGCATCACATACGGCGCGGCGCGAACCATGCTGTGGCAGGCGCGGAAGAAACTACGCAGCGCGTTAAGCGACGAGGTATCAATTGGCAGGTGGTGAGTGAGTATGGAACACACAAAACAAGCCCTTTTCCTGCTGCCGCTGATTATGCGGCGTCCGTGCAAGTTGTGTCTTCTCGGTGTGGAGTGGAACGAGAAGATACTGCAATGGCTGCGAGAGGGCGTGCCCCTTCAGCAGATCGTGGAATGTCTGACAGAAGCCGGGCATCGCGTCGTTCAGAGCCAGATCAGCAAGCACAAAAAGCACCTGTTGAAAGCGTTAGAAGAAGTATTGCAGACGAAGGCAGCACAGCAGCCGTCAGAACTGGAAGCGCTGCGTCTTCAATTGCAGTGAGAGCGAGAGAGGCGAGCGCAGATGGAGCTGGCGCGCACGACGGAAGAGCACGCCCGAACTGCGGTCAACACCCTTCGTCGCCACCTCTCCCCGGAGACGGTCAGGAAGATCGAGCAGGCAATCCGTGAAGAGGCAGAGAGCAGCCACCGTTCCCCCAACAATTCGCGTCACGCCTGAGACACCCGTTTTCCCATTTATCAGGTAAAAAATGCGTCGGAGGGTGTTCTGCCCACGCCGACATCCCAATGTCGGCATGGGATGCCGACGTGGGCGATGTGGACGCAATTTTCCCATTTATCAGGTCAAAAACCTTGCCGTTCCGCCCGCCCATTTCCCATTTATCAGGTCAAAAACTGTCCGTTTTCCCATTTATCAGGTAAATATTGATATTGATTGAGAAACCTTGACAATTTCTTATTTTTTCTGTATCATAAAGCCGTCTGCTGAAACGTTTCAGCAAAGAGGATGATGGGGCATGGCAACGCTGCGAGACGTGGCGCAGGGGGCAGGAGTTTCCGTCGCAGCGGCGTCGGCGGTGCTGAGTGGACAGGCGGAAAAATATCGTCTTCCTCCCGCAACACAGGAACGAGTGAGGGCGGCGGCGGCAGCCCTGGGCTACCGTCACAACGCCTTGGCGCGGGGGCTGCGGCGCGGGCAAAGCGATGAGGTGCTTCTGCTCGTGCGCGACCTCGGCACGGAGATTACGATGGCAAAACTGCGCGGCATTGCGGAGCGGCTGGCAACGCACGGCTACGCCGCGCAGTTTTGCACCCCGCCGCAGCGTCCGAGAGGGTTCGTTGACCAGTTGCGCCGCATTCGCAGTCTGCGACCGGCGGCAGTGGTGCTCGACGGTGCGGGCAGCGAAGAGGAGCGCGACGCGCTGCGGGCGCTGGTGGACGACGGCGTGCCGACGGTGACGCTGGAGCCGATTGAGGGGTTGGCTTTGGACTGCGTCACAGTGGACCGCGCGCACGGCGCGTTCTTGGCGACGCGCCACCTGCTGCGGCAAGGGCACAAGCGGGTCGCGTTGATGATTAACCGCAATCATCCTATCCCCGTCGTCCGTCAGCGCGAGCAGGGCTATCGGCGGGCGCACAAGGTTGAGAGAGTGACTGTGAATGAATCGCTGATTAGCGCGCCCACCGGCGGCAGTTTCAGCCGCGAGGCAGGATATGAACTGGCGCGATATTTCCTGACCCGCTCGCCACGTCCCGATGCGCTGTTCGCGGCGAACGACCACGCCGCAATGGGCGCGTTACGAGCGGCATGGGAATTGGGTATAACGGTACCAGAGGAGTTGGTCATCGTCGGATTCGACGGCTTGCCAGAAACCGCATTTACCGTGCCGTCGCTGACAACGGTGGCGCAGCCGGTCGAAGAGGTGGCGGCCGTCGCCGCAGAGCGATTGTTGAGGCTTCTCACGCCAACGGACGTGCCAGACGCACCGAAAACGTTCTGGCTGAAACCGAAGTTGGTGCTGCGCGAGAGCACAGAGGGGGTGAAAGCAAGGAGAAGTCAGCAGTGAGCAGTGAGCAGTGAGCAGTGAGCAGTCATAGAGTTCAATAAAGGGGGTTAACTATGAAACGTTTAAGGCGTTTACAGCGGCGTGGATTCACGTTGATTGAGTTGCTGGTCGTTATTGCTATCATCGCCATTTTAGCCGCGATTCTCATGCCCGTATTTGCGAGAGCGCGGGAGAAGGCGCGTTTGGCGTCGTGCATCTCCAACATGAAGCAGATGGGCATGGGTGCGATGATGTACGTGCAGGACTACGACGAGATGTATCCGATTGCCTTGCAGGAGTTCGACTCTCCAAGTGCTGTGTCGCACGCCGGCTGGGGCGGCACGCTCGCCACTCCCGGCGGTGGTGTATGCACCAACCGGCTGCCCGTGCAGGCGCCAGTGTTTGTCGCCGTCATTCGACCCTACACCAAAAACGACCAACTCTTTCACTGTCCCACACTCGGCGAACCGGTGAAGTACAACGCCGCAGGCGACCTGTGCGAAGATTTTGATGGCTCGTACGGTTATCGCTGCTACGATGGGTTCGGCAGACCGGGTAACGTGCCGACCTTCGCCGGCGGCGCGGAATTGGCAGGGATCATTTTCGGTTTGTTTGGACCGCAGTTCACCTGCCCGCAGGGAGCGCAAACGTCCTCCCGCGGTTGGAGCGCGTGCGGCGCGTCGCAAGCCAGTGTCACCAAACCGGCGGAAGACTTTCTGGCGTTCTGCAGCTCCTGGGGAGCGCACTATGGCGTTCGCGATTCCGACGTAACTGCTGGGCGAACCATCGGCGGCACGCCCGTTGTCTACATGGACGGGCACGCCAAGTTTCAGCCCATTGACATCGGCGGGTTCATGAAGTTCATCTGCAACCCGCTCAACGATTGACCTGTTTTCCTTTTCGCTCCACCATGTAGCGAGGCCCTGGGCGTTCCGCTCCCGGCTGGTCGGGAACTCAGCGTTCGGGGCTTCGCTGTTTTGGTGTATAATCATCTTATCGGCGTCACGCCGTATGAAATATCGAACTCAAACTCGGTCGTTTGGGCAAAACGGCTTAGAGCCTATCCGAAAAGTAGCGCCGACATCCCCCCGTCCCCCGCTGGCGGGGGACAGCCCTCCCCCTCCCACCCCACCCTTTCC
>FWPU01012328.1_pt1 | contig 11403 bp, 9 predicted proteins | sample 2228361 | NCBI WGS metagenome assembly FWPU01 (sample SAMEA103939777, study PRJEB20133) | metagenome | reverse complement strand
CGCGGTAATAGATGACACCTCCAAACTTTAGCTTACCTGGGGGGGGCGGTGCGGCTCGTCAATCCGCCCGGCGGGGCGGATTTCCCGGAGTACCGCTTCAGTCCGGCGGAACTGCGGGCGCGCTTCGCGGAGCGGGGGTGGCGCACCGTCGTCGGGTTCCAGACGCGCAACCCGATCCACCGGGCGCACGAGTACCTGCAGAAGTGCGCCCTGGAGATCGTGGACGGCCTCCTGGTGCACCCTTTGGTGGGAGCGACCAAGGACGACGACGTGCCGGCGGACGTGCGCATGCGCAGTTACGAGGCCATCCTGGGACGGTACTACCCGGCGGAGCGGACGCTCCTGGCCGTCTTCCCGGCGGCGATGCGCTACGCCGGGCCGCGGGAGGCGGTGTTCCACGCGCTCGTGCGCAAGAATTACGGCTGCACCCACTTCATCGTGGGCCGTGACCACGCGGGGGTCGGGAACTATTACGGCACTTACGACGCCCAGCGGATCTTCTCGGAGTTCCGGCCGGAGGAACTGGGGATCACGCCGCTCTTCTTTGAGCACGCCTTCTACTGCCGCGCCTGCGGGGGTATGGCGACGCCGAAGACCTGCCCGCATCCGAAGGAGGAGCATGTGGTGCTGAGCGGGACGAGGGTCCGGGAGATGCTGCCGGCGGGGGAGGTGCCGCCGCCCGAGTTCACCCGCCCGGAGGGGGCGCGCATCCTCATCGAGGCGATGGCGGCGCCGGTTTCATAGGAGGCGCTTGGAGCCGTTGACCAACTCGTCGGCGAGGTGGCCGAAGTCCAGGGCCACTTTGCCCATCTCCCGGGTGATGGCCGCGCAGAGGAGGACGGCGGGGATGCCCGCGGCGACCAGGGCAAGGTCGAACGCGCACCGCGACACCGCGCCCAGAACCCGGTCGACATCCCGCACCCCGGCGACGGGGGCGACCGTTCCCGCCACCTCGGCACCCTGCGCGGTGAGGATCGGGGCCAGCCGGGGCGCCAGGTTACCCACGACGAGGACGCGGGGACGCGGGGGCGGCGGGAGCAGCAGGCGCGCCAAGTGGCCCTGGGACTGCAGCGCGTAGTTGACAAGCGAGGTGGTCAGTGTGAGCCGGTTCGGGTCGATCCGATGGGCCTGCAAGGCGGTCTGCAGAAGGGGCCGGTAGTTCGGAGCCTCCGACGTCGGCACGCCCACGATGTCCGCGGCCACGATCGCCCGCGCCAGCCGGTCGCGGGCGTCCAGGTCGGGGACGATCAGTCCGGCGTAGGGAAGGAACGGCCCCCGCGCCCGGACTTCAGGGATCGGCAGCACGGCCTCTTGGGCGAGGCAGAGGGCTTCCCCGTCCCCGAGCCGGACCACGGCCAGTCCCTGTTTCCTTTCCAGCGCGCGCGCCAGGCGCTCGGCCACCTGAGCCGGCGTCAACAACCGCGAAACGGGATCCTCCCCGGGAATCATCGGTCGCCACCCCTACAGTCGACGGATGCCGCGGGCGAGGTGATCGGCCAGGTCCCCGACATCGACGGCCACCTTTCCCAGGTCGCGGGCGATGGCGGCGTTGATGGGGATCGCCGCGGTGCCGGCGCCGACCAGGGCGAGGTCGAAGCAGTGGGCGGCGACGCGTTCGAGGGTATCCGCCACCCCCAAAAGACCGTTTACGGGGGCGACCGTCCCCGCCACCTCTACCCCCTCGCGCCGCAGCACCGGCTCCAGGGCCGGCGTTGCGTTGCCCACCAGGAGCACCCTCGGGCGGACGGGGCCGGCGAGCAGGAGGTCCCGGAGGAGGCCGCGGCCGTGCCAGAGGTAGGCGTAGTCGGCCTCCGTCATCCGCAGTTCCGAGGGTTTCAAGCCGTAAAGGGGGAGGGTGTCGAAGAGGAGCGCGCGGTATTCCCCCTGGTGGGAGATGGGGACACCCAGGAGGTCGGCGCGCGCGACGGCCCGGGCCAGGTCGCGCTGGGCCTCCGGCGTCGGGTGCTCGAGGCCGGAGGAGCGGGCGAAGGGGCCGTTGAAAGAGGCCGTCCGCCCGTGGGCGAGGAAACGGATGTCGCTGTCTCCGACCCGCACGACGGCGTAACCCCGTCCCTCCCCGAGCGCCGTTCGAACCGCCGCAAAGGCCTCCTGCAGGCTCAGGGCGAAGGCGTGGCCCCCCTCCTTCCGCAGCGCGTCCACCCCCCGCGCGAGGACGTCCTCCCAGCCGCAGGTCAGCGGCAGGGGGAGGCGGTCGGGGAAGAGCGCGCCGACGCCGTCCTGGAATCCCACCTCCCAGGCCAGGTCGGCCCCGGCGTCGAACCCCTGGTCGTAGCCCCGGTCGAACGACGGGTCCAGGCTCTCGCGGGCCGGTGGGGGAGGCGGGGCGATTCCGGCCGGGATCTCCGCCTCCAGGATGCGCGGCACCGGCAGGATCATGTCCCGCCTGCGGAACCCGTCGGGCCGGTCCAAGCGCCGCCCCCGGGCATCGAAGAGGTGCGCGAGGGCTTCCAGGTGATCCCCCAGGATCACGGCCGAGAGGAATTCATCGAACGCCGATTCCCGGTGCACGCGGTTCGAGGTGACGACGTCGACCGGGTGGACGGCCTTGATGGTCAAGCCGCTCCGGATCGCCAGCGCCTGGGCCATGGGAGGCACGGCGAGCGTGTGGTGTCCCAGGGTCTGGATCGCCTTGCCGCTGAGGGCGTGAGGCACCGCCGTCAGCGAGTTGCACCCCAGGTCGCGGCGGCCGAGGGCCAGATTGAGGAAACGCTTGGCCACGGACACGGAGTGGAGCTTGCCCCGATCGGAGAGGAGGGCCTCGAGGTCGTTGAGGGCCACGTCGACGCCCGCGGCGACGGCCGCGAGGAAGGGCCGCAGGTCCCCGGCGCCGATGACGATGTCCCCGTCCGTGAAGAGGTAGGCGGCGGCAGGGAACGCCCGCACCCCGAGCGCCCGCGCCACATCGTAACCGACCGGTTCGGGGTAGTGGAGGACCCGCGCCCCGGCCTTCAGCGCCACGTCCGGCGTGCGGTCGGTGGAACCGTTCGCCACCACCACCACGGCATCGACCTCGGGGATGGCGCGGAGTTCCCGCACGACCCCGGCGATGGTGGACTCCTCGTTCCGGGCGGGCACGACGGCGACGGCGGGAGAGATCGCCCGCCGGGCCGGCGGTCCGTTCCCCTTGCCCGCGGCCTCCCAACTGCTGATCTGAAGCAGCCGACTCACCCCGGCATTACCATATGGGCGATGTCATGGAGCCGTGCCGACATAGCACCATGGAACCAAAAGCCCGGATCAGTCCGGGAAGCCGTCCGCGGGGTCGAGGCGAAAGCCCGGCGGCAGCGGGGAGGACAAATACGCTCGACCGGGTTCCCAATTTCGTTTTTTTCTTATAAATTCCGACTTGGGAGGTCGTGCGGTCATGGGCGCGGGCAATACGGCGGGTCGCATCTTTTCGATCGCGGAGAAGGTCGTCGTCTTCGAGGGCTTGGAGGGCCTGCTCGATCACGTCGCCGCCACCGCGAAGGAGTTGACCGAGAGCGATGCGGCCGCGGTCTGGATCGCGGAGTACCCCTCGGGGGCGCCGCGTCTGTTGAAGGGGATCGGACTGTCCCCGGAGTTCCTCGCCCGCCGCTCGGAGACCCTGGGGGCGAGCTTCTCGGACTGCCTGCTGAAAGGGGAATGTCCTCCCCCGGACGTCGGTGGCGGCTCCCGGGGGTGCGACCACCCCGATCTCCTGCAGGCCGAGGGTTTCCGTTCCGCCCTGTGCCTGCCGCTCTTCTCCCGGAACTCGGTTCCGATCGGTTGCTTCACCGTCTACCGGCGCAAGGACCATCCGTTCACCGACGAGAACCGCCTGTTGCTGCGCCTGTTCGCCGGGCGGGTGGCCGAGGGTCTGGAGCAGGTGCTCGAGGTCGAGGATCTCCGCAAGCGGGCGATCCTCGACGCGCTCACCGGGGTGCTCAACAAGGGCGCCCTCATAAAAGAGGCGGAGGCACAGGTGAAGCTGGCACGGCGTCACCGTTACCCCCTGAGCATCGTTTTCCTCGACCTGGATCACTTCAAGCAATTCAACGACAACCAGGGGCACCTTCTCGGTGACCGGCTCCTGGCTGACTTCACGGCCCTCTTAGCCCGGAACTGCCGGCAGACGGACGTGCTGGGACGCTTCGGCGGCGAGGAGTTCGTCCTCATCGCGCCCCATACGGACAAGCGGGGGGCGGGCGCTCTGGTCGAAAAGCTCCGGCGGGCGGTCCGCGCCTGGGACTTCGAGGGGCGGGACGGGGCGGTCCGGGTCACCTTCAGCGCCGGTGTCGCCACCTTCCCCGAGGATGGGGGCGATGCGGGGACGCTCCTCGCCCGGGCCGACGCGGCGATGCTGCATGCCAAGCGGGCGGGCAGGGACCGGATGATCCCGTGGTCGCACGACCTTCAATAGCCCGGCGACTCAAAGGTTTGCCTGTAGGTCGATCTCCAGTCCGGGGAAGGCTTCGGGGCGGAAGGGTTCCCCGGCCGCGGCGGCGGCCGTCCGGGTGTAGCCTTTCTGCTCGGAGTGGAATTCCTCGATGAGCAGGGTATCGGGATCCACGAGCCACAGCCAGGGCACACCCGCGGCGAAGTAGGCGTTGAACTTGGTCACCCGGTCGCGGGCGACGCTGCCGGGGGAGAGGATTTCGACGATCAGGTCCGGGGCGCCGTGGATCTTGCCGTCACCCTGCACGTGGCAGCGTTCCAGGTGTTGGCGGCTCAGGTACACGACATCGGGGATATAGATTTTCCCGGATGCCAGGTGGACGTCCAAGGCTTGCCAGACCTTGCCCAAATTCCTTTCGCGAATGTAATCGCGGATCACCGTGGCCAGAACAAGTGAGATCTCCTGGTGCCGCTGCGTCGGCGAAACCACCGGAATGGCCTCCCCTTCTTCGAATTCGTAAAAGGGCGGCCCCTCCGGCATGCGGAGGAATTCCTCCAAGCTCATTTTCCGGCGCTTCGCCTGCTCCAAGACCGCCATGCACCGGCGCCTCCTTTGGATGGTTTTAGTATATCTCGCATGATGTCCGGGGTGAAGAACCGCGCAAACGGCCGTCGACTTGACCGGCAACGGTGCTTTTGGTAAGGTTAAGCTTCGAAAACGGTATCAAGAGAACCTTTAAGCGGGTCCGGCGAGGCCCGCAAGGGGAGATCGGTGATGACACAAACGGCGTTCCGCGGCTTCTTGCGCAAGCAGGAAGCCTTTTTTTCTGCCCGATGACCTAAACCGATCGCGGAGGAGGGGCGGCCATGCCGCTTCAGGAGAAGGCGCGCATCATGGACGAAGAAGCGATGGAACGGGCCATCCGGCGCATCGCCCACGAGATCGTGGAGCGCAACCAGGGCACGGACGGCCTGGTGCTGGTGGGGATCCGCCGCCGCGGCGTCCCCCTGGCCCAGCGTTTGGCTCGGTACATACGTGAGTTTGAGGGTGCCGAGGTTCCCCTCGGGGTCCTGGACATCACCCTGTACCGGGACGACCTGACCACCCGCTCGGAACGGCCCCAGGTGCATAAGACCGAGGTCCCGGTGAACATCGAGGAGAAGACGGTGGTCCTGGTCGACGACGTCCTCTTCACCGGCCGGACGGTGCGCGCCGCCCTGGACGCCATGGTCGACATGGGGCGGCCGGCCCAGATCCAGCTCGCCGTCCTGGTCGACCGCAGCCATCGCGAGCTGCCCATCCGGGCGGACTACGTGGGCAAGAACGTCCCCACCGCGCGCCGCGAGATCGTCGAGGTGCGCGTGAAGGAGATTGACGGCGTCAACGAGGTCATGATCATGGAGCACCGCGGTCCCGGGGAAGCGGGGGGCGACGCGTAAGGTGGGCTGGACGCGCCGGCACCTGCTCGGCCTTCGGGAGTTGAGCCGGGAGGAGATCGAGACGGTCCTGGAGACGGCCGAATCCATGAAAGAGGTCATGGAGCGGACGATCAAGAAGGTGCCCACCCTGCGCGGCCGGGCCGTCCTCACCCTGTTCTACGAACCGAGCACGCGCACGCGCGTCTCATTTGAACTCGCGGGCAAGTACCTGAGCGCCGACACGGTGGCGGTCTCGGCCACCGCCTCCAGCGCGGTGAAGGGGGAGACCCTGGCCGACGCGGCGCGCAACGTGGAGCGGATGGGCGTCGACGCCCTGGTCCTCCGCCACCCCGCGGCGGGGGCGCCCCATCAGCTCGCCCGCCTGGTGCGCGCCTCGGTGATCAACGCCGGCGACGGCATGCACGAGCACCCCACCCAGGGGCTCTTGGACCTGATGACCATCCGCGAGAAGAAGGGGCGCATCGAGGGCCTGACGGTGGCCATCGTCGGCGACGTGCGCCACAGCCGCGTGGCCCGCTCCGACGCCTGGGGACTGGACAAGCTGGGCGCGCGCGTGCGCTTGGCCGGGCCGGCCACCCTCCTGCCCGACGCGAGCGAGGCGGCGGGGTTTCCCCCGTCGGTCACCTTCCACACGCGGGTGGAGGAGGCGCTGGAGGGGGCGGACGTGGTCATGGCCCTGCGCATCCAGAAGGAACGCCAGGAGGGGGGCCTCTTCCCCAGCCTCTCCGAGTACGCGCGGGTGTGGGGGATCAACCGGAAGCGGCTCGCCCTGGCGGCCCCTGACGCGGTGCTCATGCACCCGGGTCCGGTCAACCGGGGCGTGGAGCTGGACTCGGACGTGATGGACGGGCCCGACGCCGTCATCCTCGATCAGGTGGAGAACGGGGTGGCGGTACGCATGGCCGTGCTGTACCTGCTCCTGGGGGGTGAGGCGCGATGACGGGTGTGCCGCGTCTGATTCTGCGGGGCGGGCGAGTCGTCGACCCGTCCCGGGGGGTGGACGAGGTCTGCGACCTGGTGCTCGAAGCGGGCCGCATCGCCGCCCTCGGCCGGGGCCTCGCGCCCAAAGCCGGGGACGCGGCGGTGGTGGACGCGGTGGGAAAGCTGGTCGTTCCCGGCCTCATCGACCTGCACGTCCATCTGCGCACCCCCGGGCAGGAGTGGAAGGAGGACATCGTCACCGGTACGCGGGCGGCCGCGGCCGGAGGTTATACGACGGTCTGCTGCATGCCCAACACCCGGCCGCCTCTCGACACCGGGGCGCTGGTGGAATGGGTGCGCCGGCGGGCCGCCGAGGAGGGCTGCGCGCGCGTCCTGCCGGTGGGCTGCATCACCCGCGCGCAGGAGGGGCGGGAACTGGCCGAGATCGGCGAGATGGCCGCGGCCGGCGCCGTCGCCCTCTCCGACGACGGGCGGTCGGTGATGAACGGCGAGGTCATGCGCTGCGCCCTGGAATACGCCCGCATGTTCGACCTGCCGGTCTCGGTGCACGAGGAGGACGAGCACCTGGCCGCCGGCGGGGTCATGCACCGGGGTGCCGTCTCGGCCGCCCTGGGGCTGCGCGGCCAGCCGTCCGAGGCCGAATCGGCCCTGGTGGCGCGGGACCTGCTGCTGGCGGAGCGAACCGGCGGGCACGTCCACATCGCGCACGTCAGCACCGCCGCGGCGGTGGACCTCATCCGCCGGGCCAAGGCCCGCGGGGTGCCGGTGACGGCGGAGGTCACCCCGCATCACCTCACGCTCACCGACGAGGCGGTGCGGGGCGCCGGCGCGGAGGGCGCCCCGGCTTATGACACCCACGCCAAGTGCAACCCGCCCCTGCGCGGCGAGGCCGACCGCCTCGCGCTCCTGGAAGGGTTGCGCGACGGCACCCTGGATGCCATCGCCACCGACCACGCCCCCCATGCCCGCGACGACAAGGACGTGGAGTTCGACCGGGCGGCCTTCGGGATCAGCGGCCTCGAGACGGCGCTGGGGCTTGTCCTCACCGAGGTGGTGGGGCGGGGCCACCTGTCCCTCACGGCGGCCGTCGAGCGCCTGACCGCCGGTCCGGCGCGGGCCTTCGGCCTCGCCGCGAGGGGGCTGCGCGGTCTGGGCACGCTGGCGCCGGGGGCGCCGGCCGACGTCACGGTGATCGACCCCGAGTGGGAATGGGTGGTGGACCCGTCGGCCTTCGCGTCCAAGGGGAAGAACACCCCTTTCGCCGGGCGGCGCCTGCGCGGCCGGGTGGTGCTCACGATCCTGGAGGGACGGGTGACGCACGCGGCGGCGGGCATCGGCGCCTCTCTCGCCGAAACCGCCGCGCCGCCGGGCGCATAAAGATGCAATATATCGTATAATTATGGGGATCGGTCCGGGTTTCACCGGCACGAGGGTCTTCACGGTGAGAAAGCGGTGATCGCGATGCTGGGCAGGCTGATTCTGGAAGACGGGACGGTGCTGGAAGGGGAAGCCTTCGGCGCGGCCGGGACGAGCGTCGGCGAGGTCGTGTTCAACACGGGCATGACCGGCTACCAGGAGGTGCTCACCGATCCCTCCTATGCCGGCCAGATCGTGACCATGACCTACCCCCTGATCGGCAACTACGGCATCAACGCCGATGACATCGAGTCCTGGAAGCCCCACGTGCGGGGGTTCCTCGTGCGCGAGTGGTGCGACCTGCCCAGTCACTGGCGCTCCACCGGCACCCTCGAGGCGTACCTCAGGGAGCACAGCATCATCGGCCTTTGCGGCATCGACACGCGCGCCCTCACCCGCCACCTGCGGCGGCGGGGCACCATGCGCGGGGCGCTGACCACCGACGCCGGCGCCGCCCCGGACGCCCTGGCGGCCCTGGCGAGGGAGTGGTCACCCGCCGGGCTCGTGGAGGAGGTGACCACCCGGGAGCCCTACACCCTGGAGCCGCCGAACCCCGACGAGCCCGGTCCTCACGTGGTGGTCGTCGATTTCGGCGTCAAGCGCAACATCCTCCGATCCCTGCGCAACCTGGGGTGCCGGGTCACGGTCGTCCCGGCGGGCAGCACCGCAGACGAGATCCTGGCCCGCCGGCCGGACGGCGTGCTGCTCTCCAACGGGCCGGGGGACCCGGCCGACGTGGCCGGCGCGCCCGAGATGGTGCGCGGCCTCGTGGGGAAGCTGCCGCTGTTCGGCATCTGCCTGGGGCACCAGATCCTCGGCCTCTCCTTTGGCGGGCGGTCCTTCAAGATGAAGTTCGGGCACCGGGGTGTCAATCATCCGGTCACCGACCTGGAGACGGGCCGCTCCTACATCACCACGCAGAACCACGGTTACGCCCTCGATCCCGGCAGCTTGGAGGGGACGGGCCTGGTCGTCACCCACACCAACCTGAACGACGGCACGGTGGAGGGGATGCGCCACACCTCGCTGCCGGTCTTCTCCGTCCAGTACCACCCGGAGGCCTGCCCGGGCCCCGAGGATTCCATGTTCCTCTTCGACCGTTTTTTCGAAATGATGGGCGCCCGGGCCGCCTGTCGCGTCACGGAGGGAGTCCGGTAGCGTGCCCAAGCGCAGCGATCTGAGAAAAGTGATGGTGGTCGGCTCGGGTCCGATCGTCATCGGCCAGGCGGCCGAGTTCGACTACGCCGGAACCCAGGCCTGCCAGAGCCTGCGGGAGGAGGGTTTTGAGGTCGTCCTCCTCAACTCCAACCCCGCCACCATCATGACCGACCAGCAGATGGCCCACCGCGTCTACATCGAACCCCTCACCGTGGAGTTCGCCGCCCGGGTGATCGAGAGGGAGCGGCCGCAGGGGCTGCTGCCGACGCTCGGGGGGCAGGTCGGGCTCAACCTGGCCGTGGCCCTGCAGGAGGCCGGCGTCCTGGAACGTTACGGCGTGGAGCTCCTCGGCACCCCCCTGGAGGGGATCAGGAAGGCGGAGGACCGGGAGCTCTTCCGGGCCACCATGCGAGAGATCGGCGAGCCGGTGCCCGAGAGCGCCATCGTCCACACGCTGGAGGAGGCGCGCGCCTTCGCCGCCGAGGCGGGATTCCCCCTCATCGTCCGCCCGGCCTACACCCTGGGCGGCACCGGCGGAGGCATCGCCCGCGACGCGGCGGAGCTGGAGGGCATCTGCCGCCGCGGCCTGCGGGCGAGCCCCGTCGGCCAGGTGCTCCTGGAAAAGAGCGTCGCCGGCTGGAAGGAGATCGAGTACGAGGTGATGCGGGATGGCAAGGACAACTGCATCACCATCTGCAACATGGAGAACTTCGATCCGGTCGGCATCCACACCGGCGACAGCATTGTCGTCGCCCCGAGCCAGACGCTCACCGACAAGGAGTACCACCTCCTGCGCACCGCCTCTCTGAAGATCATCCGCGCCCTGGGGGTGGAGGGAGGCTGCAACGTCCAGTTCGCCCTCAACCCGGCGAGCCAGGAGTACGTCGTCATCGAGGTCAACCCGCGCGTCAGCCGCTCCTCGGCGCTGGCCTCCAAGGCCACCGGCTACCCCATCGCCAAGGTGGCGGCCAAGATCGCGGTGGGCCTGGGCCTCGATGAGATCAGGAACCCGGTCACCGGCACCACCTCCGCCCTCTTCGAGCCGACCCTCGACTACGTGGTCGTGAAGATCCCGCGCTGGCCCTTCGACAAATTCGTCCACGCCAACCGCGCCCTGGGGACGCAGATGAAGGCCACGGGCGAGGTTATGGCCATCGAGCGCAGCTTCGAGGGGGCGCTCCTGAAGGCGGTGCGCTCGCTGGAGATCGGCACCTTCGGACTCTGGCTCGCCGAGTTCGCCCGCGCCACCAACGCCGCCATCCTCGAGGCGCTGGAGAAGGGCGACGACCGCCGCGTCTTCCTCCTGGCCGAAGCGCTCCGACGCGGCGTGACGACGGCGGAACTCGCCCGGCGCACCGGCATCGACCGCTTCTTCCTGGACAAGATCAGGAAGGTGGTCGCCATCGAGGAGGGGCTCCGCCGCGAGGGCCTGGATCCGGAGACGCTCCGCCGGGCCAAGCGCGCCGGGGTGTCGGACGTCCAGATCTCCACCCTGACGGGCCTGGATGAGGAGGACGTGCGCGCGCGCCGCCGGGAGTGGGGGGTCGAGCCGGTTTACAAGATGGTGGACACCTGCGCCGCCGAGTTCGAGTCCACCACCCCGTATTTCTACTCTTGTTATGACCGGGAGGACGAGGTGCCGCCCTCCCTCCGTCCCAAGGTGGCCGTGCTCGGCTCGGGGCCGATCCGCATCGGCCAGGGGATTGAGTTTGACTACTCTTCCGTCCATTGTGTTTGGGCGTTGCGCGAAGCCGGCCTCGAGACGGTGATCATCAACAACAACCCCGAGACGGTCAGCACCGACTTCAACACCGCCGACCGCCTCTATTTCGAGCCCCTCGTCTCCGAGGACGTCCTCAACGTGATCGAGAAGGAGAAGCCCCTGGGGGTCATCGCCCAGTTCGGCGGCCAGACGGCCATCAACCTGGTCTCGCCGCTGGCCCGCGCCGGGGTGACCATTCTGGGCACCGCGCCGGAAGACGTGGACCGGGCCGAGGACCGGGGCCGCTTCGACCACCTGGTGGAGGAGCTGGGCATCCCCCGGCCGGCCGGGGGCACCGCCATCTCCGT
>FWPU01012325.1_pt1 | contig 11409 bp, 9 predicted proteins | sample 2228361 | NCBI WGS metagenome assembly FWPU01 (sample SAMEA103939777, study PRJEB20133) | metagenome | reverse complement strand
TGGCCAACTACGCGGCGATCAAGGAGCGCCTGGTGACCGGCGTGCAGCGGCAGGGCGCGGCCATCATCGGCGTCGACGACAACTGGTGCCAGGCGGCGGCGGACAGGCTCGAGCGGCGCGGGGTGCCGGTGGTGCGTGTCTCGGTGCGCCGGCCGCTGGCGAACGGGATCTATGTCGAGGGCGGAGAAATTTTTCAGGCGGCGGGCGGCAGCGCGCGGCGTATCGCCCAACTCGAAGGGATCGGCTCCCTGCGCGGGCTGCACAATGCGCAGAACGCGGCCTGTGCCGCGGCCGCGGTGCTCAAACTCGGCCTGTCGGAGGAGGCCGTTCAGCTCGGTCTGCGTTCCTTTCCCGGCCTTGCGCACCGCATGGAGCAGGTCGGGCGCAAGGGCAAGGTGCTGTTCGTCAATGACTCCAAGGCCACCAACGCGGACTCCGCCGCGCAGGCGCTGGCCTGTTTCACCGACATCTTCTGGATCGCCGGCGGACGGGCGAAGAGCGGAGGTATCGCCGCGCTTTCGGCGTACTTTCCGCGCATCGCCAAGGCGTATCTGATCGGCGAGGCGGCGGCCGAATTCGCCGCCACGCTCGAAGGCAAAGCGGCCTACGCGATCGCCGGCACGCTCGATCGCGCCGTTGAAATGGCCGCCCGCGACGCGCAAGAATCAAATGTTAAGGAACCGGTGGTTCTCTTGTCGCCGGCGTGCGCCTCCTTCGACCAGTATGCCAATTTCGAGGTGCGCGGCGCCGCGTTCCGCGAGCTCGTGCTGAAGCTCGGGGGCGTCGTTCCGGTGAGGGAGGGAGCCTAGCATGCGGTCGCGGACCGAGTATGCGCCGTTGAACGACTGGTGGCGGACGGTCGACCGCATGCTGCTCGGAGCCTTGGCCGTGCTCATGCTGGGCGGGCTTGTGTTCTCGCTCGCGGCAAGCCCGCCGGTGGCGCTGCGCATGGGGCGCGATCCGTTCTTCTTCGTAAACCGGCAAGTGCTGTTTCTCATCCCGGCGGTGTTGATCCTGCTGGTCACTTCGATGCTGTCGCCGCGTCAGATCCGGAAACTCGCGGCGCTGGTGTTCGCCGTCAGCATCTGTCTGGTGGCGGCAACCGTGCTGTACGGCGCAGAGGTGAAAGGTGCGCGGCGCTGGATCGCGATCTTCGGCATCAGCCTGCAGCCCTCCGAATTTCTTAAACCCGCGTTCGTGATTCTGGTCGCCTGGCTGTTTGCGGAATCGACGCGGCGGCCGGAGATGCCGGCAAATTCCGCGGCGCTTGGGCTGCTCTTGGTGGTGGTCGCGCTGATCGTGTTGCAGCCGGATTTTGGTCAGACGCTGTTGATCCTGGCGGTGTGGGGCGCGCTGTTCTTCATGGCGGGAATGCGGCTGGTGTGGGTGGCGGGGCTTGCGGGAACGGCGCTCGCCGGACTCGCGGCAGCGTATTTCACGGTTCCTTATGTGACGCGGCGGATCAAGGCGTTCATTGATCCTTCTTCCGCAGATACGTTCAACGTCGGTATCGCGCTCGAATCCTTTGCGCGCGGCGGATGGTTCGGGCAGGGCCCCGGCGAGGGCACTGTCAAACGCATTCTGCCGGAGAGCCACACCGACTTCGTGTTCGCGGTGGTGGCGGAGGAATTCGGCATCGCGGTGTGCCTCATTCTGGTGGCGTTGTTCGCGTTCATTGTGCTGCGCGCACTGCGCCATGCGTTCAGCAACGAGGATCCGTTCGCGCGCTTCGCCGCGGCGGGGCTTGCGGTGCTGTTCGGCGCACAGGCGGCGATCAACATGGCGGTCAACCTGCATCTGTTGCCGGCCAAGGGAATGACCCTGCCGTTCGTCTCCTACGGCGGCTCGTCGATGATCTCGCTGGCCTACGCCATGGGCATGCTGCTGGCGCTCACGCGCGAGCGGCCGCGCGCCGAGCTGCTCGCCAGCCGCAGCGCGTTCGCGGGAGGTGCGGCCTAATGGCGGACGGCGGCGCGCCGCTCGTGGTGGTCGCAGCCGGAGGAACGGGAGGGCACCTGTTTCCGGCCGAGGCGCTCAGCGTCGCCCTGGCCAAGCGCGGGGCGGTCGTCGATCTGGCCACCGATGAGCGTGCCACGCGTTACGGGATGACCTTTCCCGCGCGCGCGACCCACATCATTCCGAGCGCGACGGTGCGCGGACGCGACCCGATCTCGCTCGCGCGCACGGGCGCGGTGCTGGCGTTCGGCGTCATCAAGGCGTGGCTGCTGCTCGGCCGCTTGCGGCCGGCGGCGGTGATCGGCTTCGGCGGTTATCCGAGCATTCCGCCGGTGCTGGCGGCGAGCCTGCGCCACATGCCGACCCTGATCCACGAGCAGAACGGCGTGTTGGGGCGCGCCAATCGTTTCCTGAGCTCGCGCGTGCGCGCGATCGCCACCGGCTTTCCCGGCCTATTGGATGCAAATCCCGAGCTCGCGGCCAAGGCAACGCATACCGGAAATCCCGTGCGCCCCGCTGTTGTGGCGGCGGCGGCCACGCCTTACACGCCGCCGGGCGCGGGGCCGGTGAATGTCGTCGTGTTCGGCGGCAGCCAGGGCGCGCGGATCATGGCGGACGTGGTGCCGGAGGCGCTGGCGCGGCTCGACTCGCTTCTCCGCGCGCGGCTGCGCGTCGTGCAACAGGCACGCGCGGAGGCCATCGACCGCGTGCAGCAGACCTATCAGCAGGCGGGGATCACTGCCGAGGTGGCGCCTTTTTTTGCCGATCTGCCGGCGCGGATTGCGGCGGCGCAGCTCGTGATTTCCCGCTCGGGCGCCTCAACGGTGGCGGAGCTCGCCGCGATCGGACGGCCGGCCATCCTGGTGCCGCTGCCGCACGCGCTCGATCAGGACCAGCGCGCCAACGCGGGCGTGCTGGAGAAGGCGGGCGGCGCGATCCGCATCGATCAGGCCGACTTCTTGCCCGAGCCGTTGGCGGCGCAGATCAAATCGTTGATTGATGAGCCAGGCCGGCTTGCGCGCATGGCGGCGGCGGCCAAAGCCGCCGGCACGCTCGATGCCGCCGAGCGGCTGGCCGATCTGGTGCTCAAGGTCGCGGGTGTGGTAGCTGATTGAACTCGCTCGCGTCCCGGCTGCGGCGCAGCGTGCAGCGAAGCGGGACGGTGCGCCGCTGATCCGGGACCGCATCGCACGCGGAATTTTGCTACGGTCCGGGGTCTGCAGCGCACCACTCCGCTCAGTGCTGCGCTGTGCCCAGGAAGCGGAGCATGTCGGATCCATGAAACTACCGCCTGAAATCGGTCCGATCCATTTCGTGGGCATCGGCGGCATCGGGATGAGCGGCATCGCCGAGGTGCTGATCAATCTCGGCTACACGGTGCAGGGCTCCGATACCGCGGACAACGCCAATGTCAAACGGCTGCGCGAGAAGGGCGCCAAGATCACGATCGGACACGACGCCAGGCTGATCGACGGCGCCGAAGTGGTGGTCGTTTCGTCGGCGATCAAACGCGACAATCCGGAACTCGCGGCGGCGCGCGCCAAGCGGCTGCCGGTCGTACGCCGCGCGGAAATGCTCGCGGAGCTGATGCGGCTCAAAAGCTGCATCGCGGTCGCCGGAACGCACGGCAAGACCACCACCACCTCGCTGGTGGCGGCGCTGCTTGACGCCGGCCACTTCGACCCGACCGTGATCAACGGCGGCATCATCAATGCCTACGGCACCAACGCGCGGCTCGGCGCCGGCGACTGGATGGTGGTCGAGGCGGACGAATCCGACGGCACGTTCCTCAAGTTGCCGGCCGACATCGCCATCGTCACCAACGTCGACGCCGAGCATCTGGACCATTTTAAGGAATTCGAAGCGGTGCAGGAGGCTTTCCGCGCATTCGTGGAGAACGTGCCGTTCTACGGCTTTGCCGTCATGTGTACCGATCATCCGGTCGTGCAGCAGATCGTGGGGCGGATCGAGGATCGCCGCGTCATCACCTATGGCGAGAATCCTCAGGCCGATGTGCGGCTCGTCGAACTCTCGCACGCCAACGGCGGATCGCAGTTCTCCGTGGTGTTCCGCGGCCGCGGCGGCGGGGCGCAACATGTCATCGACAACTTGTCGCTTCCGATGCCGGGCCGGCACAACGCGCTCAACGCCACCGCCGCGATCGCAGTGGCGCATGAACTGAAGGTGAGCGACGATCTGATCCGCAAGGCGCTCGCGAATTTCGGCGGGGTGCGGCGACGATTCACGCGCGTCGGCGAATGGAACGGCGTTGTCATCATCGACGACTACGGCCACCATCCGGTGGAGATCGCCGCCGTGCTGCGCGCCGCGCGGGAGACCGCGAAGGGCAAGGTGATCGCGGTCGTGCAGCCGCATCGTTACACGCGCCTGTCCACATTGTTCGAGCAATTCTCCACCTGCTTCAATGACGCGGACGCGGTGATCATTGCGGATGTCTATCCGGCGGGCGAGGCGCCGATCAAAGGCGCGGATCGGGATTCGCTCGTGGCGGCGGTACGGGCGCGCGGGCACCGCCAGGTCATGCCGCTGACCGGGCCGAAGGAGCTGGCAACCATAGTGCGGCGGTTGGCGACAGCGGGCGACTATGTCGTGTGTCTCGGCGCCGGCAATATCACGCAATGGGCGCATGCGCTGCCGGGCGAGCTCGCGGCGCTCGGCTGACGGTCAATGTCATGACACGGGAATGCATCGCGATCCGGCACGTATGCTTCGAAAACCTGGGCTTGCTTGCAGATCTGCTGGCGGAAAGAGACATTCGGTCGCGCTATCTGGACGCGGGAGTGCAGGCCGTCGATGCGAAAGCGCTCGCGGAGGCCGATCTCGTCGTGGTGTTGGGCGGTCCGATCGGCGTGTACGAGCAGGCGCGATATCCGTTTCTGGCCCAGGAAATCGCCGCGGTGCGCGCTCGAATCGACAGCGGGCGCGCGATCCTCGGCATTTGTCTCGGGGCACAGATCATTGCGAGCGCGCTTGGCGCGCAGGTGAAGCCGGGGCCCGGCAAGGAAATCGGGTGGGGAGCGATCGAGTTGACGCCCGACGGAGAAAGATCGGTGTTGGCACCGCTCAAGGACATCCCGGTGCTGCATTGGCACGGCGACAATCTTGCGCTGCCGTCGGGGGCCGCGAATCTGGCGCGTACGGCGGCCTGTCCGCATCAAGCCTTCGCCATGGGTGCGAAGGTGTTGGCGCTGCAATTCCACATCGAGGCGAACCCGGCGTGCTTCGAGCAGTGGCTGATCGGGCACACGGTGGAACTCGGCCAGGCAGGGATCGACCCGCGGACGCTTCGCCAACAGGCGCAGGAACACGGCAAACGGACCGCCGAAGTCGGGCGCCGCGTTCTCTCAGCATGGCTTGATCGGGCATTGTCGTAATGGGTGGCTTTCCTGACCTCGTGCCGGAGCTGAGGGCGCAGGCTCCAAAGCTGCGCGGACGCTTGATGGCGAACCAACCGCTCGCGGAACTGACCTGGTTTCGCGTGGGCGGGCCGGCGCAGGTTCTGCTGATGCCGGAGGACGAGGCGGACCTTGCGTATTTCCTCGGGGCATTGCCTGCCGAGATCCCCGTTACCGTGATTGGGCTTGGCTCCAACCTCATCGTCCGCGATGGCGGCGTGCCGGGCGTGGTGGTGCGGCTCGGGCGCGGCTTCAACGAGATCACGGTGAAGGGGACATCGATCGTTGTGGGCTCCGCCGTGCCCGACGTGAAAGTGGCGCGCGCGGCGCAGGAAGCAGGCCTTGCGGGTCTTGCGTTCCTGCGCGGAATTCCGGGGGCGATCGGCGGCGCCCTGCGTATGAACGGCGGCGCCTATGGACGCGAAACCAAGGATGCGCTCATCTCCGCGCGTGCGGTCGATCGGCGCGGCAACGTTCACGTGCTGACCAATGCGGAGATGGGGTTCCGCTATCGCCACTGCGGGGCACCGGCGGATTTCATCTTCACCCAGGCGACATTCGCGGGTACGCCGGGCGACCGCGCGGCCATTGCAGCGGAAATGGAGCAGATCACCGAGGCGCGCGAGGCAACGCAGCCGATCAAGAGCCGCACCGGCGGCTCAACGTTCAAGAATCCCCCGGGCCGCAAGGCGTGGGAATTGATCGATGCAGCGGGCTGCCGCGGCCTGAGGGTGGGCAACGCGCAGGTCTCGGAGATGCACTGCAATTTTCTGATCAATCTCGGTGGGGCAACTGCGGCCGACATCGAGACACTGGGCGAGATCGTGCGGCGGCGGGTCAAGGAAAGTTCCGGCATCGAGCTGGAGTGGGAAATCAAACGGATCGGGATCTCCGCCCGCTGACTTTGCCGGCCGCGGCGGGCGGTCGAGCGGACGCTGAGTCTTTTTTGCCACGCCCCGCGAGGTTTTGAATCCGGCGTCCGAAGATGAATCGCCGGTGGATTCACCTTCCGGCACAAGCGCGTTAGCTTGACCTCTGATTCGCGGAGGGAATTTTGGCTGCCACGGTTTCGGTCCCCGGGGTCGGCGTCGGACTCGGCAAGGCTGCAATGGCGTCGGCGCCGAAGCGCGGGCGGATCCCTGTGCGCATTTCGAGCGCCATGGCCGACGACCTCCGGCGCCAACCCGCCGGGCGAGAGTGCGCGTCGCCCCGCCGGATATCGGAGGCGGCATGAGCAAGCATGTCGCGGTGCTCATGGGAGGCTGGTCGGCGGAGCGCGAAATCTCGCTGCGCTCCGGCCGCGCCTGCGCGGACGCACTGGAACGCAGAGGCTATCGGGTGAGCCGGGTCGATGTCGGACGAGACATCGCGAGTGTGCTGGCGCTGCTCAAGCCCGATGCGGTGCTGAATGTGCTGCACGGGCGGCCGGGCGAGGACGGCACCCTGCAGGGCATCCTCGAAATTGCGGGAATCCCTTACACCCATTCCGGGGTGCTGGCCTCGGCGCTCGCCATGCAAAAGGACTTGGCCAAGGTCGTTATGGCGGCGGCCGGCGTGCCGGTGCCGGCGGGCAAGGTGGTCTCGCGCGCCGAGGCGGCGGCCGCGCACGTGCTGCCGCGGCCCTACGTGATCAAGCCGCTCGCCGAGGGTTCCAGCGTCGGGGTGTTCATCGTCACCGAAGACCATGCGCATCCGCCGCAGGAACTCACCCGCGCGGACTGGCCGTTCGGCGAGCGGGTGCTGGTCGAAAGCTACATACCGGGCAAGGAACTCACCTGCGCGGTGATGGGGGACCGGGCGCTCGACGTGATCGAAATCGTGCCAAAGGTGCGGTTCTACGACTACGAGGCCAAATACGCGCCGGGGGGCTCCCAGCATCTCCTGCCGGCGCCAATTTCACCATTTGTTTACCAAGAGGTCCGCAGACTGGCGCTGGCCGCGCATCGAGCGCTCGGCTGCCGTGGCGTCAGCAGGGCCGATTTCCGATACGACGACCGACGCGCGGGGACGGAAGGGTTGTTCTGTCTCGAGGTCAATACGCAACCCGGCATGACGGAAACGTCGCTCGTGCCGGAGCTCGCAGCGCATGCGGGCATGTCATTCGATGAGCTGGTGCAATGGATGGTCGAGGACGCATCGCTGAATCGCTGATCGATGGATTGGTGCGCGCCTGCCGTCATGCAATTGACCTGTGGAGCGAATGGCAGCGTGCGATGCGGCGCTGGATGAAGCCGCTGGTCGAGCTCGAGCCGCCGCGCGGCGCGGGGACGGCGGCCACGGCGCTGTTTTTCCTGGGAACGGCGATCTATGCGGCGGCGTGCGGCGGCCACGTGCCGACGTTGCTAAAGGAGCTGAGAAATTTTCGCGACGCGACGGCAAATGCGCTCGGCTTCCGCATCGACGCGATCGCCATCACCGGCCGGCACCAGCTCACCGAGGAGGAAATCCTGGCCGCCGCCGGCGTCTCCGATCGCAGCTCGCTGTTGTTTCTCGACGCCGCCGCCGCGCGCGCCGGGCTCTTGGCCAAACCATGGGTCGCCGACGCCACGGTGCTGAAGCTCTATCCGGGGCGGCTGCACATCGCCATCACCGAGCGCGAGCCGTTCGCGCTCTGGCAGCAGAACGGCAAGGTGGTGGTGATCGCCGCCGACGGCGTTGTTTTGGAAACGGTGGTGGCAATGCAGTTTGCATCGCTGCCGCTCGTGGTCGGCAAGGGCGCCGACCGGAAAGCAAGGGATTTCCTGGCGATTCTGGACAGGTTTCCGGCGCTGCGAGGGCAGGTCTATGCATCCGTGCTGGTCGCGGAACGGCGCTGGAATCTGAAGCTCAAGAACGGCGTGGAGGTGCGCCTTCCCGAAAACGGCGTTGAGACCGCCTTGCATACGCTGGCGATGCTCGATCGCGACAAGAAGCTGTTGTCGCGCGACATCGTTGCCGTGGATCTGCGACTGCCGGACCGGGTTACGGTGAAGCTTTCGGAAGGCGCGGCGCTGGCGCGCGAGGAGGCGATGCGTGAGCGCCTCAAGGATCTCGGCAAGAGGCCCAAGCGTCCCGGAGGTCACGCATGAGCCTCCATTACGGGTTGACGCCGAAAATGAAGCCGGTATCGCCGCGCCGGGCGGCGATTGTCGCCGCGTTGGACATCGGCACACGCAAGATCGTGTGCGTGATTGCGCGGTTGCGGCCGCATCCGCCGCAGAGCGTGCTGCGCCGACGCAGCCATGGCATCGAAATACTCGGGCTCGGGCATACCGGCTCCTTCGGCGTGAAAAGCGGCACAGTGGTGAATCTCAGCGAGGCGGAAGAGGCAGTGCGCCATGCGGTCGATCTCTCCGAACGCGCGGCCTCGGTCCAACTCGATTCCATCGTGCTTGCGGTTTCCGCCGGCCGGCTCGCGAGCGAGCTGTACACGGCGAGCATCAACATTCTCGGCTCCACCATTACCGACGGCGATATCGCCCGCGTGCTTGCGGCCGGAAGCCGCCATTCGGTGCGCGACGGCCGTGTGGTGCTGCACTCGCTGCCGATCGGTTACGCGATCGACGGCGTGCGGGGGATCGGCGAGCCGCGCGGCATGCTGGCGAAGCAGTTTGCGGTCGACATGCACGCGGTCACCGCGGATGCGGCCGCCATGCGCAACCTCATGCTGGTCGTGGAACGCTGCCATCTGGCGGTCGAGACCATGGTGGCGGCGCCCTACGTGGCGGGCCTTGCGGTGCTTGCCGACGATGAGGCGGATCTCGGCGCCGCCGTCATCGACATGGGCGCGGGCACGACAACCACGGCGATCTTCTCGGGCGGGCGGTTCATTCATGCCGACAGCTTTGCAGTCGGCGGACACCATGTGACGATGGACCTCGCGCGCGGGCTCAACACCCGGATCGCGCACGCCGAACGCATCAAGACACTCTACGGCAGCGTGCTCTCCGGCGGGTCTGACGAGCGCGACATGATCGCTGTGCCGCCGGTCAGCGAAGATCAACACGAGCCCCCGCAATTCATCTCGCGGGCGCGGCTCGTGCGCATCATCAAGCCGCGCGTCGAGGAAATCCTGGAAATGGTGCGCGACCGGCTGGCCGCCTCGCCGTTCGCGGCCGAACCGCGCGCCCAAGTCGTTCTCACGGGCGGTGCGAGCCAGCTCAACGGTCTGGCGGAACTCGCGGGCCGCATCCTCGGTCGGCCGGTGCGCATCGGCCGGCCGCTTGGCATCTCGGGTTTGCCGGAGGCCGCCAAGGGGCCGGCGTTTGCCGTCGCGGCGGGGCTCTTGGTCTATCCGCAGACTGCACACCTCGAACATTTCGAACCGCGGCGAACGCGGCAGCTCATCACAGGGACAGGCTACATCGCTCGGGTCGGACGATGGCTTCGCGAGGGCTTCGGATGACCTCGACACGGCTATACCCGCTTCACTCACCAGCCGGTAGCGGACCGGCGCTACCCGGCGGCGTTGGCAACGTCCGCCCAAGCAAGAGGCAAACATGAGCATCAACCTGAAGATTCCTGACATCCGCGAACTGAAGCCGCGGATCACGGTGTTCGGCGTCGGCGGGGCCGGAGGCAACGCCGTGAACAACATGATCACCGCCGGCCTGCAGGGCGTCGACTTCGTCGTCGCCAATACCGATGCCCAGGCGCTCACCATGTCGAAGGCGGAGCGCATCATCCAGATGGGCGTGCAGGTCACCGAGGGCCTCGGTGCGGGATCGCAACCCGAAGTCGGCCGCGCCGCCGCCGAGGAAGTGATCGACGAAATCCGCGACCATTTGACCGGCGCGCATATGGTGTTCGTCACCGCCGGCATGGGCGGCGGGACCGGAACCGGCGCGGCGCCTGTGGTCGCCAAGGTGGCGCGCGAACTCGGAATCCTCACCGTGGGCGTCGTCACCAAGCCGTTCCACTTCGAGGGCCAGCGGCGCATGCGCTTTGCCGAAGCGGGCATCGCGGAACTGCAGAAGTGCGTGGACACGCAGATCATCATCCCCAACCAGAATCTGTTCCGCGTCGCCAACGAGAAGACGACGTTTGCGGACGCCTTCGCCATGGCGGACCAAGTGTTGTACTCGGGCGTCGCCTGCATCACCGACCTGATGGTGAAGGAGGGCCTGATCAACCTCGATTTTGCCGACGTGCGCGCCGTCATGCGCGAAATGGGCAAAGCGATGATGGGCACCGGTGAAGCCAACGGCGAAAAGCGCGCGCTGCGGGCGGCGGAGGCGGCCATCTCCAATCCGCTGATCGACGACGTGTCGATGAAGGGCGCGCGCGGCCTGCTCATTTCCATCAGCGGCGGGCGGGACCTCACGCTCTACGAGGTGGATGAGGCGGCGACCAGGATCCGCGAGGAGGTCGATGCTGACGCCAATATCATCGTCGGCGCGACCTTTGACGAGAGCCTGGAGGGGTGCATCCGGGTTTCCGTGGTTGCCACCGGCATCGATGCGGTCGCGACCTCGGCGCGTCCAACCGCGACGGAATCGCGGCTTGCGGAACTGACCAACCGCCTGAAAGTCGAGAGCCAGCGTACCGCAGAGCGCATCGAGCGTATCGAGGCGACAACGCGCATCGCGACGGCGCCCGCACCGAAGCCCGCCCAACCAAGCGTCGAGCAGGCGGCCACGGCAGCGGTTGCCGCAGCCGTGCTGCCGCCAAGCGCAATCGAAGAGGTGACGATAAAGCCAATTCCGCCGAAGCCGTCGCTGTTCGCGGAGCCGGTTGCGGCGGCCGAACCGCGGCAGCCGGACACGCCGCCCGTGTTCATCCCTCCCGAGCCGGAGCGGCCGGAGGTGCGGACGCCGCGCATGCCGCGCATCGATGAGCTGCCGATCCCCGCGCAGAACGCCATCCGCGCGCAGCGCGGGGAGTTGCCCGAGGAGCAGCCGGAAAGGCGGCACATGAGTCTCCTGCAGCGGCTGGCCGCGGTCGGTCTCGGCCGGCGCGAAAGCGAAGAGAAGACGCCGCCGACGCCGGTGCTGCTGCGCCAGGCCGCCGGGCTGCAGAAGGGGGCGCAGAACCCGGCCCGCGAGACGGTCGCGACGAT